>Ga0209450_10000185_pt1 | contig 34138 bp, 33 predicted proteins | sample FrelakmetLWP11LW_FD_187149 | JGI IMG/M metagenome (GOLD analysis project Ga0209450, IMG submission 187149) | Freshwater lake sediment microbial communities from the University of Notre Dame, USA, for methane emissions studies - LWP11 LW (SPAdes)... | ecosystem: Environmental > Aquatic >...
GATGGTCGGGCACGCGGATGCCGATCGTCTTGCGCGACGGGTGCGACAGTCGCCGCGGCACTTCGCGCGTGGCCTCGAGGATGAAGGTGTACGGACCGGGCGTAACGTTGCGGATCAGCCGGTACTGCACGTTGTCGACCTTGGCGTAATTGGCGATCTCCGACAGGTCGCGGCACAGCAGCGTCAGGTGATGCCGCTCGTCGACTCCGCGGATGCGGCGCACCCGGTCCGCCGCCTCCTTGTCGTCGAGGCGGCAGACGAGCGCGTAGCACGAGTCGGTCGGGATCGCCGCCACGCCACCGTGCTCGATCATCTGCGCCGCCTGCCGCAGCAGCCGCAGTTGCGGGTTCGTCGGGTGAACGACAAAGAGCTGCGCCATCGCCTAGAGAAGACGTTCCCACACCGGCGTCAATCGGTACGGCAGTGTGCCGACACGGCCGAGCTCGGCGTGTGACTCGCCGGGACCGTGAAAATCGCTGCCGCGCGAGGCGGCGAATCCGAACTCGAGCGCCAGTTCGGCGAAGCGCTGCACCTCGGCCGCACCATGACTGCTGGTGACGACCTCGAGGCCCGTGCCGCCCAGCTCGCGAAACTCAGCGGCCAGCGCCCACAGTTCGTTCTCGGTGAACCGATACCGACCGGGATGCGCGATCACCGCGACGCCACCGGCGTCGACGATCCAGCGAACTGCGTGCGAAAGCCGGGCCCACCGATGCTGCACATAACCTGGCTTGCCCTCGACCAGGTAGCGGGTGAACACCTCGCGCGTGTCGCGGCAGATGCCACGTTCGACCAGCAAACGCGCGAAGTGGGTGCGCGAGATGAGTTCCGGATTGCCGACGTACTTCAGCGCGCCATCGAAGGCGCCGCCGATGCCCACCGCCGCCAGTTGCTCGGCCATCTGCCGCGCCCGCTCGGTGCGGCCGGAGCGGACGGTGGCCAGGCCTTCGCTCAGCGCGCTGTCGGCAGGATCGACTCCCAGGCCGACGACATGCACGGTCCGACCGGCCCAGGTCACCGAGACCTCGACGCCCGGCACGAAGGCCAGCCCGATCTGCTCGGCGCAGGCAGCCGCCTCGGCCAGCCCGCCAAGTTCGTCGTGATCGGTCAGCGCGAACAGTTCGACGCGCTGCTGCGCGGCGCGCAGCACCAGACCGCGCGGCGACAGCGTGCCGTCGGAGACGGTGGAGTGCGAATGCAGGTCGGCATTCAGTTCGGCGGCGAGCCTCATAGCGGGCGCGATTCTACGGAGCCGGCGAGTGAACTCGCCCGACGAACTGCTCGATCAGGTGCGCGACCTGCCGCGGCTGGTCGTGATGGAGCATGTGGCCGGCATCGGCAACGCGCGCGATCTCGACCGACCTGAGCGCCGCGACGCGGCGGGCAATTTCCTCGGCGTTGCCGGCCCAGCGGTGGGCGTCGGTGTCGGTGGCCTCGACCCACAGCACCGGACAGGTGATTGCCGCCCAGCAGGCGGCAACCTCGGGCCAGCGGTAGAGGACCGGATTGACGATCTTGTGCGCCGGGTCGCCGGCGATCTCGTAGTCGCCCTGCGCAGTGCGGTGCGACCAGTGCTCGGCGAGGAAGGCGGCGCGCTCGCCGTCGAGGCGCGGATTGTTCCGCCGCAGGCGCTCCGCGACTTCGGCCACCGTCGAGTAGCGGCGCCCCGTCGGTGGCGACTTCAGTTCGTCCAGCCAGCGCGTGTACCGTGCCGGCGCCTGTGCCGGTTCGCAGTCCTTCAACCCGAAGCCTTCCAGATTCACCGCCGCGCGAACGCGCGACGGCCGCACGCCGGCATACAGCAACGCGACGTTGCCCCCCATGCTGTGGCCGGCCAATGTGGCTGGAGCATCGGGCGAAACGTCGTCGAGGATGGCGTCGTGGTCGCCGAGATAGTCCGGGAACCAGTAGCAGTCGCCGGGGCCCTTGTCGCTCAGGCCGAAGCCGCGCCAGTCCGGCGCAACGACGTGCCAGTCGCGCTCGAACGCGTCGACGACGAACTGGAACGAAGCGGAGACATCCATCCAGCCGTGCAGCAGCAGCAGTTGCGGCGCGCCCGGCTTGCCCCACTCGCGCAGGTGATAGCGCAACCCGCGCACGGAGACGAAACGGGAACGCGATGGCTTCATGGCAATTGCCGGCCGCACGGGGCTGCGGGATGATCGGGCCGCGCAAGATAACAGGTCACCACCATGCCCCGCGACCGCTACCGCGAGATCTACGAAGGCTTCCGCTGGCACGTGCCGGCCGAGTTCAACATCGCCGATGTCTGCGGCCGCCGATGGGCGGCGGAGACCTCGCGCATCGCGCTGCACACCGAAGACGAAAACGGCAACCGCGAAACGTTCACCTACGCGGCGCTGATGCGCGATGCGAACCGGCTGTCGAACGCGCTCGCCGCCCTCGGCGTCGGGCGCGGCGACCGGGTGGCGATCCTGCTGCCGCAGCGCGCCGAGACCGCCGTCGCCCACCTGGCCAGCTACCAGATGGGGGCAGTGGCGATGCCGCTGTCGATCCTCTTCGGTCCCGAAGCCCTCGGCTTCCGCTTGAACGACAGCGCGGCGAAGGTGGCGATCTGCGATTCGTCGACCACGGCGACGCTTGCCGGCCTGCGCGACTCGTGCCCAGTGCTGAAGCAGGTGATCTCGGTCGACGGCCCGGCTGAGGGCGCGACCGACTGGAGCGCCCTGCTGGCCCGCGCCGCCGATCGCTACACGCCGGTCGTCACCCGAGCCAGCGATCCGGCGGTGCTGATCTATACCAGCGGCACCACCGGCCCGCCCAAGGGCGCGCTGATTCCGCACTCGGCGATGATCGGCAACCTGACCGGTTTCGTCGCCTCGCAGAACTGGTTCCCGCGCCCCGGCGACGTGTTCTGGTCGCCGGCCGACTGGGCCTGGACCGGCGGCCTGATGGACGCGCTGCTGCCGACGCTGTATTTCGGCTTTCCGATCGTCGGCGTGCGGGGACGGTTTTCGCCGGATCGGGCTCTAGAGCTTGTGCGCCGCTACGGCGTGACCAACAGCTTCCTGTTCCCGACCGCGCTGAAGATGATGATGCGCGCCCCCGAATGGCGGCGCCCCGGCCGACTGAAGCTGCGCGCGGTGATGAGCGCTGGCGAAGCGGTCGGCACGGCGGTGTTCGACTGGACACGCGAGCACCTCGGCGTGACGGTCAACGAGATGTTCGGCCAGACCGAGATGAACTACATCGTCGGCAACTCGCACCAGAAGTGGCCGGCGCGCCCGGGCGCGATGGGCCGCGCCTACCCGGGCCACCGGGTGGCGGTGATCGACGACGAGGGCCAGGTGCTGCCCCCCGGCGAAGTCGGCGAAGTGGCGGTCCACCGGCGCGACATCCACGGCCATCCGGATCCGGTGTTCTTCCTCGGCTACCTGAATAACGACGCGGCGACCCGGCGCAAGTACACGGGCGATCCGGCCGATTCGTGGTGCCGCACCGGCGACCTCGCCTGCCAGGACGAAGACGGCTACCTCTGGTACCGCGGCCGCGCTGACGACATGTTCAAGGCGGCGGGCTACCGGATCGGACCGGGGGAGATCGAGAACTGCCTGCTCGGCCATCCGGCCGTAGCCAACGTCGCCGTCGTGCCCAAGCCGGACCCGGAGCGCGGCGCGGTCGTAAAGGCGTTTGTGGTGCTGGCGCCGGGCAGCCGCGGCGATGCGGCGCTGGTCGATGAACTGCAGCGCCACGTGCGCGGCAAGCTGGCGCCCTACGAGTATCCGAAGGAAATCGAGTTCATCGAGGCGCTGCCGATGACCACCACCGGCAAGGTGCAGCGGCGCGTACTGCGCGAACTCGAAGCAAAGCGGGCGCCAAGCGCCGGCTGAGCGGCAATCGCCCTAGGTGTTGACGCGCAAGGGTCGCGCCGCGGTCTTGACCGGCGGCCGCTTGGTGGCTTCCTGGATCGCCACCTTCAGCAGTGCTCGCCACTCCTCACGTGGCGCGTCGTAGAGGCGAGTGACCAGCGATCGCGGCAGGTCGCGGTAGCGGCGCCGGTCAGGGCTGAAGGTGATCTCGCGGAAGCCGAGTTCGGTCAGCCATTGCCACAATTCGTCGCTCAGGCCCGACTGGACAACCATCCGCACGTCATGCAGATAGATCTTCGCCCCCATCTTCGGCTTCGGCCCCGCGGGTAGCCGCGCGCGCTCCTGCCGGATGTTGAACAGGTTGCGAAATCCGTCGAACGCGCCCATCTGCCTGCTCCGTGCACAAGGTCTTTCGAGGGTGATCGGCCAGGACCGACCATGCGCCAATAGGCTATCCCCTTCGGACGACCCGCGCGCTCGGACAAACGTCTTAAGGCGCCCGTTGGAGCGGCGCGGCGGATGTGCGGTCAGCGGCGAGACAGGGTGACGGCCGGCCGGAACTTCGCTTTGGCCATCGCCTGCCGAATCAGCTGCGCGCACTCGTCGGGATCCGTGGCATCGAAGAGTTTCGCCACCAGGGATGGCGGCACCTCGCGATAACGGCGGCGGTTGCTCCGGAAAGCGTCCTCGCGCCAACCGTGCTCAATCAGCCAGGTCCAGGTGGCGTCCGTCAGGCCCGCCTGCACCGTGATCCGGACGTCGTCCTTGACGATCCTCGCACCCAGGCGCGGCTTCGGCCCGGAGGGAGGAACGGCGCGCTTCGTCCGCACGCCGAGCATCGTGCGCATTGAATCCAGAAGTCTCATGAGATGCCGCGGCGCCCGCCGATTCCGACGTCTGACGTACCAATAATACGGTATCTGTTTAGCACCGATCTGCAATGAATTCAACCGATCGATGCCTCTATCTCGCCGACCTCTGAAGTTGCTCAACCTCCTGCGGGGTGAAGCCGGCCTGCAGCCGCGCAGCGACATTGAACGGGCCGCGCTGGCGGGGCGCCCGGCAGCGCTGGGTGGCCTCGCGGTACGTGACCTCCGGATCGAGGCCCCGCCGGGCGCACAGGAACCGGAACCAGCGGTTGCCGACGGCCACGTGGCCGATCTCGTCGCGCAGGATGACGTCGATGACCCGCGCCGAGTCGATGTCGCCGATGGCCACGAACTTGGCCCGCACTGCCGGCGAGGCATCCAGACCGCGCGCTTCCAGCGTCCTCGGCACCAGCGCCATCCGCGACAAGGCGTCATCGGCCGTCCGGCGGGCCATCTCCCACAGGCCGTCGTGGGCCGGGAAATCGCCGTAGTCATGGCCGGCTTCGAGCAGCCGTCCGCGGAGCAAGGCGAAGTGGTCCGCTTCCTCGACGGCCACGCGCACCCAGTCGCAGTAATACTCCTCCGGCAATCCGGCAAAGCGCCAGACGTGGTCCAGCGCAAGCCCGATGGCGTTGAACTCGATGTGCGCCAGCGCATGCAGCAGCGCGGCACGCCCCCCGGGTGTACCCGCCGCACGTTGCGCGACGGAGCCGGGCGGAACCAGCAGCGGGCGCGCCGGCCTGCCCGGAACGCCCGGCGGCTCGGCCAGGACGACCTCCGTGTCGACCGTGCCACCGAAAGAGGCAAACTCGTGGACCGCGGAGCAGCGCGCGCCGGGCTCGGCGATGCGCAGTGCGGCAAGCGCGCGGGATCGAAGCTCGTCCAAGACTGCCCCAGTAGACTCGCGGCAATTCTAGGAGCGACCGTGACTTCTCCTGCAACGCAAGGGCAGGTGCTGGGCCTGGGTGGCTTGTTCTTCAAGTCGCCGGACCCATCGCGGCTGCGCGACTGGTACGGCCGCGTGCTTGGCCTGCAGTTCAACAACTGGGGCGGGATCGTCTTCGATCCGGCGGCACTGCCAAGGAACAGCGCGCTTGTTTTCACGCCGTTCGCCGCCGACACCGACTACTTCAAGCCGAGCGCCCAGCCGTTCATGTTCAACCTGGTGGTCGACGACCTCGATGCGGTGGTCGCCCGAGTCGCAGCCGCCGGCGCGACCGTCCTGCAGGAGCGTGCAAGCGGCGAGCAGGGCGAATTCGCCTGGCTCATCGACTGCGACGGCAACAAGGTCGAACTGTGGCAGCCACCCGCCGGCCGGCGTGAATGAGGAGAGTTCCTTGGCCATCTACCAGCTCGCAGACCGCATCCCGCAGATCGACCCGTCGGCGTTCGTGTTCGAGAACGCGACCGTCATCGGCCACGTGTTCCTCGGCCGCGGCGTCAACATCTGGCCCTACGCAACCGTGCGCGGCGACAACGAACCGGTCGTCATCGGCGACGGCAGCAACGTGCAGGAGTGCTGCGTGTTGCACACCGACCCGGGTTGCCCGCTGACGATCGGCCGCAACGTGACCCTTGGCCATCAGGCGATGCTGCACGGCTGCACGATCGGCGAAGGCAGCCTGATCGGCATCCAGGCGGTGATCCTGAACAACGCGGTGATCGGCAAGAACTGCCTGATCGGCGCCGGCGCCCTGGTCACTGAGGGCAAGGTAATCCCGGACAACTCGCTGGTGCTCGGCCGGCCGGCGAAGGTTGTACGCGAGCTGACCGCCGAGGACATTGCGCGCAACCACGCCAACACCGCCGGCTACGTCGAGCGCGGCGCTGCCTACAAGGCGCAACTGACGCGAATCGGCTGAAGGCGCGTGGCCGACACCCTGCTCAAGTTCCTCTTCCGCGACGCGCCGGTGCGTGGCGAGATCGTCCGCCTGCAAGAAAGCTGGCAGCAGATGGTCGCCAACCACCGGTACCCGGCGCCGGTGGCGCGCTTGCTCGGCGAGATGACCGCGGCCGCTGCGCTGCTGGCCGCCAACATCAAGTTCGACGGCGCGCTCATCTTGCAGATCCAGGGCAACGGCCCGGTGCGCCTGCTGGTGGTCGAGGTGCAGCCGCAGATGCGGCTGCGCGCCACCGCCAAGCTGCGCGAGACGGCCGTGATCGAGGCGCAGGCGACGTTGCAGCAGCTGACGAACCCGAATGGCGAAGCGCGCTGCGCCATCACGCTCGATCCCACCGGCCGCCGGCCGGGCCAGCAGCCTTACCAGGGCGTGGTGCCGCTGGCCGGCGAGTCAATTGCGCAGGTACTCGAGAACTACCTGCGCCAGTCCGAGCAGGTCGAGTCGCGCCTGTGGCTGGCCGCGGACGAGATAGCCGCGGCCGGCGTGCTGCTGCAGAAACTGCCTCAGGAGGGCGGCGGCGCGGCGTCGAAGCCCGATGTCGACGCATGGGACCGCGTCGGCGCACTGACGGCGACCCTGGCGCGCGACGAACTGCTTGCGCTCGAGCCCGAGGCGCTCGCCCGCCGGCTGTACTGGCAGGAGAACCTGCAGCACTTCGAGCCGGTGGCGCCGCGCTTCGAGTGCAACTGTTCGCGCGAGCGCAGCGGCCGCATGCTGCTGGCTCTCGGGCGCGCGGAAGTCGACTCGATCCTGGCCGAGCGCGGCGACGTCGAGATCACCTGCGACTTCTGCAACGCCCGCTACGGGTTCGACGCGGTCGATGTCGGCCAGCTGTTCGCCTCCGGCGCGACGCGCGAAGCGGACGCTTCGACGCGGCATTGAGCCGTTCGGATCAACGTTTCATCCGGCAATCGGCGCCACGAGGCTGCAAATCCCCTATGGTCCCAGTGCCGCGGGTTGCCGCCGATGAAGGTTCAGGCAAGAATCATCTGCAGGTGGAGGCATCAATCAACCTCAGGCGAACGACGTCGGCCAGCGGGCTGCGGCACGTTATTGCGGCGGCGTGCCTGCTGCTTTTGCTGGGTACCGCCCGCGCGCAGTCCGTGGCTGATGCCCTCGAACCCGTCGTGGTCACCGGGACGCGCATCGAGGCACGGGCATTCGACCTGCCGATGTCGATCGACGCGCTCTCGCGCCAGTCGATCCAGCAAGGCAAGGCCCGCATCAACCTATCCGAGGACCTGAACCGGGTACCGGGCGTGTTCGTGCAGAACCGGGAGAACTTCGCCCAGGAACTGCAGGTCACGATCCGCGGGTTTGGCGCGCGGTCGCAGTTCGGCACGCGCGGCATCAAGCTGATCGCCGACGGCGTGCCGGCGAGTTCGCCCGACGGCCAGGGCAGCCCCGGCGTGTTCGACCTCGGCTCGGCCGAACGGATCGAAGTGCTGCGCGGACCGTTCTCCGCGCTCTATGGCAACCATTCCGGCGGCGTCGTGCAGGTGTTCAGCGAGAGCGGAACCTCGCCGCCCAGTCTGGTGGCAGACCTCGAGTTCGGCAGCTACGGGCTGCAGCGCTACGCGCTGAAGGGCGGCGCGGCGAGCGATGCGCTCAACGGCATGGCAAGCGCGTCGTACTTCAGCACCGATGGCTACCGCGAGCACAGCGCGGCACGCAAGACCCAGTCCAATGCCAAGTTCGCCTACGACATAAGCGACGGCAACCGGCTGACCCTGGTGGCCACCGGCTTTCGCCAGCCCAACGCACAGGATCCGCTCGGCCTGACGCAGGCGCAGGTGCAGCAGGACCGGCGCCAGGCGCAGCCGGCGGCGATCGCGTTCGACACCCGGCGCTCGCTCGACAACGTGCAGGGCGGGCTGACCTGGGACGGCCGGCTGGGCGAGTACGACAGCCTGCGCGTGCTGGCCTATGCGGGCAGCCGCAGCAACGAGCAGTACCTTGCCGTGCCGCTCGACAGCCAGCTCGCGCCCAGCAGTTCCGGCGGCGTGGCCACGCTCGATCGCCAGTTCGGCGGCGGCGGCGTGCGCTGGACCCGCCGGCAGGAACTGCTGCAGGGGCCGATCACGCTGACCGTCGGCGCCGACTACGACGGCTCGACCGAGACGCGCCAGGGTTACATCAACAACTTCGGCGTGCGCGGCCAGCTCAAGCGCGACGAGGACAACGCGGTGGACAGCATCGGCGCCTACGCCCAGGCCGAGTGGCAGTTCGCGGCGCGCTGGTCGGCCTCTGCCGGAGTTCGTTACACGAAGGTCGACTTCTCCTCGGACGATCGTTATGTCGCCGCCGGCAACCCGGATGACAGCGGCTCGACGAGCTACTCCGAGTGGACGCCGACCGTCGCCCTGCTGTTCAGGTTCACGCCGACCGTCCACCTTTACGCCGGCTATGGTCGGGCCTTCGAAACGCCGACGGCGGTCGAACTGGCGTATCGACCCGATGGCGCCAGCGGCCTGAATTACTCGCTGCAGCCGTCGATCAGCGACCAGTTCGAGATCGGCGCCAAGCTGCTGCTCGGAACGGCGACGCGGCTCAACGTCGCCGCCTTCAGCATAAGAACGGACGGCGAGATCGTGATTGCGCGCAGCACCGGCGGCCGCTCCTCTTACCAGAACGCCGGCGATTCCTCGCGCCTGGGCGCGGAACTGATGCTGGAAAGCGAACTGGGCAGCGGCTTCAGCACGCACGTGGCAGTGACGCTGCTGAACGCCCGCTTCGACACCGCATTTCGCAGCTGCGCGCCGCTGGCTGGCTTCTGCAATCCGATCACCGGCGCCAACACCGCGGTCGTGCCGGCCGGCAACCGCGTGCCGGGCGTGCCCAATGCCACGCTCTTTGCCGACTTGTCCTACCGCAGCCGGGCGCCTGGTCTCAGCGGCGCGCTCGAAGTCATCGCCAACGGGCCGGTCCCGGTGAACGATTTCAATTCGGCCGATGCCGCGGGCTATGCCGTCGCCAACGTCTGGGCCTCGCTCGAGCAATCTGCCGGCCGCTGGCGCTTGCGCGAGTTCGCGCGCGTCAACAACCTGTTCGGCCGCGAGTACATCGGCGCCGTCATCGTTGGCGATTCGAACGGCCGCTACTACGCGCCCGCGCCGACCCGCAACGTGCTGATCGGCGCGACGGCGACCTATTCCTTCTAGAGCAGCGAAGCGATCACGGGCTCGTCACGCCGCCGCCCAATTGACTACCTGCCGGGCGCGAGCGCCGGGGGCGGTGCCTTCGAGCCGTTGTCCGCGTTCGGCCGGACCAACTGGAACAGGATCTCGTCGCTGCGGGTCATCTGCAGTTCCTGCCGCGCCCGCTCCTCGATCGCCTCGCGGCCTTCCTTCAGGCTGCGCACCTCGGCCACCAGCACGCCGTTGCGCGCCACCAGGGTCGCGTTGTGCTCCTGCTGGGTGGCGATTGCGCGCTGCAGTTCCCACACGCGCAGCCAGCCGCCCTTGCCGAACCACAGCGGCCACTGCACCGCCACCAGCAGCGCAAAGACGACCCAGGCGACCCCGCGCATCGCTTACCTGATGCTGTAGAAGGCGGCGCGGCCCGGGTAGGTGGCGATCTCGCCGAGATCCTCCTCGATGCGCAGCAGCTGGTTGTACTTGGCGATGCGGTCGGAGCGGCTCATCGAGCCGGTCTTGATCTGGCCGGCGTTGGTGCCCACTGCGATGTCGGCGATCGTGCTGTCCTCGGTTTCGCCCGAGCGATGACTGATCACCGCCGTGTAGCCGGCGCGCTTGGCCATCTCGATGGCGGCGAAGGTCTCGGTCAGCGTGCCGATCTGGTTGATCTTGATCAGGATCGAGTTGGCGATGCCCTTGCTGATGCCCTCGCGGAAGATGCGCGTGTTGGTGACGAAGATGTCGTCGCCGACCAGCTGCACCTTGCGGCCGAGCTTTTGCGTGAGATGCGCCCAGCCGTCCCAGTCGCCTTCGGCCATGCCGTCCTCGACCGAGACGATCGGGTACTTGTCGCACCACTTGGCCAGCACGTCGGTGAAGCCCTTGGCATCGAGCGACAGCCCCTCGGCACCCAGCACGTACTTGCCGTCCTTGTAGAACTCGCTCGCCGCGCAATCGAGGCCCAGCGCCACCTGCGTACCGGCTTCATAGCCGGCCTTGTCGATCGCCCTGAGGATCAGCTCGATCGCCTCCTCGTGGTTCTTCACGCTCGGCGCAAAGCCGCCCTCGTCGCCCACCGCGGTGCTCATGCCGGCATCGTGGATCAGCTTCTTCAGCGCGTGGAAGACCTCCGCGCCGTAGCGCACCGCCTCGGCGAAGCTCGGCGCACCGACCGGGATGATCATCAACTCCTGCAAGTCGAGGTTGTTGTTGGCGTGCGCGCCGCCGTTGATCACGTTCATCATCGGCACCGGCAACTGCATGCCGCCGCTGCCGCCGAAGTAGCGATACAGCGGCAGCCCGGCCTCCTCGGCCGCGCTCTTCGCCACCGCCATCGACACGGCGAGGATCGAATTGGCACCGAGCCGCGACTTGTTCTCGGTGCCGTCGAGGTCGATCAGCGTGTGGTCGAGGAAGGCCTGTTCGTTGGCCTCCAGTCCCATCACCGCCTCGGAGATCTCGGTGTTGATGTGCTCGACGGCGTTCAGCACGCCCTTGCCGAGGTAGCGGCCCTTGTCGCCGTCGCGCAACTCGATCGCCTCGCGCGAGCCGGTGGAGGCGCCGCTGGGCACCGCGGCGCGGCCCATCGCACCGGATTCGAGCAGCACGTCGCATTCGACGGTGGGGTTGCCGCGCGAGTCGAGGATCTCGCGGCCGATGATGTCAACGATGGCACTCATTGCAGTTGCTCTCGTGGAAGTTGGAAAAGGAGTTCAGGTCGCCTCGTAGCCTTCGACGACCACCATGTTGAAGTACTCGGTGGCTCCGGCGCGCCTGGCGCGGGCGGCGCGGTAGCGCTCGCCGTCGTACCACGCCTTTGCCTGCTCGAGGCTCGGGAACTTCAGCACAGCCAGCCGCGCTGGATGCCAGTCACCCTCCAGCGACTCGTGCCGGCCGCCGCGGACCAGGTACTCGCCGCCGGCCGCGGCGATCGTTGCCGGCGCCGCCGCCATGTATTCCTTGTAGCGCTCCGGATCGGAGATCTTCATTTCGACGATGACGTAGCCGGCCGGCATGAGATCGCTCCCTCCTAGCTGAAGCGGGCCTCGATGAAGCCGCGGCGCTTGGTGACGCGGTCCAGTTCGACCAGCGTCTCGAGCAGCTCCCTCATGCGGGCCAGCGGCACCGCGTTCGGACCGTCGGACAGCGCCTTCGCCGGGTCGGGGTGCGTCTCCATGAAAAGGCCCGCCACACCCGCCGCCACGGCGGCGCGCGCCAGCACCGGCACGAACTCGCGCTGGCCTCCGCTCGCGGTGCCCTGCCCGCCCGGCAACTGCACCGAGTGGGTGGCGTCGAACACCACCGGGCAGCCGGTGTCGCGCATGATCGCCAGCGAGCGCATGTCGCTCACCAGGTTGTTGTAGCCGAAGCTCACGCCGCGCTCGCAGGCGAGGAAGCGGTCTTCGGAAAGACCCGCCTCGCGCGCGGCCTCGCGCGCCTTGTCGATGACGTTGCTCATGTCGCCCGGCGCGAGGAACTGGCCCTTCTTGATGTTCACCGGCGGGCCGGCCTGCGCGCAGGCGCGGATGAAGTCGGTCTGCCGGCACAGGAAGGCCGGGGTCTGGATCGCGTCGACCACCTCGACCACCGCCGGCAATTCGGCCTCCGCGTGCACGTCGGTCAGCACCGGCACGCCCACCTGTCGCTTGACCTCGGCCAGCACGCGCAGCCCTTCGTCGATGCCCAGCCCGCGGAAGCTACTGCCCGAGGAACGATTGGCCTTGTCGTAGCTCGACTTGAAGATGAACGGGACGCCCAGGCCGGCCGTGATTTCCTTCAGCCGGCCGGCCACGTCGACCTGCAACTGCTCGCTTTCGACCACGCACGGGCCGGCAATCAGGAACAGCGGCCGATTCAGCCCGACGTCGAAGCCGGCAAGATTCACGCGGCCACCTTCTTCAGCAGGCCGCTGCGCTCGGCACGGAAGGCCAGCGCCGCCTCGACGAAGGCCTTGAACAGCGGATGACCGTTGCGCGGCGTCGAGGTGAACTCGGGGTGGAACTGCACGCCGACGAAGAACCGATGGCCCGGCAGTTCCATGATCTCCGGCAGGTTCTCGGTCGGCGTGCGCGCCGAGATCTTCATGCCCTTGGCTTCGAACTGCGGCACATAGACGTTGTTGACCTCGTAGCGGTGGCGGTGCCGCTCGTTGACGGCATCGCCGTAGATGCGATGCGCCAGCGTGCCCGGCTCGACCGGGCACTTCTGCGCGCCCAGCCGCATCGTGCCGCCGAGATCGGAGCGGGCGTTGCGCCGCTCGATGCGGCCGGTGCGGTCCATCCACTCGGTGACCAGCGCCACCACCGGGTGCAGCGTCTCCGGGTCGAACTCGGTCGAGTTGGCTCCGTCCAGCCCGCACACGTGGCGGGCGAACTCGATCGTCGCCAGTTGCATGCCGAGGCAGATGCCGAGGTACGGCACGTTGTGCTCGCGCGCGTACTGGATGGCGGCGATCTTGCCTTCCGTGCCCCGCTTGCCGAAGCCGCCCGGCACGAGGATCGCGTCCAGACCGGCCAGCGCCGCCGTGCCGTCGCGCTCGATGGTCTCCGAGTCGACGTACTCGATCTGCACTTTGGTGCGCGTGTGCAGGCCGGCGTGGATCAGCGCCTCGTTGAGCGACTTGTACGAGTCGGACAGGTCGACGTACTTGCCGATCATGCCGATCCTGACCTCGTGTTCCGGATGCTCCAGCGCAAAGACGAGCTTGTCCCACGCCGACAGGTCCGCCGGCCGCGACACCAGGCCGAGCGTGAAGCAGACGATCTCGTCGGCCCCCTGCTTGTGCAGCATCGACGGCACCTGGTAGATCGAGTCGGCGTCCCACACCGAGATCACCGCGTTCATCGGCACGTTGGAGAAGAGCGAGATCTTGGCCCGCTCCTCCTCGGGAACGGGCCGGTCGGCGCGGCACAGCAGCACGTCGGGCGAGATGCCGATCTCGCGCAGCTTCTGCACGCTGTGCTGGGTCGGCTTGGTCTTCAGTTCTCCCGCACTGGCAATGAACGGCACCAGCGTCAGGTGCACGTAGCAGCAGGAGCCGCGCCCCAGGCGCAGGCTCATCTGCCGCGCCGCCTCGACGAATGGCAGCGATTCGATGTCGCCCACGGTGCCGCCGATCTCGACGATCGCCACGTCGGTGGCGCCGTCCCACGCCGCCTTGGCGCCGCGCTCGATGAAGGCCTGGATCTCGTTGGTGATGTGCGGGATCACCTGCACCGTCTTGCCGAGGTACTCGCCGCGCCGCTCCTTCCTGATCACCGACTCGTAGATCTGGCCGGTGGTGAAGTTGTTCACCTTGCGCATCTTGGCGCTGATGAACCGCTCGTAGTGGCCGAGGTCGAGGTCGGTTTCGGCGCCGTCCTCGGTCACGAACACCTCGCCGTGCTGGAACGGCGACATGGTGCCGGGATCGACGTTGATGTAGGGGTCCAGCTTGAGGAGGGTGACCTTCAGGCCGCGCGATTCGAGGATCGCAGCCAGCGAGGCGGCGGCGATGCCCTTGCCGAGGGAGGACACCACCCCACCGGTGACGAAGACATACTTGGTCATGTTCGCCACGCCTGCGCGCGGGGCAGGCGGTTCCGGTAAAAGCGAAGTATACCGATGCGATTACACGCGGCGCGCTCGACGCCAGTCGGCGTTGCGCCGCTGCCATGCACGGTCAGCGCGCTTCGTCCGGCTCAGCCTCCTCGAGCAGCCTGACCAGCGCGTGCAGCGTGCGGTTCACCGGGGTGGCCATGCCGACCTCCTCGCCCCTGCGCACGACGTAGCCGTTCAGGTGGTCGATCTCGGTGCGCTTGCCGCGGGCGATGTCCTGCGCGGTCGACGAGGTCGCCCCCGCCATCGACCGGGAGATGCTGCACGCCGCTTCGACCAGGTCGCCATCGGGCAACCGCACACCGGCGGCCTGCGCCACCGCGATCACTTCGCGCACCGCGTCTTTCAGCACACCGAGCGCCTGCGGATGCGCACCGATGCGGCGGTAACGCGCGCGGCCCAGCGCCGAGATCGCGTTGTAGGCGCAGTTGATCAGCAGCTTGGCCCACAGTTCGCCCTCGACGTTGTCCGACACCACGCACGGGATGTCGGCCCGTTGCAGCCAGCCGGCAACGCGCTCCAGCACGGGTTGCGCGGTGCTTTGCTCGTCCGGCGGCAGCGCACCGATCAGCAGGTCGCCGCGGCCGGTGTGGCGCACGTGGCCGGGGCCAGCCATTGCCGCGGCCACGTAGACCACGGCAGCAAACGCCGGCCCGGGCACATGCCGGCGCAGGCGCTCGAGGTTGTCGACGCCGTTCTGCATCGACAGCACGACGGCGTCCGGCGACAGATGCGGCGCGAGCGCCTGTGCAGTTGCTTCGGTGTCGGTCGACTTGACGCAGAACAGAACGAGCGCGGCCCCGCGCGCGGCGGCGATCTCGGTGCTCGCTGCCACCCGCACCCGTTCCGTGAAGCGCATGGTCTCGAGCAACAGTCCGTCGCGCTCGATCGCCTCGACGTGCATGGGCCGGCCGATCAGCGTCACCGGCGCGCCGGCGCGCGCCAGCATGCCGCCGTAGTAGCAGCCCACCGCGCCCGCGCCGACCACCGCCACCTGCGGCCAAGTACCTTCGGTCACCCCGACCCTCCACGCCAGTCGGCGGCGATGATAGTTGCGGCAACGACGCCGCCACGGTGCCCCCCCATGTACGCTGCAGCGGTCGCCCCTTGCCAGCCGCCAGCCAGCCATGTCAGCCGCCAACGCCTCGCCCACCGTCTTCAACGCCAAGGCCGCCGCGCAACTGGAGCGCATGTACTGCAGCCCGCAGGTGGTTGCCCAGCGCACCAGGTTCCGCGAAGTGCTCGTCGCGCGACCGGGTGAAACCGGCCTCGATGTCGGCTGCGGGCTGGCGCACCTGGCGCTCGAACTGGCGCAGGACGTGGCACCGGGCGGCCGCATCATCGCGCTCGACAACAGCGAGCACATGGTCGGCGAGGCGGCGGCGCGCGTGGCGGCCGCGGGACTGGCCGATGCCGTCACCGTGCGGCGGGGCGACGCCACGGCGCTGGACCTGCCGCAGGCGAGCGTCGATTTCGTCGTCGCCGCGCAGGTGTTTTCGTACGTGCCCGACGTCGCCCGCGCGGTGGCCGAGTCGGCGCGCGTACTGCGCCCCGGCGGGCGGCTGGCGGTGCTCGAAACCGACTGGGACCTGTGCACCTACGAGTCGGCCGACCCGCTGCTGTCGCGACGGATACTCGACGCGCGCGCGCAGCACTTCGCCCATCCGCACCTGCCGCGGCAACTGCATCGTCTGATGCACGCAGCGGGTCTCGCCCTGTCGCGCTGCGAGGTGGTGCCACTGATCGAAACGCGCTACGACCCCGAGTCCTTCGGCGCCGGCATGCTGCCGGTGGCGCGCAGCGCAGCACTGAAGAGCGGCATCGACGACGCCGCGGTCGAGAACTGGGTCGCCGACATCAGGTCGCGGACCGCCGAAGGCGAATACTTCTTCGCCGCTTTCCGCTTCGTCTTCATCGCGACCAAGTAGCGGCTCTAGAAACGCGAGCCGGGCTGGCGCAGGAATTCGATCTCCTCGGCGGTCGATGCGCGGTCGAGCAGTTCATTGCGGTGCGGATAGCGGCCGAAGCGCGCGATGACGTCGTGGTGCTTCTGCGCCCACACCAGCGGTTCCGCCAGGCCCTCCTGCGCCAGTTCGCCGAACAGCCGCAGCGATTCGCGCTGCTCGGCCATCTGCTCCGAGTGCTCGAACGGTAGATAGGCGAACCAGCGCTCGACCGGCGCCAGTTGCCGGTGGCGGCTGTCGGCGACCAGCCGCTTCGCAACGGCAAGCGCCAACGCATCGCCCGAAAAGGCGCGCGCGCTGTCGCGGAACATGTTGCGGGTGAACTGGTCGAGCAGCAGGATCAGCGCCAGCACATCGCGCGCCGTGCCATCGGCCCAGTGCTGCAGTTCGCCGCGCAACGCCGCCTCGACCGACGAACCAAAGCGGCTGCGTATCAGGTCGTCGGTGGCCGCGGACTTGGTGAACCAGAACCCGCGCGCCCGGCCGAATTCCTCCGACCCCGGCGCGCCAAACCAGAAGTCGAGAATCCCATCGGGCGCAACGCTCATCGCGACCTCATGACCGCGGCGGCAGCGGCGGGCAAGCGAGGTTCGGGCGCGGCCCGAAGCGCGGCGTGCTGTCGTGTGTCGCAACCCGCTCGAGCGCCACCTGCAGCGCGGTCTCGAGCTGGCGGTCGCGGCCGGCCAGCGCATCCTGCGGCGCGTTGTCGACGTCGATATCCGGATCGGTGCCGTAGTTCTCGACCTGCCAGCCGACGTCGTTGAACCAGAAAGAGAACTCCGGCTGCGTCGTTTCGGTGCCGTCGACCAGCGCGTGGCGCGGCCAGATGCCGATCACGCCGCCCCAGGTCCGCTTGCCGACCAGCGGGCCGATCTTCATCAGCTTGAAGCAGTGCGAAAAGATGTCGCCGTCGGAGCCGGCGTGCTCGTTGGTCAGCGCGACCACCGGCCCGGCGGCCGACTCGACCGGGTAAGGCGTGGGCCGGCCCCAGCGCTGCAGGTCGTAGCCGATGCGGCTCCGCGCCACCTTCTCCAGCAGCAGCTGCGAGACATGCCCGCCGCGGTTGTAGCGAACGTCGATGATCAGCCCGTCGCGGTCGCACTCGGCGAGGAAGTAGCGGTGGAACTCGGCGAAGCCTGCCGACATCATGTCCGGCAGGTGCAGGTAGCCGACGCGGCCGCGCGAGGCTTCGTGAACCCAGCGCCGGTTGCGCTCGACCCACTCGCGGTAGCGCGCCGACACTTCGTCGGCAAGCAAGCCCACCACCACCTCGCGCCTGCCGGCGCCATTGGCAAGGGTGAGCGCGGCGCGGTTGCCGGCCTGGTTGACGAGCAGTGCCTGCGGCGGAACGTCGCGAGATACCGGCTGGCCGTTGACGGCCACGATCCGCTCGCCGGGTTTGGCCAGCACGCCGATCGCGTTCAGCGGCGAATCGGCGACCGCTTCCCATGGATCGCCGGTGGCGATGTGCTCGATCGCGTAGCTGCCATCTTCGGCCAGACGCAGGTCGGCGGCGAGCTGCCCCAGGGCAAGTGCCGGCGGCCGGCGGTGGTCGCCGCCCATCTCGTAGGCGTGCGAGGTGCCCAGTTCGCCCTGCATTTCCCAGACGAGATCGGATAGCTCGCCGCGGGTGGCGATGCGATCGAGCAATGGCGCGTAGCGGTCGTACACGCCCGCCCAGTCGACACCCGACATGTCGGCCACCCAGAAGTGGTCGCGCTGCAGGCGCCAGACCTCGCGCAGCATCTGCCGCCACTCGGCGCGCGGATCGACCGAAACGCGCACGCGCGCCAGATCGATCCAGCCGCTCGCCCGCGACGGTGCATCGTTGCCGCCGTCCTTCTTATCCGGCTTGTGCGCGGCATCGAAGGCGCGCAGTTGCCTTCCTTCGCGCACGATGAGCGTGGTCGAGTCGGCCGACAGCGCGAACTGGTCGACCCGCTCGACCCAGGTCTCCGTGCGCAGCGTGTCGAAGTCGAACGCCTCGAGCCGTCCCGGCGTCTCCTTGTGCCCGCCGCGGCCATGCGCCCCCGGCACGGCGAAGCTCGTCCACAGCACGTGCCGCGGCGTCGCGGCAATCGCGCCGTAGCGGCCCTCGGCCACCGGGAACGCGGCGATGCGCCGCTCGATGCCGTCGAGGTCGATCCTCAGAGGCGTCTCCTTCTCGTCCTTGTTCTTGCCTTCGCCGTCGCCGTGCGCCGGCTTCATTCCGCGCGGCGGCGGGTCGAACGGCGGCCGAGTGTCTGCCTGCAGCGCGATGAGATACGGCCGCGCCGCACGCGGGAAACTCAGCTCGAACTGCACGTTGTCGTACACCGGGTCGAACGTGCGCACCGAGACGAAGTAGAGGTAGCGCCCCGCCGGGTCGAACGCCGGCGCGCTGTCGCGGAACTCCGGCCGCGTGACGAGGTGACTGCGCGCGGCAGCCACCTCGAACAGCTTGATCGCGCAATGCCGCGGACTAGTCCAGAACGGATAGGCGAGCCAGGCGCCGTCCGGCGACCACGCCAGTTCCTCGCTGCGCCCGCATTCGCTGCGATCGGCCACCGTGAGTTCACCCGTGTCGGGATCCCCGATCAGCACCTCGTTGCGATGGTTGGTGATCGCGACGCGGCGGCCCTTCGGCGCGGCGGCCAGCGCAATCACGCGGCCGATGTCCCAGTCGAGGGTGCGCGTGCCGCCCGCCTCGATGAGATCGATGCGCTCCTCGCCGCTGGCGTCGCTGACGACCACCTGCGAAGTGCCGTCGGCCAGCCAGCGCCCGAGCCGATAACGCACGCCCTGCGCGATGCCGTGCTGGCGCACCGCACCCTCCCACAGCGCGAACGAGTACAGCTTGCCGCGGCTGCCGACCGCCAGCGAGTGTCCCTGCGGATGAAGGTCGAAGCCTTCGAGGCTGTCGACCGCCGGTACGAAGCGCCGCGCCGCCTGCGTGCGGTGCGCCGGCACGCGGATGTCGAGCCGGCGCGTCGCGTCGCTCGCCGGGTCGAACAGCCACAGTTCGGCACCGCACTGGTAGACGATGCGCGCACCGTCGGTCGACGCGTGGCGGGCGTAGAAATCCTCGTGGTCGGTGTGCCGCTTCAGACCGCTGCCGTCGGGCAGGCACGAATACAGGTTGCCCACGCCCTCGAAGTCGGACAGGAAGTAGATGCGGCTGCCGATCCACATCGGGCTGGTGACGTTGCCCTCGAGTTCGCTCATCCGGCGGAAATGGTTGTTGCCGTCGGCATCGACCCACAGGTGGCCGGCGGTGCCGCCGCGATAGCGCTTCCAGCGGGCGGGATCCGCCGTGTTGCGGCCGATGACCTTGGCATTGCCCGGCCCGAAGGACAGGTGGTTGACCTGCCCGTACGGCAGCAGTTCGGGCAGGCCACCGTCGACGCCGAGCGTGTAGGCGCGGTAGTTGCGGAAGAACGGCTGGCCCTGCGTGGTGATGAACAGAATCCGCCCGTCGGACGTGAAGCCGCGCACCATCACGTCCGGCCCGAGCCACGTCATCCGCCGCGCCGGCCCGCCTTCGGCCGGCATCAGGTACACCTCGGGGTGCTGCTCGTCTCGGCTGACGTAAGCGAGCCACTTGCCGTCCGGCGACAGCGCTGGCGTCGATGGCTCGCCAAGCCCGGCGGTCAGCCGCCGGGCGATGCCGCCACCTGCGTCAACCGTCCACAGGTCGTCGTCGCAGACGAAGACCACCGTGTCGCCACGAAGTGCCGGCTGGCGCAGATATCCGAGATCACCCACGTGCTCTATTCCTTCTTTCAGAAATGGAGCCGGCCAGCGCGATCAGCGCCGCGCCAGCGGATCGTTGGCCAGTTCAATCGGCTTGCCGTGCGGCGTTGCCGCTGCGGCGCGGGTCCAGGCCTCGGCACGCTCGTGCAGCGCGTGCGCATCGGTGGCGCCGCGCGCAGCGACGATCCTTTCGAGCGCGGCGAGCCAGTGTTCGTAGTAGCGCGACCCGTCGTCCGCGGGCCCGGCAGCGCGGATCTCCGCACCAAGCGTCTCCGCCCATTGCGTCCAGGTGAACAACCCCCTGGCGTGCAGGTGCAACGTCATCGCGAACGCCTGCGCCTGCCATGGCTCGGCGAACACCGGGCCCGCTTCGTCACGCGGCAGCGGCGCGACTTTGCACAGCGCCGCTTCCAGTTCGGACGCACTCATCGCATCGTCCTCACGCCACGGGTTCGAGCGTGCTTTCCCACGCGTCGATGCTCACAGACAGGGTCGGGTCGGCGGCGCGGCCCCACAGTTCGCGGCCATCGAAGGCAACCGTGTAGAGCCACTGCGGATGCTCGCCCAGGCCGTGCGCGCTGGTGCCGGGAAACACGTGCACGCCATGCACCTGTTCGATCCGGCCAATGCGTCCACGCGCGTAGCGCGGAATGCGCGTGTGGCCGGCGGGATGTTCATTGGCCGCGCGCACGCGGTCGCCGACAGCAAAGCGCGCCGGCTGCGAGGCCGGCCGCTCGGTCGGCACGCCGCGGGCGAGCGCCGCCGCGACGTCGGCCGCGTGCAGCACTCGGTTCGGCGTGCGCGGCGCAACGATTGCGTGTCCGGCGCGAAGTTCGTCGTCGCTGACGAAGCCCTCGGCCTTCAGAAGCTTCTCCAGCGCCTTGATCCAGATCTCGTAGTAGCTCGAACTCAGGTAGTCGAGCGGGTGCAGCGTCTCGCGCGAGTGCCGGCTGGCATCGATGCTCCAGTGGCCCATCGCGCCGCAGGCGAGCGTCACCGCCAGCGCGCGCTTCTCCCACTCGGCGTGAAACGGCGGCTCGTTCGGCTCCGGAACGACCGGCCCGAAGCCCATCTGGCCGCCCATGTCCTGCGCGCCGTTCATGTTTGCCTCCCTGGCGCAAGCGGCAGGCCAGTGCCGATCATGCTGTCGCGCGTGATCAGTTCTGCCAATTGCTCCTCGCTCATGCCCTCGGTCCCCGCCGGTCGTTCCGGGATCACCAGGTAGCGGATCTCGGCAGTCGAGTCCCAGACTCGGATCTGCTTCCCGGCGGGCACCTGCACGCCGAACTCGGCCAGCACGCTGCGCGGATCGATCACCACGCGCGAGCGGTAAGGCGCCGACTTGTACCAGACCGGCGGCAATCCCAGCACCGGCCACGGATAGCACGAGCACAGCGTGCAGACCACCATGTGGTGCGTGTCGCGGTCGTTGAACACCGCGACCATGTGCTCGCCCTGGCGGCCGCTGAAGCCGAACTCGGCGATCGCCTTCGTCGCGTCCTCGCGCAGCCGCTGCGCGTAGGCCGGGTCGCGCCACGCCCGCGCCACCACCCTAGCGCCGTTGCGGGGACCGATCTTCGTCTCGTAGGTGTCGATGATCACGTCGAGCGCCGCCGGCTCGACGTAGCCCTTTTCGACCAGGATCGATTCGAGCGCCCGCACCCTCGCCTCCATCGGCGACAGGTCGCTGCCGTGGTGGTCGTGGTCGTGATCATGGTCGTGCGGATGATGCTGATCGTGCATCGTCACTCCTGCAAGACGAACGGCCGTCAGGCGAACTCGAGCACCACGCGCCTGGTGCGCGCGCTCTTCTTCTCGATCTTCGAAACGCGTATTGCGCCGATCTCCGATGTGTTTCGCACGTGCGTGCCGCCGCAGGGCTGCAGGTCGACGCCGGCGATGCGCACCAGACGCACGCGGCCGAAGCCGATCGGCGGGCTGACGCTCATCGACTTCACCAGCTGCGGATTGGCGCGCAGTTCGTCATCCGAGATCCACTCGCAGCCGACCGGCAGCGCACGCGCCACCAGTTCGTCGAGTCCCTGTTGCACCACGCCCTTTTCCAGCGGCGCCGTCATCGCAAAGTCGAGCCGCGCATAGTCGGCGGTGATGCTGCAGCCGTCGACCAGTTCGCGCACCGCCACGCACAGCAGGTGCGTGGCGGTGTGCAAGCGCATGTGCCGGTAGCGTCGCGCCCAGTCGATCTCGGCGGTGACTGCCGTGCCGACCGCGAGCCTTGATTGCCAGCCGCTCGATGGGTCGAGCAGGTGCAGCGTGTCATCGGGGGTCGCGTCGTCGCGTTTGCTCTTGCGTGCATCGGTCACCGCCAGCTGGGTACCGTCGGGGAGCGTGAGCGTGCCGCTGTCGCCGGCCTGGCCTCCACCGAGCGGATAGAACACGGTGCGGTCGAGCTCGACGCCGCCGTCAGTGATGCGCGTGACAACCGCCTCGCATTGCTGCGCGTAGGCATCGTCGCGGTGGATCGCGAGGGTACCCACGCTTCAGCGCCGCGCCATCGCATCGGAACGGCAGTACGGCGGGCGCGGCGAAACGCTCATCCTCGCGCGGCTGCCCGTGCCGCGGCGAAGGCGGAACGCTTGCGCCGCGGCGGCTTCGCCCCGGCCATCGGCGCCGCCTCTTCCGCTGCCGCGGGGTGCGCTTCCTCGTGTTCGCTGGCCAGGTGCCCGGCCGCCTGCGCCAGCGACTCCGTGGCCGCAAGCGAGCGCTCGGCGACCTTCGGGTCGATCTCGTCGTTCCACGGCGCCAGCAGCACCGCGTACAGCAGCGTCTCGAACTCGGGCAGGAAGCGGTCGATGATGTCCTGCGGCCGGGCGCACAGCTTCTTGTCGGTCACCAGGCTGAACTGCACGCCGCCGTCGTAGGAAAGAATCGAAATGCCGACACCGATATCTCCCGACTGCGGCACCCAGTACATCATCCGCTGCAGGCGGCTGCCGGCCATGTACAGCGCGTGCTGCGGGCCGGGCACGTTGGTCATCACCGCGGTGGCCTTCGAGGCGAGCAGGTCGAGCGCCTGCTTCTGCAGCCAGCGCGGCGCCAGTCCGGCGGCGCCGAGCAGCGTCAGCGCGATCGCCGCGGTATAGCCGTCCTTGAGCTCGTTCATCCGGCTGCGCACGGTCATCACGCGCTCCAGCGGATCGTCGATGCCGATCGGCAGCAGCAGCGGCACCAGGCCGAACTTGTTGCCGAGCGACCTCACCGGCCCCGACGGGCGCAAGTTGACGGGCACCATCGCCCGCAGTTCGGCGCCGTCGACCTTCTCGCCCCGCTCGACCAGGTAGCCGCGGATCGCGCCGGCCGCACACGACAGCAGCACGTCGTTGACCGAGCAGCCGAGCGCCTTGCCCACCGCCTTGATGTCCGCCAGCGGCAGCGGCTCGTTCCAAGCCACCACCTTCGAGCCGCTCGGCCGGCCCTTCAGGCTGGTCGCGGTGTCGTCTTCCATCAGCGCCAGCGCCGCGGCGTCGCGCGCCACCTGCGCCGCCACGCGGGCCGCTTCGGTCGCCGCCTCCGAGGCCACATTCGGGTCGCTGATCACGCTGCTCGAGGCGGCGAGCAGCCGGCTCGCCAGGTCGCCGCCGGCGTCGATCGCCTTGACCGTCACCTCGGTCAGCGGCTGCAGCCACTCCTCGATCAGGCCGGCGCCCTTGTGCTCGCCGCGCCGCTGGCGTGGCGGCGGCGCGTCGGCGTCCGTGTCCGCCGAGGTGCTGGTCATGCCCATCACCAGGCCCATCAGGCCGATGCCGTCGCCGATGCAGTGGTGGATGCGCACGATCAATGCGTGGCCGTGGTCGTAGTTCTCGACCAGGTGGAACTGCCACAGCGGCCGCTGCGCATCGAGCGCCTGTCCCGTGAGCTGCGCGACCAGCTTCTGCAGCTCGCGCGTGCCGCCCTTGCCGGGCAGGCCGATGCGCACCAGGTGGCGGTCGAGGTCGAAGTCCTCGTCCTCCTCCCACCAGGCGCCGGTCGCGTCCTCGACCACGCGGGCGCGGAAGCGGAAGTACGGCAGCAGGTGCTGCTGCAGCACCTTGCGCAGGCGCGGCTCGTCGCACGGCCCGGCGAAGACGTCGACGCCGACGATCATCATCAGGTTGCCCGGCGAGTCCATGCGCAGCCACGCGGTATCGACCGGCGACATGCGTACGCGATGGGGCATTGCTTCCTCCTGTGGCTGCGACCGCGACCTGCGGGCCGACCGCGCGGCGCGCGCTGTTCTTTGCCAGCCCAACGGTGCCGCCCCATAATAGACGGGCAAGATCGAATGTCCAGAACAGGGAGACACCCATGGCAGACCTGAAAGCGAAGTTCGAGGCCGCGGTGGCCGCGTCGAAGACCCTGCCCGAGCGGCCGGACAACGCCACGATGCTGAAGCTGTACGCCCTGTACAAGCAGGCCACCAATGGCGACGTCGAAGGCAAGCGGCCCGGTTTCACCGACATGGTCGGCCGTGCCAAGTGGGACGCCTGGAACGAGCTGAAGGGCACCTCGGCCAACGACGCGATGAAGCAGTACGTCGCGCTGGTCGAAGACCTGAAGGGCTGAATCCGCTCAAACCCGTACGGCCCGCGCGAGCGGGCCGTGCTTTTTTCTGCCTGCGGCCGCGACGCATTGGCGCCGGCGGACCGCCCTCGCTACGATCGGCCCTTGCCAAAGCAACTTCTGCATTTCCGGAGACCTTCCATGCGTCGCCTGCTCGCCGCTGCCACCGCGCTCGCGTTTGCCGCCCCGGCCGCCTTCGCCGGCACCGTGACCGTGATCACCTCGTTTCCGAAGGAACTGACCGCCGCCTACCGCGCCGCCTTCGAGAAGCGCCACCCCAACATCAAGCTGGAGATCCTCAACAAGAGCACGGTGGCATCGATCGCCTTCGTGCGCGAGACCGCCGAGGGCCAGCGGCCCGACGTGTTCTGGGCCAGCGCGCCCGATGCGTTCGAGGTCCTGAAGCGCGACAAACTGCTCGCCAAGGCCGGCGACGTGGCCAACCCGAAGGTGCCGGCGAAGATCGGCAGCTATCCGATCAACGATCCCGAGGGCTTCTACTTCGGCCAGGCGCTGGCCGGCTACGGGATCATGTACAACGTCCGCTACCTGAAGGCGAACAAGCTCGAGGCGCCGAAGGAGTGGACCGATCTCGTCAAGCCGCAGTGGTTCGGTCACGTGGCGATGACCGCGCCGTCGCGCTCGGGCACGATGCACCTGACGGTGGAGACAATCCTGCAGGGCGAAGGCTGGGACAAGGGCTGGACCCAGATCCTGCAGATGGCCGGCAACAGCGCGCAGATCACCGAGCGATCGTTCGGCGTGCCCGACGGGCTGAACAACGGCCAGTTCGGCGCCGGGCCGGTGATCGACTTCTTCGGGCTGGCCGGCAAGTACTCCGGCTTCCCGGTCGAGTTCGTCTATCCGCAGATGACCTCGATCGTGCCGGCCAACATCGCGCTGATCGCCGGCGCCAGGAACACGCCGGAGGCCAAGGCCTTCGTCCAGTTCGCGCTCAGCCAGGAAGGCCAGGAGATCCTGCTCGATCCCAAGATCTCGCGACTGCCGGTGCTGCCGTACTCCGCCTTCGGCTCGAAGATCCCGGCCGGCTATCCGGACCCGGTGGCGATCTCCAAGCGCAGCAAGGTGCAGTTCAACGCCGACCTGTCGGAGAGCCGTTACTCGCTGGTGCAGTCGATCTTCGACCAGACGATCACCTTCCGCCTGAAGGAACTGCAGGCGGCGACCAAGGCGATCCACGACGCCGAGGCGAAGAACGCGGCGAAGAAGAATCCGCAGGCGGCGGACCTGATCAGGCAGGCGCGCGACCTGGCCTTCACACCGGTGGTCTCGGCGCAGATCGCCGACCAGGCCGATTTCCAGAAACTCTTCGCTTCGAGCAAGAAGCAGGTCGACGTGGCCAAGAAGATCACCGGCCTGGAAGAGACCTGGAACAGCAAGGCGCGCGCCAACTACGAGAAGGCGGCAGAACTGGCGCGGCAGGCGGCAGCGCTCGCCAAGTAGTCAGGCAGTGAGCACGGTCGCCGGAACCGCGGCGCGCTCCGGCCTCGGCATCTTTGCGTCCCTGCGCCGGGCATGGGGCGTCTCGCCCGGCAGCCTGCTCGCGGCTGCGCTGGTCGTCGCCTTCCTGGCGGCCTTCCTGCTGCTGCCGGTCGGCACGGTCTTCGTCACTGCCTTTGCCGACGCCGACGGCAGTTTCACGCTCGGCCACTTCTCGTCGTTCTTCACGACCTCGCTGATGCGGGAGTCGTTCGGCAACTCGCTGTACGTGGCGCTGGCGAGCGTGGCGATCGCCTCGCTGATTGCGGTGCCGCTGGCCTATCTCACGGTGCGCTTCGAGTTCCGCGGCGCGCTCCTGATCCAGACGCTCGGCGTGCTGCCGCTGATCATGCCGCCCTTCGTCGGCGCGGTGGCGATGACGCTGATCTTCGGCCGCTCGGGCAGCGTCAACCTGCTGCTCGACGAGCACTTCGGCTTCACCATCCCGTTCATGCAGGGCCTGAACGGCGTGATCTTCGTCGAGAGCCTGCACTACTTCCCGTTCATCCTGATGAACCTGATTGTCGCGCTGCGCAACATCGACAGCGCGATGGAGGAGGCGGCGCTGAACCTCGGTTGCCGCGGCTGGCGGCTGTTCCGGCGGGTGGTTTTCCCGCTCGCCCTGCCCGGCTACCTCGCGGGCGCGGCGCTCGTGTTCGTCAAGGTGTTCGACGACCTCGGCACGCCGCTGGTGCTGGGCGCCACCAACATGCTGGCGCCGCAGGCCTACCTGCGCATCACCCAGGTCGGACTCGAGGACCCGATGGGCTACGTGATCAGCGTGATCATGATCGGCTTCTCGATCCTCGCGCTGTGGCTGTCGGTGCGGGTGATGAAGGGCAAGGACTACACCACGGTGCAGAAAGGCGCCGGCGGCCTGGCGCGGCGGCGGCTGTCGAAAGGCGAGTCGATCGTCGCCTACACCGGCATCGTGCTGGTGCTGCTGGTGGTGCTGTCGCCGCACCTGGGGCTCACCATCCTGTCGTTCGCCCAGATCTGGAGCTTCTCGCCGCTGCCCGACGCGTTCACGCTGCAGCACTACGCCACCGTGTTCGCCGAGAGCGGCTTCATGATCAGGAACACACTGCTGTACTGCGGGCTGGCGGCGCTGATCGACGTGGCAATCGGCACGACGATCGCCTACCTGATCCTGCGCACCCGGCTGCCCGGCCGGCAGTGGCTCGACTTCATCGCCAGCGCCGCGATCGCGGTGCCGGGCATCGTGCTGGCGATCGGCTTCCTTCGCACGTTCCAGGGACTGCAGGTGTTCGGCGTGCCGGTCACCCAGACCTGGATCCTGATCATGATCGCCTACGCGGTGCGCCGCCTGCCCTACGCGCTGCGCTCGTGCATGGCCGCGTTGCAGCAGCTCAACGTCAGCCTCGAGGAAGCGGCGGAGATGCTCGGCGCCAGCGGCTGGCGCACGGTGCGGCGGATCGTCATCCCGCTGATGGCGGGCGGCATCCTCGCCGGCTTCGTCTCCAGCTTCATCACCGCGGCGGTCGAACTGTCGGCGACGATCCTGCTGGTGGTGAAGGAGTCACAGGCGCCGATGAGCTACGGCATCTACCTGTACATGCAGTCGGTGGCCGGGCGGGGGCCCGGCGCGGCGCTTGGCGTGCTGGCCGTGGCGCTGGTCGCGCTCGGCACCTACCTGTCGCACCGCGTGGTCGAGCGCGCGCAGGCTGCCAATGCACCGGCGCGTGCAGTCGAGGGATCGTGATGAAGAAGGTCGCCGTCGAATGCCGCAACATCGGTCTGTCGTACGGCAGGACCGAGGTGCTGAAGGACGTCACGCTGAAGATCGAGCCGGGCGAGTTCTTCGCGCTGCTCGGGCCTTCGGGCTCGGGAAAGTCGACGCTGCTGCGGCTGATCGCCGGCTTCAACCAGGCGAACCGCGGCGAACTGCTGGTCGACGGGCGCGACATCACCGGCGTAGCCCCGCATGCGCGCAACATCGGCATGGTGTTCCAGAGCTATGCGCTGTGGCCGCACCTGTCGGTGTTCGACAACGTCGCCTTCGGCCTGGTCGAGCGCAAGGTCGCCCGCGACGAGATCCGCCGCCGCACCGAGGCCGCGCTCGACCTTGTCGGCCTGAGCCAGTTCGCGCAGCGGCGGCCGAACCAGCTCTCCGGCGGCCAGCAGCAGCGGGTGGCGCTGGCGCGCACCGTGGTCATCGAGCCGCAGGTGCTGCTGCTCGACGAGCCGCTGTCGAACCTCGACAAGAACCTGCGCGTGACGATGCGGCAGGAACTCCTTGCACTGCAGCGCAAGCTCGGCATCACGACGATCTTCGTCACGCACGACCAGGAAGAGGCGATGACCACCGCCGACCGGATGGCGGTGCTCGACGCCGGCATCGTGCAGCAGGTCGGTCGGCCGGCGGAGCTCTACGACTTCCCGGTCAACCGGTTCGTCGCCAACTTCGTCGGCACCACCAACCTGCTCGACGGCGTGCTCGCCGCTGACGGCGCTGACGCGGTGCGCTTCGAAACCGAGGGCGCCGGCAGCCTGCGCCTGCCGCGCCGGACCGACACGCCGCCGCCCGGACGCGTGTCGGTGAGCTTCCGCCCGCACGTGGTGCAGATGCAGGAGGCGAACGCCGCGCGCGATGGCTCGCTGCTGTGGCTCGCCGGCACCGTGGAAGCGGCCGAATTCCTCGGCGAAGTCACGCGCTACCGCGTGCGTGTCGGCACGGCCGCGCTGACGGCCGACCAGGCGCACCTCGGCGGCATGCCCAAGTTTGTCGACGGCACGCCGGTGGCGATCGGCGTGGCGCCGTCGCAGCTGCGCTACCTTTCTTCCTGAGTAGCCGTCGCTAGGCCTTGCGCGACGAAGTCTTCTTCGCTGCCTTGGCGAGCTTCTCGGTCTTAGGTGCGGCGGCCAGCAGCGTATCGATGTTGCGCTCGATGTGATGCTCGAAGGCCGACTTGAACGGCCGCAGCAGGAAGCCCAGCCGCACGTTCAGGTCGATGTAGTGCTCGGTCACATGCATGTGACCGTCGACGCCGCTGCGGTGGAAGTGCAGCGTGTCGTCCTCCCACTCGGAGACGAGGTCGTAGTCCTTGGCCAGGTCGTCGGCGGCCTTCTGCGCGACCTTCTTCGCTTCCTTCAGCGACAGGTGATGCATCCGCTTGTATTTGATCTCCGACATCGGCGGCTTCCTTTCCCCTCTAGCGACGACGGTTGTCCCACACGTCCGGGTTCAGCAGGCATGGCGGCCGGCGGCCGGCCAGCATCTCGGCAAGGTTGCGCATCGCCAGCCGCGCCATCGCCTCGCGCGTGGCCCGCGTGCTCGAAGCAATGTGCGGCGTCATCACGACGTTCTCCAGCTCCAGGAAGCCCGGGTTCAGCTGCGGCTCGTTCTCGAACACGTCGAGCCCGGCGGCCGCCAGCTTGCCGTCGCGCAGCGCCCGGATCAGCGCCGAATCGTCGACCACGCCGCCGCGCGCCAGGTTCACCAGCACGGCACTCGGCTTCATCAGCGCCAGTTCCGCAGCCGCGATCAGGTGATGAGTCGTCGCGGAGTACGGCACCATGACGATCACGTGGTCGGCCTGGCGCAGCAGGTCTTCCCTGCTCGCCCACTCGGCGCCGCCCGCCTGCCCGGCCGGCAGCGGCGCCACGTCGTTGTAGAGCACGCGCATCGAGAAGCCCGTCGCCCGCCTCGCGATGGCATGGCCGATCCGCCCCAGCCCGATGATGCCGAGCGTGCGGCCATGCAGGTCGGCGCCCGGGAACTGGTCGAACTCCCACCGCTTCCAGTGGCCGGCGCGCAACCAGCGCTCCGACTCGCCGATGCGCCGCGCGGCGGACAGCAACAGCGCGAAGGCGTGGTCGGCGACGCTCTCGTTCAGCACGTTGGGCGTGTTGGTGGCCACCACGCCGTGCCGCGTGAATGCCGCCAGGTCGAAGTTGTTGTACCCGACGGCCACGTTGGCGACGACCTTCAGCCGGTCCGCGTGCGCGAGCACCGCCTCATCGACTCTCTCGCTGGCAAAGGTCAGCGCGCCATCGGCCAGCGCCAGGCGTTGCGCAAACGCTTCCGGCGCCAGGTGGCGATCTTCCTGGTTGAGGTCGACGTCGTACGTTGCCTTCAACTCGTCGATCAGGAACGGGTAGATGCGGCGCGTGACGAACACGCGCGGCCGCTGGCTACCACTCATTTCGAAACTCCCGCCGGGACGGGTGCCGGCGCATTGCTGCCGCGCGGGACGCTGCCGGGATGGAAGCCGATCACCGCCAGCATCACGAAGAATCCGGCCACGTAACCGAGCGCGACGTGCCAGCCGTGCCGCAGCCACAGGCCGACCGACCTCGCCTGCGGGTACATGTTCGACAGCGCAACGCCGGCGGACGAGCCGAACCAGATCATCGAGCCACCGTAGCCGACCGCGAAGGCGAGGAAGCCCCAGTCGTAGCCACCCTGCTTGATGGCCAGCGCCGTCAGCGGGATGTTGTCGAACACCGCCGAGACGAAGCCCAGCGCCAGCGCGGATTGCCAGGACGCCGCCGGCAGCTCGTCGACCGGCATCATCGAGGCGGCGAGCACCAGCGACAGCAGGAACACCGCTCCCTTGACTGCGCCGGGAATCAGGTGCCACTTCGGCCGGCGCATCGGGATATGGAGCAGGATCGCCACCCAGACCGCCACCCCCAGGAACGGGAAGCTGTCCGCGACCTCGTTGAAAGCAACATTGACCGTCACGTTGACGACGATCGCCAGCACCAGGATGAAGGCGACCACGCCGACGCAGACCCAGTCGATGTCGACCCCAACCGTCGCGTCCTTCTGGATCGGCTGGTAGGCGTGCTGCTGCCGGGCCGCAAAGAAACCGCAGATCAGCAGCGCGACGGCGGCGGCGATGAAGGCCTCCAGCACCTCGAGCGGCGAGATGCCCGAGATCCACATCATGGTCGTCGTCGTGTCGCCGACCACGCTGCCCGAGCCGCCGGCGTTGGACGCCGCCACGATCGCCGCCAGGTAGCCGATGTGCACCTTGCCCTTGAACACGATCATGGCGATGGCGCCGCCGATCATCGCCGCCGCGATGTTGTCGAGGAAGCTCGACAGCACGAACACCAGGCACAGCAGCACGAAGCCGCCCCTCCAGTCGTCGGGCAGGTAGTTCGGCAGCAGGTCGGGGATCCGGCTTTCCTGGAAGAACTGCGCCAGCAGCGCGAAGCCGACCAGCAGCAGCAGCAGATTGGCCAGGATCACCCACTCGTGCCCGAGGTGCAGCGCGAAACCGCCCGGCCCGGCACCTGTCTTGAACGGGGAGGCCAGGATCTTGTAAAGCGCGATCAGCGCCGCGCCGCCGATGGCGATCGGGAGCGTGTGGTGGTGGAAGATCGCCACCCCGGCCAGGGTCACCGCAAACAGCACGAATTCGACCGGAATGCCGAACAACCGGGCGCCCTGGAACGGCGTGGCATCGCCGGCCGCCAGCGCAACCGCCGGTACGGCCAGCAGCACCAGCGCCCATGCTTGCCTGGCAGTTGCTCTCATCGGTCTCCTCCCGCGCACTGTCGGCAGTGCGTCGTTTCTCGTCAGTCTTCGGTAGCGACGATGATATGGACCCGGTACGGCCCGTGCGCGCCGAGCACGAGCGTCAGCTCGATGTCGGCCGTGCGCGACGGCCCGGACACCATGTTCAGCGCCCGCGGCATCATCTCGTCGCCACCGCGCTCGGCGCGCAGCAGTGCAAACGTGTCTTCCATACCGCGCACGATGCGCGACGCGGGCACCAGCGCAATGTGCGTCTCCGGCAGCAGGTGCGTCGAGGCGTGCGTCTGCGGTCCGGAGGCCAGCACGATCGTGCCGGTCTCGGCGAAGGCGCAGAAGCAGCCGGTGATGCCGACCAGGTCTGCGCCCTGCGCCTCGTCGCGGCGCGGTGGCCGCGTCTCGACCGACACACCGGCAGCAGCCCAGTCGAGCGAGGCCAGCGTCGGCCAGATCACCGCCCGCTTCGGCAACGCCTGCGCATCGAGGTAGCGAGCCGCCGCAGCGGGCGCGTCGGTGAGGTGCGCCACCTCGTCGACCGTGCTCGACATCCGTTCCGACATCGCGCGGAAGCGGATGCGCAGGTCGCCGTCGATCGCCGGCCGCGGACCCTGCGGGTGGCGCGCCAGGTACTCCTCGACGGCAGCAAGCTCCTCGGCGGTGACAGTCGTCGACCGACGCTGCGCCGCACGGATGCGGTTGAAGATCGCCGCGCGGGCGGCCGAGGTGTCCAGCGGGCCCGTCATTTGCGCGGCGGCTTGGTGTTGGCGCGAATGAAATCGACGATCCGCGCGACGCCACGTTCGATGTGATCCTCGCTCGCGGCGTAGGAGAAGCGGATGTGCTGGCCCTCGCCGGGGGTAGCCGGGCCGAAGTGGATGTCGGCCAGAACCGCGACGCCGGCCTCGTGCAGCAGCCTCCTGCGCAGTTCCTCGGAGTCCTTCGCGCCGGTCAGCGCGCAGGCCTCGGTGACGTTGGGCCAGGCGTAGAAGGCGCCGCCGGGCGAGGCGCAGGAGAAGCCGGGCACCTGGTTGAGCAGCCGCACGATCAGGTCGCGCCGCGACTGGAAGCGCGCTCGCATCGCGTCGGCCTCCGCCTGCGGGCCCTCGAGTGCGGCGAGCGCCGCCCACTGGCTGATCTGCGAGGCGCACGACTCGGTGTTGGTGATCCAGCGCGTGAACACCGGGGCCAGTCGCTCGTTGGCGGTGAAGCCGATCCGCCAGCCGGTCATCGCGTAGGTCTTCGAGGCGCCGTCGGAGATGATCGTCCGCTCACGCATGCCCGGCAGGCTGGCGATCGAAACGAAGTCGCCGTCATAAACGAGCTTGCTGTAGATCTCGTCGGCGTAGATCCACACCTGCGGATGACGGCTCAGCACCGCGGCAATCGCCTCGTAGTCGGCGCGCGTCAGCAGGCCGCCGGTGGGGTTGTGCGGCGAGTTGAGGATCAGCAGCCTGGTGTGCGGCGTGATGCGCGAGGCCAGCTCGTCGGGGTCGAACGCGAAACGCCGCGCCTCGCGCAGCGGCAGGCCCACCGGCACGGCGCCGTTGGCGACGATCTGCGACTCGTAGATCGGGAAGCCCGGCACCGGGTAGATGACCTCGTCGCCGCTGCCGTAGTCGGTCACCGAGGCGATCGCATAGGCGATGAACGGCTTGGCACCGGCGCCGACGACCACCTCCTCCGGTTTGATCTCGAAACCGCGCAGCTTCGACATCGAGCGCGCCGCCGCGGCGCGCAGCTCGTCGATGCCGGCCGACGGCGTGTAGCCGTGGCGCCCCGCCCGGATGGCCGCCACCGCCGCGTCCTGGATGTGCACCGGGGTCGGGAAGTCCGGCTGGCCGATGCAGAAGGAGATGATGTCGCGACCGGCGCGCGCGAGCGCGTTGACCTCGGCCAGCACGACGAAGGCGTTCTCGGTGCCGAGGCTGTCGGCGCGCTTTGAAAGGGCGGGCATGCTGACTCTGCGCGGGAAGTAGCGGAGGATTCTAGCGGCGGCCCTAGCCGCGGATCTCGAAGACCTGCCGCAGGTAGGCGAGATAGGCCGCGTCGTCGCACATGTTCTTCTCCGGCGAGTCGGACAGCTTGGCCACCGGCTGGCCGTTGCAGCGGATCATCTTGATGACGATCTGCAGCGGCTGGTAGCCGAGGTCGTTGGTCAGATTGGTGCCGACGCCGAAGGCCAGCCGCGCCCGGCCACTGAAGCGGCGGTACAGGTCGATCACCTTGGGAAAGGTCAGCGAGTCGGAGAACACCAGCGTCTTGGTGCGCGGGTCGACGCGGTTCTTCTCGTAGTGCGCGATCAGCCGCTCGCCCCACTGCATCGGGTCGCCGGAGTCGTGCCGCGCGCCGTCGAACAGCTTGCAGAAGTACATGTCGAAGTCGCGCAGGAAGGCGTCCATGCCGTAGACGTCGGAGAGCGCGATGCCGAGGTCGCCGCGGTACTCCTTGGCCCACATCTCGAAGCCGAAGGTCTGCGAGTCGCGCAGCCGCGGCCCCAGCGCCTGGCAGGCCTGCAGGTACTCGTGCGCCATCGTGCCGAGCGG
>Ga0209450_10000186_pt1 | contig 34131 bp, 23 predicted proteins | sample FrelakmetLWP11LW_FD_187149 | JGI IMG/M metagenome (GOLD analysis project Ga0209450, IMG submission 187149) | Freshwater lake sediment microbial communities from the University of Notre Dame, USA, for methane emissions studies - LWP11 LW (SPAdes)... | ecosystem: Environmental > Aquatic >...
GCTGTATAAAACTTTCCACGGCGTTGCTCCTGTAGGACGGTTAGTGCTTCGCAACACCTACCGTACCCGCAGGGCCAACGCCTTTCATCATTTTGGTTGCGGCCGAGCGAAGCGAGGCCGCGTCAAGTCCTCGGTGTTCTCTGTGGCTAGACAGAGGCCGAGCTGACACCTACGCCGGGTTCTCGATCTCCCACTGCTCGATGTCACCCAGGAAATACTTCACCCGCGTTTTCTTGTATTCGTGGGTGGAGTACAGCGCCGCGTAATCCTTCACCCCCGTTGCCTCTGAAATGGCGGCCAGCACCGATTCGCACTGCGGAGTCGACGGCGCATGGACCATCGTGAAGACGCTATACGGCCAGTCGGGATACGTCGGCCGCAAATAGCAATGACTGACGGCCGAAAAGCCGGCGGCCGTCTGCCCGAAGCGGTCGGCCTCCTGGGCCGGCACGACCCATACGCCCATGGCGTTGGCCGAAAAACCCACCTGCCGATGCCGCAGCACGGCACTGAAGCGGCGCATCTGCTTGCGCTGCTCGAAGCGCTGCGCCGCCTGGAGCAACTGCTCCACGCTGACGCCGGCCTCCTGGGCCCAGAGTTCAAACGGCCGCTCCACCAGCGGCAAATCCTGCTGCAGGACGCGGATCATGGGCACATCGGCCGGTGTGATGGTGTACTGGTCCGCCTGGCTGCGCTGGGCGTCGGTATAGGCCGGGCTTTCGGCCCGGGCGGTAATGTCGGCCTCGGCGCCGACGTCAAATTTCACGCCGATCTTGAAGAGCTTAAGAGTAGGCATGAGCCGCGTCGCCTGGGCACCGCTGCATCGGTGCAGAAGCTCCGCGGTTTTCTCCAAACCCAGGCGGCTATGCGGGGGCACCGCCAGCGTATACCAGAGGTTGTAGGCATGGTTGCGGCGATAGTTGTGCGAGACGCCCGGATGCTGGTTGATGACGGCGGCGGCCGCATCCAGGTGACTTTCGTCCACGCGCGACGCCACCAGGCTGGTCTGGTAGCCCAGCGATTTGGAATCGAAGATAGCGCTAATCTGGCGGATCGGCGCCGGCGGCGGGCCGCACAGGCGCCCCAGGCGCTGCAGCACCTGCTGCTCGGTCTGCTGCACGAACTGGCCCAGTTCGGCGAACGGACGCTCGACCAGCGGCACGCCGGCCTGGATCAGGTTCAGCAGTTTGGCATCCACCGGATCAAGCGGACGGCTCATGGCCCCCTCAAGAGTTCGGCCGCCCCGCCACGGCGTAGCTGCTGGACAACATCGTCCAGCGCCTGTCGGGGCGTGTTCCAGGGCGAGCGGGCCTGCGCACTAACCAGCGGCGGCTGTCCATCCCGCGCCCCTACTACGCAGCGCAGGTGCAACTGGTCCTGCTCCCGGGTGGCCAGGACCGCAATCGGCGAATGGCAATCGCCGCCCAGGGCCTCGACCACGGCTCGTTCCAACTCTACGCACTGAGCCGTGACCGGGTCGTGCAGAGACTGAAGCAGTTGTTGCGTGCGATGGTCCTCCTTGCGGCATTCCAACGCCAGCGCCGCCTGGCCGCCCGCGGGCAACATCAGCTCCGCTGCGATGGGCGTCATGGTCTGCGCTTCAAAGAGCTGGGCCCGCTGCAGCCCGGCCATGGCCAGGATGACCGCGTCGAATTCACCCTGGCGCAGCTTGCGCAGGCGGGTGTCGATGTTGCCTCGGACCATGGAGACGCGCAGATCAGAGCGCCTGGCCAGAAGCTGGCAGCGGCGGCGCAGGCTGCCGGTGCCGACCTTGGCTTGCGCTGGCAGATCCTCGATGGAGCGGGCCTGGGAGCTGACCAGCACGTCGCGCGGATCCAGGCGCGGCGGAACGGCCGCCATGACCAGCCCGGAAGCATCCACCAGCGGCATGGTGACCGGGACGTCCTTGTAGCTGTGGACGGCAAAATCGATTTGGCGGTCCAACAGCGCCCGCTGAAGTTCCTTGGTAAAAAGCCCCTTGCCGCCCAGCTCGTGCAGCGGGCGGTCGACGATCTGGTCGCCACTGGTTCTGTAGATGCGCAGCTCCACGCGCAGGCCGGGATGAAGCCGCATCAACTGGTCGGCCACGAGTTGGCTCTGGGCCCGCGATAGCAGGCTGCCACGGGCTCCTAACAGAAGAGGCTGTGTGGAGGGACTCATGCCAGAGCAAGACTATAGCAGGGACGCCAGTTTTTTTCGCACGCCCCGCGCACAGAAGGTAAAATAGTCACAGACGGAGGTGGACACGATGGCCACCAACTATTTCCTGCTCCTGGGCATTTCGCCCGATGCCAGTTGCCGGCAGATTCGCCAGGCCTATCGGCAACTGAGTAAGCGCTATCATCCCGATGTGGCCGGCCACGAAGCCCAGGGAAAGTTTATTGAAATCAGCCAGGCCTATGAGGTCCTCAGCGACCCGGCCCGCTGCCAGGAGCACCGGCGCCAACTGCATGCCCAGTCGACGGTGCCCGTGCACGTGCGGCGGCCGCCACCGATGGACCTGTTCGGGGGCTTTGCGCGCTACGGTCCCTCGCACGAGCAGTTGCTGCACACCTATCGGCGCAACGTGGCGCCGCGGCATGCGCCCAAATCGGCCGCACCACGGCAGGTGGACGTGGAGGTGGTGATCTCACCCGCCCAGGCCATGCGCGGGACGCACCTGCCACTTCGCGTGCCGACCTATCGGGCCTGCGGGACCTGCGGCGGCAGCGGCCGCGCGGGCTACTACGTCTGCGACCAGTGCGGCGGGCAGGGGCTGTATGTGCAGCCGCTGACCCTTGACGTGCTGGTGCCCCGGGGAACGCGCGACCGCACGGTGATTCCAGTGTCCCTCAAGCCCGCGGGCGTCAGCAACCTGTATCTGAACATTCACGTGCGCATCGCCCACGCATGAGCCGGCGGCTACGCGAGGCGCCGCCGCGGCGCCGGGCTTCAGGGATAGGGCGCCACGCGCGGCTGGTCGCCGGGCAGTTGCAGCTTGCCGATGATGTCTTTGACGGACCCCACCCCCATGCGCTGCAGATAGGTGGTCAACCCTTCGCAGATGCGCACCGGCGTGGCCGGATCGACGAACAGCGCCGTTCCCACGGCCACAGCGCTGGCGCCGGCGAGCAGGAATTCCACCGCATCGCTCCAATACTGGATACCGCCCATGCCGACGATGGGCACGCCCGCCGCCCGCGCCACCGTGCGATAGACGCGCGAAACCAGGTGCAGGGCGATGGGCTTGATGGCCGGCCCGGACAAGCCTCCGGTGACGTTGGCCAGGCGCGGACGCTGCTTGTAGATGTCCACGGCCATGGCCGTAAAGGTGTTGACCAGCGTGAGGATGTCGGCCCCGCCCTCAACGGCGGCGCGGGCGGTGACGGTGATGTCCTCGACATTGGGCGAGAGCTTGACCATCAGCGGCTTGTGGGGCAGCGCGCGCTTGACCTGGCGCGTCAACTCGCAGAGGCGCGGGCCATGGGTGCCAAAGGTCAACCCATCGCTGACGTTGGGACAGGAGACGTTCAATTCCACCGCCGCCACGCAGTCCAGGCTGTCCATGGCGGCGCAGGTCTGCGTGTAGTCATCGATGCTGTGGCCGGCCACGTTGACCACCACCGGACAGGGCATCTTCCGCAGCAGCGGCACTTTTTCGGTCAGAAAACGGTCCAGCCCCACGTTGGCCAGCCCGATGGCGTTGAGCATGCCGGCGCGCACCTCGACGATGCGCGTGGGCTCGTTGCCGGGGCGCTCGTGGCGCGTGATGGACTTGGTGACAAAGGCCCCCAGCCGCGACAGGTCCAGGAAATCGGCGTACTCGAAAGCGTAGCCGCAGGTGCCCGAGCAGGTCAGGGTGGGGTTGGCCAGCTTCAGGCCGGCCAGATTGATGCTGAGATCGACCACGGCCCTGTTGTACGCGGCCGGCGGCTAAAAACAAGAAGACGAGGGGCCGGCGCACTCAGCGGGCCGGCGCGGTGGAGGGGGCGGCGCCGGCGGCCTTGCGCACCAGGGCGGGCGCGATCCAGTTCAGGCGGTCCTGGGTATGGATGCCCTGGCCAAAGTCGACCTCCAGCGTCAGCTTGCGGGCGCTGCCCAGGGGAATCTGCACCACCTCCGAAAGCACTCCGGCGCGGACACTGAGCTTTTCGTGGACCACCTTGTCGTCCAGCTTGACGCGCACGGTGACATCGGCCCTTTCGTTGCGGCCTTCGTCGATGGCGTATTGCGTGCGGAAGGTGTCATAGCCGCCATCGAGGGCATATTCGATCACGCAGCGGGCATGGACCCCGATACCGCGGGTGTAAACCTGCCTGCCAAAACGAATGGGCTTGTCGGCGACGGTGCGGTCCATGCGCGGCGGGAAATTTTCGTCCAGGAAAGGCACCTGCTGAATCGACAGCGGCTGCCGCGAGCTGAGCCAGCTCACCGGCCCGTTCATCTGCTCGATGGAAACCACCGACGCCAGCGGAACCGACCGTGCCTGAGACGCCGACAGCTTCAGCGTCAATTGGTCGCCGGCCGCTTCGGCTTCGGGAGCCGTGAAAACCGAGCCGTCGATCAGCTTGACGCGGAACGCCCGCGCGGCCGGCGGCGGCTTCTGGGCCGGCGAGGCGAAGAAAATCCACGCCACGGCATCCACCGCGATGCCGTTGTCGACATCGGACAGGTAGACCTTGCCGCCGTCGATCTTGCTGATGATGCCGCGGACGCTGTCGCCGTTGCTCAGCACGACCACGTCTTCCTTGTGCTCCTGACCGATGCCCTCGGGGGCCCGGCCGGTACGGATGATGGCCCGCACGTCGCGCAGCGATAGCTGCATCTGCCCCAGCGAGGCGCTCTTCCACTGCAACTGCTCGCGGACCGTCCCCACCGGCTCGCCGCGCAGCACATCACCGCCGGCCAGGTGCAGCACAAAGCGCTCGGCCGAGTCGCTGGCGGCGGCAGGCCGGGCCAGCTCCAGGAAGCGGCTGTGCGGGATGAGCGTTCGGCCGGGGCCGACGTAAATGCCGCGTCCGTCCATGCCCACAAAGGTTACGCTTTGCTGGCGGAACTGGTCGTCGGTCAGGGTCCAGCTGGATTCAGCGCGCAGCAGCGCGGCCGGCAACGTCAACAGCAGTATCAGGCAGCAGGTTTGTCGCGTGGTCACTTGGCTTATCCGCCCTTCACTGGCCCATGCCCTTGCCGTGGAACACGGGCAAATAGCGATTGGGCATTTGCAGAACAATCAAAGCCATGGCCGTGGCATAGTCCTCACCGGCTTCGCCGCTCCAGTGGCCGCTGCCCTTGTTCTGACGGGCCAAAAGCTGCTGGCGAATGGCCGGATACCACGTCGCCCAATATTCGCCGCCGGCCAGGAACATGGCCTGGCAGGCGTAATAGTGGCCATAGTAGTAGTGGCCATCGCCGTCGCTGCGGCCGCCCTTACCGGGCACAAACTGCTTGAGGTAAGCCAGCCCGCGCTCCACTTCCTTGCCCTGGAACATGCCGGCGTAGTAAAGCGTCGCCATGCCCGCGGCGGTGCGGGCAAAGCCGCTACCCATCTGCTGGTTGGCGGTATAGGAAAAGCCGCCGTCGGCGCACTGGCAGGAGCGCACGTACTTGATGGCGTTGTCGATGGTCTCTTTCTGCACCTTGATGCCCGCGTCGCGGGCGGCCCGCAGGCCCATGACCTGGCAGATGGTGATGGAGATGTCGGCATCCACCGGCGCCGGCTGGTAGCGCCAGCCGCCTTCGCGGTTCTGCGTGCGCTCGATCAGGCGCACCGCCTTGCGCAGCTTTTCCTTGACCTCGTCGTCACCGGTCATGCCATAGACTTCACCCAGAAACAGCGTGGCAAAACCGTGGCTGTACATCTCGCCGCCAGCGGGCGGCGCGATGAATCCGCTCTCCTGGCTGCAGGCCATGATGAACTTCAGGGCCCGCTCGACATTGACGCCGTATTTGCCGCGACCGGGCAGGTTGCCGGCGGCCATGAAACTGATGCCGGCCAGCGCGGTAATGCCCACGTGTCCGCCCTGACCCCCGCCATAGGCAGCGCCCATGCCAAAGGAGCCATTGTTGCTTTGCCGCGCGGCCAGCCACGCCAGCCCCTTTTCCACGGCCGCGCGCTGCTCCAGGTTGATTTCATCGCCGCGCACGGCGTTGGGGCGCAGGCCGACCTTGGAAGCGCCAGCCCCCTGGGGGGCCGGCGCCGGAGCTGCGGCCAGCGGCAAGAGAACGACCAGCAACAGCAGGCACATCCAGCGCAGGGTCTTCATTGATGGTCTCACTGGCCCATGCCTTTGCCGTGGAACACCGGCAGATAGCGATTGGGCATTTGAAGGATAATCAAGGCCATGGCGGTTGCATAGTCCTCGCTGGCGTCGCCCGACCACAAGCCGCTGCCCTTGTTCTGGCGGGTCACGAGCTGTTCGCGAATGGCCGGATACCACGCCGCCCAGTAATCCCCGCCGGCCAGGAACATGGCCTGGACGCCGTAGTAATGGCCGTAAAAATAGTGCCCGCCAGCGGCATCAGCGGCGCCGCCTCGGCCGGGCGTATGCTGCTTCAGATATGCCAGGCCCTTTTCCACGGCCTTATCCTGGAAGGCGCCGGCGTAGTAGAGCGCGGCCACTCCGGCCGCCGAACGGGGAAAGGCGCTGCCGCCCATGCCACCCATGCCGCCGGAGTTGGCCATGTAGGAAAAGCCGCCATCGCCGTTCTGGCATCGCTTGACGTATTCGATGGCCTTGTCAATGACGTCCTTGCTGACCTTGATGCCCGCATCGCGGGCGGCGCGCAGGGCCATGACCTCGGCAATGGTCACGGAAATGTCGGCGTCGACGGGGGCGGGCGTATAGCGCCAGCCGCCTTCGCGGTTCTGCGTGCGCTCGATGAGCTGCACGGCCTTCTTGAGCTTCTCCTTGACCTGCTCATCGCCGGTCATGCCAAAGACCTCGGCCAGAAAGAGCGTGGCGAAGCCGTGGCCGTACATAACGCCGTGGCTGTTGTCGGAGGAAATCAGCCCGGTTTCCTGGGTGGCCCGGCAAATGAAGGTGACGCAGTTGTCCACGTTCTTGCCGTATTTGCCGCGGCCGGGCAGGTTGCCGGCCGACATAAACGCCAGACCGGCCAAGGCGGTGATGCCCGCATGACCCGATTGTCCGACCGCGATGCCGTAGCCGTAGCTGCCGTTGGCCATCTGGCGACTGGCCAGGGCGGCCAGTCCTTTTTCCACGGCCGCCCGCTGGGCAGCGGTGATTTCGTCGCCGCGCACTTCATTGGGACGCTGGCCCATGCGCGGGGCACCCGGGGGGCTGGCACCCGGCGCCACCGCCAGGCATAGTCCGCCGACCACCGTCAAGGCCAGGAGCTTTGCGGTTGTTGACTTACGCATGGGGTCTCAGTTACGCCGTTCCGAGGCCTTGGTGGCCATGGCGCGGTAGTAATCGTCGGTCAGCTTCTTGTATTTCTCGATAATGGTCTCGCGGGCGCCTTCGATGATGGCGTCGCGCTCCCGCGGGGTCAGGGCGCCCCAGTTCTTGGCGCTTTCCATGATCTCCTTCGAGGGGTTGGCATTGTTGTCGCCACCGCCGCTGAGGGTGGACTGCCCCGCCGGCGACTGGCCGCGGTTGGGCTTGGGCGGTCCTTGTCCGGGCTGGCCCTGGTTGGCGGGCTGCTGGCCTTGGCCGGGCTGGGGCTTCTGGCCTTGCTGGCCCTGGCCGGGCTGAGGCTGGCCTTGCTGCTGTTGCTGCTGGCGGCGGGCTTCCTCGGCGAGTTTGTCCAGGTCCAGGGCAATACGCCGCTGGATTTCCTGGGTGGTATCGCCGGGGTCGTGCTTCTCGCCGAGGCGCTGGCGCGAGCGGGCCATGCGGTTGCCGTTGAGTTTGACGATAATCCCGATTTCATCGCCGCCCGGATTGTCGCGGATCAAGGCATCGCGCATTTCCTGGTCGGTCACCTGCTCCTTGGAGGCCTTCTCGGGAAGCTGGTCCTTGGCATCGGGCTCCTTCTCGCCCACCACGTCGCGGCGGGCGGCCCGCATCATCATTTCGCGGAACACTCCGCGCAGCGCACCCTGGCGACTGCTGAGTTCATTGAGCTTGGCGTGATCGCGCTTGGGCTGCTGGGCGATGGTCTGCGTGGAGCGGTTGACCGCCTCCTGCAGCGCCTTGAGCAGGCGGATCTCCACCTCGGTGGGCAGGCGCTCGGGTGGTGGACTGCCGCCACCACCGCCGCCGCCACCGCCACCCTGGGCGAACTTCGACGGATCGGGCGGCTTGATGGCCAGGTTCTTAATCATCGCATCCAACTGCTCGACGATGCGGTTCTGCTCGGCCTGGGTGGGAACGCCGGTTTCGGGCTTGCCCAGGTCCTTCTGCACCTGCTGCATGGACTCGACGACGTCCTTGATGGCCCAGACATAGACCACGCCGCCGGCAGAGGAAAGCGGGTCCCGCAACGCGCCCGTGCGCGTGGCCAGTCCGCCCTGGCGGCCGGGCAGCTGGCCCAGCTTCACATCATCCTCGCGTGAGCGGTTACCGCGATCATCGCGCGGAGCCGCGTCGATGCGCTTCGTTTCGACGTTCACCACCACCTGCTCCTCGCGGATCTTTTCCAGCGCCTGGCGGATGGTGTCGCGATCTGCCTCATTCTGTTCTTCCTCGGCTGCCGCCTTGGCCTGCTCGATCTGCTTCTTGATGTTCTCCAGTGAAGCCAGAGCATCGATCTGGGGCGGGCTGTAGCCCTCGACCAGCTTGTTCTCGGTCAATTGGCCCAGGGCCTTTTCCATATGGCCGGCCGAACGGGTCAGGGCCGCGGCGATTTCGGCGCCGCCCTTGGGCAGTTTGTCGGCGTCGGCAGTGTACGAACGGGCATTGCGCATCGTCTGCTCCTGCAGACGAACCACCTTGCTCAGGTCATTGGGCGGATCCAGGGGCTTCTCACGCTCGGCCTTGAGCATCAACTCGGCGGCCGTCTTGGAAATTTCGTCGGGCTTCTTGAGCTTCTCGGCCACCTGCAGCGTCAGGTTGTCGATGTTGTGGCCGGCCTGGGCACGGATCAGGCGCTCAATCTTCTCCTGGAGTTCGGCCAACTGCTTGATGAGCTGTTCGAGCTTGCGGCGCTCGGCTTCGCGCAGGGTGTTGAGCATCATCTGCAGCCCCAGTTCGGCGGCCTGCTGGCGCGCCTGGGCCTGGGCCTGCTGGTTCTGCTGGGCAGACTGGGCGGCCTGGCTCTGGTTGCCCGAAACATTCTGGCTCCTGGACTGCTGAGCCGCCTGCTTGGCCGCCTGTGCGCCGGCCGGGTCGGACTTCTGCTGCTGCTCGCCGGCCTTGTCGAGCTTGCCGGTCATGGCCTGCGTGCGCTCGGCAGCCTTCTGCTGATCGGCGGCGAGCTTGTCCAGCTTGTTCTTCTGCTCTTTGCTCAGTTCCTCGGGGCGCTTGCCAAGTGTTTCCTTACCTGCCTCCTGCAACTCCTTGGAGAGGCGCTGCTGCTCCTTCAGGGCAGCCTCGATCTCCTTCTTGAGATTCTCCATCACGCCAAACTCGCCCATCTTGTTCAGAGCGCTTTCCAACTCCTTGGAGGCGGTTTCCTGGCGCTCCATGCTCTTTTGCATGTTGCCCTGGCGCTCCTGCTGCTGCTGTTGCTGCTGCTGGGGCGAACCCTGGCTGCCCTTGGGGGACTGGCCCGACTGCTGCTCCTGCGACTGAGACACGTTGTTCAGATGCTTGGCCGCCTGGGTCATGGGCATGTCGGCGGTGCGGCCCAGTTGCTCCTTCACATTGGCCGCCGTCTCCTGCATGGACTTGTTTTCGGCCTTGTTTTCGGCCAGACGCTGCTCAAGGGTGGCCATGTCATTGGCCACCTGGCGCGTGCGCTGGGCGATGGTATTCTGCTGGTCCACCAGCCGGTTGGCCGCCATCTTTTCGGCAGCTTCCATGTTCTTCTTGTCCTGCAGGTCCTTGTTGAGCGTGCGCGTCTCCTCCAAGGTCCGGTTTTGAGACTGCAGGATCGCCTTGCCCTGCTCCGAGGCATTGCGCAAGGCCTCGGTGGCGGCGGCAATTAGTTGGTCCTGGGTGATGATGGTGATGCGCAAGCGGCCGCTGTTGACCGGTTCATGCAGCGTGCGGACGGTGCGGCCGCTGGCCTTGTCCAGCACATCCACCGCGTAGTTGTCGCGCACCTGTACATAATACTCCAGCACGTCGCCGGGCTTGAGTTCGATGCCCTGGCTCTTGGCCATCTGGTCCAGATCCCAATCCCACTTGAGGCGGAAGCGCTGCCGCTCGCCATTGAGGTCCGTGGGCGTCCAGTCCTTCAGCGGAATCCGAAAGTCCTTGGCCGACGGGGCCGTGGTGGCACCGCCGCCGCCCACGCGCTCCACGATGAGGGTCATCTCGGCGATCCCAAAGTCATCCTCGGCCAGCACTTCCAGCGGAAACACGGCCACGGCGGTGCGCTCTTCGTTGCGCCGCGGGCTTTCGATCATGACCATGGGCATCTGGTCCGGCCGCACGATCAGTTGAAATTCCTCAACCGCTGTGTTGTAGAAGTTGTCCACATCGCGGGCGCGGATGCGGAAGCGCAGGCTGTCCATGGCCACAAATGTGCCCATCCGCGAGGAGTCGGTCATGTCCTGCCAGACCAGGCCCGCGGGGCTGCTGCCTTCGCCCACCGGCTCGATGGCGATGGCATCCTGGCCGGCCGCCAGCGGCTTGTTGAAAGAGACCTGCAACTGCACCATGGAGCCCACCGTCAGGCTGGCCGTCGACTGCTGCGACAAATCCAAACTCACGGGCCTCTGCTGCGCATAAGCCGGCGGCGACACCAGCGCCGTCACCTGGCGGATGGCCAGCTTGGGCACCACCGTCACCATGCGCGGCTCGGTCTGGTCATCGCCGGCCTTGACCCACACCTTCATGTTCTGGCCCTTGGCATCCACGGCCACGGTAAAGGTGCCGTCCTCGTTGCGGTTCATCAACTGCCGCTGCACGGTGCCGTTGTCGTACTGGTAATAGACCTCGGCCTTCAGCGACGCCCGGTTCCCCTTGGCCAGGCTCATATTGAGCTTGATGGGATAGCCCACCGGCACGCGACCGGTCTGCGGCCAGCCGGTGACGGCGGCGATCTGCTGCGCCTTGGGCCACTCCACCCGGCTGAACGGGCGCAACAGATGCGCAATGGCCGTCTTGCCGTACTCACCGCTGACCAGCGACAGCAGCACCAACACCACCAAGGCCCCGATGGCTCCGGCCCAGGACGCCAGCACCGGCTGCACCACCACGGCCTTGCTCAGGTCCAGTTTCTGGGCCAGGTGGGTGGCATCGGCGACGGTGCGCTGTTTCATCATCTCCGAGCCCGGCTGATCATCATGCACGAAGTCGACCGTCGAGCGCAGGCGGTCATCGAACTGCGGGAAGGCCTCTTCCAGCTTGCCGGCCACATCGCCCAGGGTCAGCCTCGCCATCGCCGGACGCAGCAGCCAGTTCCACGCCACATAGCCCAGGGCGCCGGCGGCCGCCAGCATCACCAGCAGGCGCGGCCAGGCCGGCAGACGCAGCGCATAGTCCAGCAGGACCGTCGCCAGCAAGAGCCCGCACAGCGACACCACCGTAACCCCGGCACCGAACAGCACGCCCAGAACCTTGGCTCGGCGACGGACTTGCGCCAGCGAATTCAGCAGGATGGTCGGAGGCATGGTCAACTCCTTCTACTAGGTCAGGCATCAGCCAGCGGCCCATGGCCGCTACAACATGCCAAACACCTTACGTAATACCCACTCAGCGGTAATAAGTAGCACAAAAATCAGCATGGCCAGCGGGGCATCCCACAGGGGCTCGTTGGTCTCCAGGGGGACTACCTTGGCCATGCTGGTCAGTTCCGTCGGCAAAACCCGCCGCGCATCCTTGTAGGCCACCACCTTGCCGCCGGTGCTGTCGGCCAGGCGGGAAAGCATCCGCAGGTCGACATTGGGCTTGATCATTTCCAAGCGCGGCTCCAGCACCTCAAAGGGCCGCTCCACGGGGGCCCCGCCGGGGTCCAGGCCATTGACCCGTAGCGAGAATTTGCCAATCGTGTCGGTCATCCAGTTGGCCTCGAACATCTCCGGGTCGCCCTCGGAGCGCGTCAGGTTATGGCGGTCGACCTGCTTGTTCTTCTCATCATAGACTTCGACGCTGATCTGGTTGGGAAGTTGCCGCGCTCGCTCGGGGTCCAGGATGCGGCAGGTCAGCTTCAGCTGCGAGCCCAGGTCATAGAGCGGGCGGTCCAGGCTCAGCGTGAACTTGCGCTCGCCCAGCTTCTTGCTGCGCGACAGGTAGCGGAATTGCTGCAGCCAATAGCTGTCAAACACCTGCTCACCGGTATAGAACCGCCATCGCCACGAGTCGTCGATGGCCGAGAAAAGCGTGCGGCCCGCCCCAAAGCGCCCCACCACCAGGATCGGCGCCTTGCGGCCATCCTTGCCCATATCGGACGGATGCTCGGCCAAGACCTCGCCCACGCCGGCCTTCACGCGCGTGCCGCGGCAATACCAGAACAGGGGCTGCAGGTCCTCCTTGACGTACTTCTCATTGATGCTGCGGTCGGCAAAGAAACGGAAGATGCTGGAGGCCTCGCCCTCGCGGGTGATGATCGGCCGGAAGCCCACGGTGATGTTTTCCTGCCGCGGCTCCTCGACGTCGTTGATATTGACCGGGAGCACCGCCTCCAGGGGCGTGCCGCGGAACTTGACCGGCGACCAGCGCGGACCCGCGACCATGCCAAAGCCCCCGCCCTTCTTGGCCACGAAGTCGTTGACCATCAGGAGCTGATTATTGGTGAACTGCCGCGGGTCCACGTCGCCAAAGACCACCGCATCATATTCCAGCAGCTCCTGCATATTCTCGGGGAAGCGCGTGATGGGGCGCGTGCCTTCCTGCACGAAACCCTGGTCCGCTGAAGCCAGCAGGCTGCTGATCAGCACCGTCTTGTCGCGCATCATTTCTCGCACCAGGTAGCGGTATTCCCAGCGCGGATAGCCATCGACATAGAGCACGGTGATCTTGGCATCCAGCACCGCAACCTGCACCAGGCGGCGGTTGTTGTCGCGGTCGGATTCTTCCTCCACCTTGGCGCCCATGGGCGGTTCGACATCGACCACCACATCCAGCGTCCCCTTCTTGTCGGGCTTGAAGGGCAGTTCCACCACTTGGGCGTCCTCGCCCTTGATCTCGATCAGCTCCTCGTTGGGCTTGCCGTCAGAGCGCTTCAGCGGCTCGTTGGTCGCCTTATTGCGCGCTACCACGCGCACGCGCTGCCCCGGGGTATAGCCCGCGGCGCTGACCCGCGCCGTCAGGTAAACGATGTCCCCCTCGAAGGCGTCGGGCTGCACCGTGACGGCCTCGATGGCCAGGTCCTTGGGCGCCTTGTCCGAACCCAGCGGGACCGAGTAGATCCTCACGCCATAGTTCTTCAGCTCGGTGGCGGCGGTGGTGATGTCCTCGGCCGGGGCCGAGCGTCCGTCGCTCAAAAGCACCACGCCCGCCAGCCGCTGGCCCTGCAGGTCGTCCAGCACGCTGCGCAGCGAGTTGACGATGCGCGTCGCCTGGCCCTGCGGCTGCAATGCCGCCAGCAAGGCGGCCAGTTTCTGACCGGCCGGGGTGATCGGCTGCGTGGCCGCGGCGCGAGGCGTGGGAATCAGTTCGTTCTGCGCCGCCGCCGCCATGGCGGAGGCATCCTTGCTGAAGCGGTAGAAGCGCAGATTGTGATGTTTGTTCAGGTCCTTCAGCAGCTTCAGTTCCTGCCCGGTCAGCAGGTCCGTCATGGCCGCCATGCGCGTGATGGGCGGGGCGGTGGGGTCCAGCCCGCCGTCCTTGACCCCTAGACTCTTGCTTTCATCCAGAACGACCGCCACCACCGAGGCTTCGGTGCGGCTCTGGCTCAGCCGCAGCACCGGATGGTTCAGCATCGCCAAAATGAACGCCAGCAGCACCACCCGCACGGCCCCCAAGCTCAGGCGGACCCGGCGCGAATGGCCGTCGCGCCGATAGACGTACACCACTAGGGCTACTCCGGCCGCGATCAGCAGAAAGTTCCACAGACCGGCGCCCAGGCTTTCCTGAAACCACCAGCGGGGATTGAAATGGACGGAGAACTCTCCCTCGCTGGAGAGGAAGCCGTCTTTCAGGCCCAGGACCATTTCCCAGAATCTTTGCATATCTCGTGTTCCCGTCAGGGGCTATTTTGGGGGTTCAGACCGCCGGCGCCGGCTGGGCCGTCGCCCGGTGCGCCGCCAGGGTCGCCTTGCGGTAATGGCCAAAACGCATGGCCATGAAGCATTCGGCCCCGGCCAGGGCCAGCACAATCAGCATCAGGGCCCAGCTCAGGTCGTTGCTTTCATCGGTCACCAGGGTCTCGGTCGGTACGGCATCGCCTTGGACCAGGATGTCAATGTCACCCAAAGCCCGGCGAATCTGCGGCTCCTTGAGCACGCGCAGATCGGCCTCGGAGGCCGGCACATTCACGGCAATGGGATAGCTGTTGGTCCCTGACTTAACGCGGTAGACGCCCGGCCGGGTCAGGGGGCGACTGCGATAGACGACCTGCCCCTCGGGGCTGGTGGTGCTCTCCAGTTCCTTCTCCTTACCCGAGCTGTCCACCAGCCGGGGCGTAGGCGGAAGCCGCAGCGACGCGGGCACCTCCACGCATTGGCCCACGGTCAGATTCATCCAGCGATCGCCGCTGCTGACGCAGGCCCCGAGCAGTTCGTGGACCAGCGGTACCCACGCCGGCTTGGGCGTGAGGTTGTTCCAGGCCCCGTTGGCAGTGGTGGCCACAAACGCGACCGTACCCTTGCCCAGGGTATGAACGGTGATGGCCGGGTCCTTGGCGGCCTTGTCGCCCGCAAACCCCAGCACGGTTTCCACGCGGCTGTCGGCCGGCACTTCACACTGGTAATAGGTGAAGACCCGGGCCGTGTTCAAGCCGGTGTTGTCCTGGTCCTTGAACACGCGCAGGATGGGATGCACGTTGCCGCGCGGGTTGAAATCAAAGGCATAGCCCTTGGCGGCCTCGCCACTTTCGGAGCGACGGGCGATCAGTTTGCCGGGCATCAGTTTGCGCGGCAGGAGGATGTTGTTGTAGGCCTCGCCCTTGACCTGTTCGCCCATGAACAGGATCAGCCCCCCGCCGTCCTTGACGAAGCGCTCCAGCCGCTCGGCCTCGCCGCTGGAGACCTGCCCGACATTGGTCAGGATCACGCAGCGGTAGCGCGACAGTTCCGCATTGGCCAGCTCCATGTCCGTAATGAGGTCGACGGCGGCATAGCTATCGCTCTTGCGGGCCCCGGCGCCGGCGGTGGCTTCCTTCTGAGGCGCCAGCGCCAGTTCCAGATAGGCCCCGGAGCTTTCCAGGGCCTCAGCCCCGCGCTCGCCCTCGACGACCAGCACTTTCAATTCCGAGACCACGTCCAACACGATCTGGCGTGTGTTGTCGGATTTGAGCCCCTCGTCATTCAGCAGCGTGGCCGCGACCACGCGCGGCCCGCCCTCGCCGATCTTCTTCTGGATGATCTGCGGAAGGGTCCGCTCGTCCAGACGCAGGGCTCCGCCGGCGTCCAGCGGCTTCTCATCGAGCTTCCATTGCAGTTGGGTGGCGCCCGGCGCGCCGTAAGCCACCGGCGTGGCCACCAGGTCTACGTCAAACTTGCTGTTGACCAGGCGATTGGACGGGGCCAGTTCGGCCAGTGCAAAATTCCACTGTTCGGGCTTGCCCAGGTTAAACACGACCGGGCGCTGGAAGACCTTGGACAGTTCCACGCCCGTGCTGCGCAGGGCCTCGGCCTGCGGAGATTTCTCGCCCCAGTCGGCCTGGGTCACATCGCTGAGGATATACAGCGTCTTGCGGGGCTGCTTCTGCTCCTCGCGGGCCACTTCCAGTGCCATCTGCAGCGACCCCGCCAAGTCGCAAACGCCGTAGGATTGTTCCAGGCGTTCCACGGCCTGTCGGGCCGAGTCCACGTCATAGGTTGGCTTGGCGAACAGCGCCGTCGCCTTCAGCGGACGATGCGGCTCGGCCGAATCCAGGTTCGAGGTGGCGATCACGGAGATCGCCTCGTTGGGCCCGCTTTTCTCGATACGGTCCAGCAGCTTGCGGGCGATCATCTTGGCCTGGTCCAGGTGGGTGCGGGCGTTGGGACGGTTGGCGTCGTAGCCCATGGACAGGCTGTTGTCGATGACGATCACGTGCAGGCCGGCGCTCTGGCCCACGGCGCCGATCAGGCCCCGGTCGCAGCCCAGCGGGCGGGCCAGCGCCAAGCCCAGCAGGCCCAGCAGCGCGCATCTTGCCGCCAGCAGAATCCATTGTTCAAAGCGCAGGCGGCGGCGGTTCTTGCGCATCGCCTGAAGCAGGTACTCCATCGCCGCCCAGCGGAGGGTGCGAAAGCGACGCTTGTTCAGCAGATGGATGAGGATGGGCACCGACACCAGCAGCGCCCCGGCCACGGCAAAGCCCGGGGTGATGAAGGCGGCGCCCAGCAGGTTCAGCGGTTCTGGCATAGCAATCTCGCAAACGTGGGCCCGGCCGGAGCCGGACCGCGGCCGGTCTTATTTGATGGTGGCGGCGCGGGTCGCCAGGAAGCTGCTGAGGCTTACGTCCAGCGGCTCGCCACTGTCCATTCGGGCAAAATCAATGTGCATCCCGCGGCACAGCTTCTTGATGGCCTCGGTGGCCTCGGCCAACTGCGCCAGATAGCCGTCGCGCAGGGCTCGCGGCTCGGTCAGCAACTCGCCCAGCTCTTCCAAGCCCTTGAACAACGTCACGTCCTCGAAGGGGAACTGCACCTCGCAAGGATCAAGGATTTGGAAGGCCATGATCTCGTGCTTCTTGTAGCGCAGATGACGCAGACCCTGGCGGATGGAGTCCAGGTCATCAAAGAAATCGCTGAGCACCACCAGCAGGCTGCGGTGGGTGAGTTTCTCGGCCAACTGATCAAGGATGCGGCCGGTGTTGGTCTTCTTCAGCCGCGGAATCTGCATCAATTCCTGGGTGATGATGCGCCACTGCCCCGGCGAATTGGAAGGCTTGATGAACCGCCGCAGGTCCTGGTCAAAGACCGCCATCCCCACCGAATCCTGCTGCTGGATCGCCATGTACGACAGCGACGCGGCGATGGCCGTGGCGTGGTCATACTTGGTCCAGGGGGCATCGGGCTCGCCCACCGAGCCATAGGTCATCGACTCGCTGGCGTCCACGATGCAGATCAGGTGAAGATTGGTCTCTTCCTGGTACTGCTTCAGGTAAACCTTGTCGGAGCGGCCGAAGACCTTCCAGTCCACGTGGCGGATGTCGTCACCCGGCACATACGGCCGGTGCTGGGCAAACTCCACGCTGATGCCCTGGTAAGGCGAGCGGTGCATGCCGGTCATCAGGCCTTCAACGATCAGCCGCGCCCGCAGATCCAGCGACGCAATGCGCGCCAGGACCTTGGGTTCGAGGTATTTGCGATAATCAACTGGGGCTTCAATAGACATCTTCGTGACCCATTTGGGGACAGTGGCACTGCCGGTCCGCCTGCGATTAGGGCGAGGCTGCGGCTGCCTCCTGGGACGAGAGCGTCAGGATCATACTGATTCGCAATAGTTGATCCGCAGCAAGGACTCGGTCTGCGATCTTCCATCGCTCCTGGCGCAGCCGGTGTCTTTGGCCGGCCAGCGCATCATGTAGCTCAACGACAAAGTCCGGCAGCCTCAGGCTTCGAGACCTACTCGCACCACCTCTGGTTCCCTCCTCACGCCGTCTTGACCGCCGGCTTCTCACGCAGCACGCGGGCGATGTTCTTGTCCAGCTCGTCGTACTGCTGACGCGGGATGAAATCGATCAGCTTCTTGACGATCTGGTCGCTCTTGATGCCTTCGGCCTCGGCGTTGAAGTTGGTCACAATGCGATGCCGCAGCACCGGCAGCGCCACCTGGCGGATGTCTTCGGTGCTCACGTGATAGCGGCCCTTGAGCAGCGCCCGGGCCTTGCCGGCCAGGATCAGGTACTGGCTGGCGCGGGGTCCGGCGCCCCAGCCGACAAACTCGTTGACAAAATCAGGGCAGCCGCCCTCCTGCCGCCGCGTCAGGCGCGTCAGCTGCAGGGCATAGCGGATCACGTGGTCGGCCACCGGCACCTTGCGCACGATCTCCTGCAGGGAAATCACCTCTTCGCCGCTGAGCACGTGCTGCAACTGCACCTGGCGGTTGGTCGTGGTCAGGCGGACGATGCGGAATTCCTCTTCCTCGCTGGGATAGCCCACATAGATGTTGAACATGAACCGGTCGAGCTGGGCCTCGGGCAACGGATAGGTGCCTTCCTGCTCGATGGGGTTCTGGGTGGCCAGCACAAAGAACGGCTGCGGCAGGCGATGCTGCTTGCCGCCGGCGGTCACCTGGTGTTCCTGCATCGCTTCCAGCAACGCCGCCTGCGTCTTGGGCGGAGTGCGGTTGATCTCATCGGCCAGGATCACGTTGGCAAACACCGGCCCGCGCACAAAGCGCAGCTGGCGGCTGCCGGTGGTCTTGTCTTCCTCGATCACTTCGGTGCCGGTGATGTCCGAGGGCATCAGGTCCGGCGTGAACTGGATACGGTTGAAGCTCAAGCCCAGCGTGCGGCTGAGCGTCGAGATCATCAGCGTCTTGGCCAGTCCCGGCACGCCCACCAGCAGCGCGTGGCCGCGGCAGAACAGCGCCACCAGCAGTTCCTCAACGACCGCTTCCTGCCCGACAATAATCTTGCCGAGTTCGGACTTCATGTCGTGGTAGCCCTTCTGCAGCTTTTCCACAGCGGCCATCTCTTCGGCCGCCAGGTCCGTGGCTTGCGGCGGCACAAGGCTCATCTTCGTCGGCTCCGGCATGCGATTGCTCCTTTACTCTTGATGCTTCTTTGCAGCACAACGGCTGCGTACAATTCCCGTATCGTACCCTAAAGATGCGCTTGGCGTAAGAAAGTTGCATGCCCGAACTTCCCGAGGTCCAGACCGTCGTCAGCACGCTGCGTCCGCACCTGCTCGGACGCACCATCGCTGCCGTGGATTTGCGCCGTCCGCGGGTCGTGCGCACCGCGGCCGATTCTTTCAGCGCCAGCCTGCTGGGCCGCTCGGTCGCCAGCATCGAGCGTCGCGGCAAGCGCATCCTCATCGGCCTGAGCGATGGCCACTGCCTGTGCATCCACATGGGGATGACTGGGCGACTGACCATACAGCCTCAGCCCCTGGCTGATCGGCACACCCACCTTGTTTTGCGGCTGAAGGCTCCGGCCGCCACCCTGCCCTCGCCGCCGGCCGGCAGCTACCTCTGTTTCACCGATTCGCGGCGCTTCGGGGGCCTGTGGCACTTCGACAGCGCTGACCTTGCCGCCGCCGGCCTGGGCCCCGAGCCGCTGGGCCTGCGCAGCCAGGAGCTGTACCGGCGGCTGCAGCGCACGCGCCGCTGCATCAAGGCCGCCCTGCTGGACCAGAAATTGATCGCCGGGCTGGGCAACATCTACGTCGACGAGGCTTTGTTCATCGCCGGTCTGCATCCGGGCAGTTGCGCCTGCCGCTTGAGCAGTCGGCAGGTACAGGTTCTGACCCGCGCCATCGGCAAAGTGCTCCGACAAGCCATCTCGCACCGTGGCAGCACCGTTCGTAACTACGTCGATGCCGACAGCGCCGGCGGCGGATTTCAGAAATTGCACAACGTCTACGGCCGAAAAGGTCTGCCCTGCCGCGCCTGTGGACGGCCCATCGTGCGCATGGAACTGGCCGGCCGCGGCACCCACCTGTGCCCCAGCTGCCAGCCATGCCGCCGCAAACGGGCCCTCAGCCCGGCATGATGTTGATGGGTCGATAGGGTATCCCGGCCGCGTTCAGCGCGATTCCCACCACCAGCCACGCCCCGGCTGCGATCGGTTCGCCCACGATCAACCCCAGGAAGAATGGTTTGGCGCTCTGGTACAGGCTCGCGCCGCCAAAGCGCAGCACCAGCACCTTGGCCAGCCATCCCCAGAAGATGCTGAACCACAGGTGGGCGGCCGGAAACGTGCCCAGCATCAGATAGCCCACCGGGTGCAGCGGCCAGTGCGCAAACCGCAGACGCAGAAAGGCCAGCAGACTGGTAAAGCCAAATCCCCCCACCAGGTGCGTCAGCGGATCATACGGCGGCCGATAAACGCCGCGATGATAAGCCATCGCGTGATCCAGAATCTGCTGCTGCGGACTGGTGACCGCTCCCCAGCTGTTCAGCGGCCTGGCCGTCACTTCCTGCGTCCATGCGTAGCGATACTCGGTCCATAAAGTCGATGCGAAGCTGACCACGTAGCCCACCACCAGCGCCAGCACCAGGCAGCCCATCAGCCCCCGGCCCAGGCGACGGTCCTGCCGGGTGTCCTCTGAGATCGAGCGCGAGTCAAACAGGGTCTGGTCGGCCAGCTTCAGGCTGTGCGAGGCATACACCGGCACCACTTCGCGATAGTCAAAATGGGTTCCGTGCAGAAGCGACGCCAGGTAGAACGTGCGTTCCGGGACCGCGTGTGCATAGCCATAGGTCGCCAGCAGCGTCCACGGCCGCGTCAGCGGCAGAAACAGCTGCCCGTGGACCAAGCCGGTCTCGGCAATGATGCGCGTAATCACCAGAAAGCCCAGCAGCAGCAGCGCCACCGAAACGACCGCTCCCGCCAGCGTCGAACCGGCCGCCACCAGCCACGCGCCCATCACCACGCTACAGCCCAGGAAAGTCCAGAACGCCACCGGGTACGACAGATAGCGCCCGCGCGGCTCGCCCTGGCGCACCCCGCGCACGGCCTGCCGCAGGATCAGGGCCCAATGCCGCCGGCCTATCCACACCAGCGTCAGGGCAAAGGCCACGATCGCGCCCAGGTGTTCATCCGCGCGCCCGTGGATGGAAGGGTCGCCGCTACTCATGCCCAGGTACAGCCGCCGCAGTTGCTCCAGGAGATAAAAAGCCCACAGGCTAAGCGCGATGGACGTGGTCAAAAAATAGCTGACGCCCACCACCGTGAAGAAGATGGCCGCATCCTTAACCTTGCTATCCAGGAAAACCCACGGCCGCTCGCTGAAAAGCTCGTGCAGGTTGTAGTAAACCGGAATGTAGGGCACCAGCGGCCAGTAGCGCGAGGCTCCGTTCCACACATGCAACGCAAACACCGCCGAAAACGCCACCCAGAACGCCCGCCGCCGCATCCAGTGGTTCAACCATCGCCCCGGCTCGGGCGCCTGGATCAGCGCCAACTGGATCTGCGCCAGCGGAAAAGCCAGCCGCTCGTTGTCCATCCATTGCCGGCGCACCATCGCCACCATGCACAGCATTGCCCCGAACAAGGCAAACAGGAACACCCCCCATGTCGCCGCCGGCCGCAACCATGCCCCGTAGGGCACCGGGCTGTCATAGCCCCAGCGCTCCAGGTAGCCGCTGACCACCGGATCATTGACCCACCGGGCCAGGATGCTGCCCTCGAACCTGGGAAAGATCCAGGCCGGCAAATCCATCCCCGCCAGCATCTCGGTATATTCCGGGCTGGCCCGCGACAACCACAGCGGGCTCACCAGCGCCGGCGGGAAGTAGCGCATCAGCCCACTGCTGGGCAGGGCGCACGAAACCAGCGTCATGCTGAAAGCCACCGCCAGTTCGCCCGACGACAACGACCACCGCGGCCACCAGCGGCATAGCGGGCCATTGACGGCCACCACGAACACAAACGCCAGCAACACCACCCCCAGTGGCAGGTTGTTGCCCACCAGGTAGGTATTGCCCAGGGCATAATCGTTGTAGGGTGTCAGACCGCAGATGACCGCCACACCGGCCAGCCCCAGGAGCACCGCCCGCAGGCTGATGGCTCGGGCTTGCCGGCCGTGGACTAATGATGAGTCGGCCACAGCGACATTCTAATGCCCGCGTTGGCTGTGGGTACGGGATTTGTCACAGCAAGGGTTTGCCCATGAACCTGGCAGGACCGCAAAACGACCCCTGGGAACGCCGAGCTCCAGCTCGGCACGGACGAAAGGAGGGCCAAGCTGGAGCTTGGCGATCCCGCGCTTGCTCCCGGCCCCGGCGTTCTCTAAAGTACGCTCCCTTGGCCGGGCTTCCGGCCCAGTTCCGCGGGCCATCATTGGAGATTGTAACGTGCCTACGAAATTCCGCCGTACGAATCATTTGTTCACCAGCGAGTCGGTCACCATGGGCCACCCCGACAAGGTCGCCGACCAGATCAGCGATGCCATCCTCGATTCCCTCCTGGCCCAGGACCCGCGCTCGCGCGTCGCCGTCGAAACCCTGGTCACCACCGGGCAGGTCGTCTTGGCCGGCGAAGTCACCACCAAGGGCTTTGTCGACGCCGCCGAAGTGGCCCGGCAGACCATTCGCGAAATCGGCTACGTTCATCCCGACATCGGCTTTGACTATCGCTCCTGCGGCGTGCTGACGGCCATTCACTCCCAGTCCCCCGATATCGCCCGCGGCGTCGATCACGCCGAGGACAATGAAAAAGAGCAAGGCGCCGGCGACCAGGGCCTCATGTTCGGCTACGCCTGCGACGAAACCCCCGAGATGATGCCGCTGCCCATTCACCTGGCCCACCGCATCGTCGAGCGCCTCGCCGACTTGCGGACCAACAACACCATTCCCTGGCTGCGGCCCGACGGCAAGAGCCAGGTCACCATCGAATACGTGGACGAGCGGCCGGTGCGCGTGCATACCGTGGTCGTTTCCACCCAGCACGATGAATCCGTGGTGGACAAGAAAAAGGACGTCATCTCCGACGCCGCCAAGCGTGAGATCATCGAGGCCGTCATCCGCCCCACCATCCCGCCCGCTTTGTGGAACAACGACATCATCTTCCACATCAACCCCACCGGGAAGTTCGTGGTCGGCGGCCCGCATGGCGACAGCGGCCTGACCGGCCGCAAAATCATCGTCGACACCTACGGCGGGCGCGGCGCCCACGGCGGCGGCGCCTTCTCCGGCAAGGACCCCTCCAAGGTTGACCGCTCCGCCTGCTACATGGCCCGCTACATCGCCAAGAACGTGGTGGCCGCCGGCCTGGCCCGCTCCTGCGAGGTCCAACTGGCCTACGCCATTGGCGTGGCTCGGCCCGTCAGTGTCACCGTCACCACCGAAGGCACCTCGGTGCTTCCCGAGGACCAGATCGCCCAGCTCATCCAGGAGCATTTCCCGCTGACCCCGCGCGGCATCACCAAGCACCTGGACCTCTTGCGGCCGATCTACAAGGAAACCGCCCGCCACGGCCACTTCGGCCGGGTGGCCGCTAATGGCCTGTTCACCTGGGAGAAGGTCGACAAAGCCGACGTGCTGGCGCGGGCCGCGGGAATTTCCCGCAAGTAGCCGCCGGTAACGGGGCCTGGTCCCGGCGCGCGTCCATGGCGAGTCATGGCGCGGGCTGTGGCCGCGCCGATTCCATGCAATGCAGCGCTGACATTCGCCTGCTGGCCATCGACCTTGACGGCACCCTGCTCAACGACCGCAAGGAAGTCACCGACTGCACCCTCGCCGCCGTGGCCGACGCCCGGCAAGCTGGCATCAAGGTGGTCATCGCCTCAGCCCGCCCGCCGCGCAGCGTGCGCCATGTGTATCGCCAGCTCCAGCTCGACACCTGGCAGATCAACTACAACGGGGCTTTGATCTGGGACGAAGTTAACTCCAAGGCCGTGTTTCATCAGCCGCTGGCCGGCGCCCTGGTGCAGGCCATGATCTGCCTGGCCCGCGACCTGGACCCGCAGGTGCTGGTCTCCTGTGAAATCCTCGATCGCTGGTATACCGACCACTTTGACCCGCACGCGGCATCCTCCCTGACCACGGAAACCGGGCGGCTGTTTCGCCCCGACGTGGTGGCCCCCTGCCACACCTTCTGGGACCAGGACATCACCAAGCTCATGCTGCTGGATGAGCCGACCCGCCTTGGGCAGGTGGCCGCCGCCATCAGGCAGCGATACAGCAGCCAGGTCGTGCTGATCCAGACCGAGCCGCAGCTTCTGCAGATCACGCACATCCAGTGCAGCAAGGCCAATGCCCTGCAGCGCATCGTGCAGCACTATGGTCTGGCGCCCCAACAGGTCATGGCCATCGGCGATGCCGAAAACGACATCCCCATGTTAGAACTGGCCGGCGTGGCCGTGGCGATGGACAACGCGCCGCCGGCCGTCAAGGCCGCCGCCGATTGGGTTGCGCCTTCCAATAACGACCACGGCGTCCATGCCGCCCTGCGCCGCTGGGGACTGTGTCGCTAGCCAAGGTTACAATCCCCCCATGACATTGCCTTATCTCACGGCCGAGGCGCCCGGAATCGGCGGCCAGATCAAACAGCGTCCCGAGGATTTTGTCGTTCACGAGCTGCCGCTCTATGAGCCCAGCGGCCAGGGCGAGCACGTCTACTGCGAAATCCGCAAGACCGGCCTCTCAACCTTCGAGGCGGTGGACCGCCTGGCCGCCGCCCTGGGCGTCGACCGCCGCCAGATCGGCTACGCCGGCATGAAAGATGCCCGCGCTGTCACGCAGCAGGTGCTCTCGATCTGGGGCACCACGCCCCAGGCCGTGCAGGCGGCGCAGGTGCCCAACCTGAGCATCCTCTGGGCCCAGCGCCACGCCAACAAACTTCGCCTGGGGCACCTGGCCGGCAACCGTTTTCTGATCAAGCTGCGAGAGGTATCCGCCACCGACGTGGTGCGGATAGCCCCGGTGGTCGAACTGCTGGGCCGGCGCGGGCTGCCCAACTATTTTGGCCAGCAGCGTTTTGGCCGGCGGCAGGACAATGCAGCGCTGGGCGCCGCCCTGCTGCGCGGTGACGACCGCCAACTGGTGACGCTGATGCTCGGGCATCCCGACCCTCAGGTCGACGACGCCCAGGCCATCGGAGCCCGCAAGGCCTTCGACGAAAACGACTGGCCCAAAGCCATGCGCCTTTACCCCCGCCACTGCGGCATGGAGCGGCGCGCGCTGGCGAGGCTGATGAAACGCGGCGACTTCGGCGCCTCCGCCCGCGCCATCGACCAGCGCCTGCGCCGACTGTGGATTTCCTCGCTGCAGTCGGAGCTGTTCAACCAGGTCCTGGCCCGGCGTATCCAGACGTTGGACCAGCTCCAGGACGGCGACCTGGCGTGGAAACACGACAGCGGCGCGGTGTTCCACGTGGAACAGGCCGCTGTTGAACAGCCGCGCTGCCAGAGCTTCGAGATCAGCCCCACCGGCCCGCTGGTGGGCTATCGCATGAGCCTGCCCTCGGCAGCGCCGCTGGCCGTCGAGCAGGAGGCGATGGCGTCGGCGCAGCTTGAGCCGGCTCACTTCCGCCAGGCCGGGCGCCACAAGGTCAAGGGCGCCCGCCGCCCCCTGCGCGTCCCGGTAGGCGACCTGGAGATGGCCGGCGGCGTCGACGAGCACGGGCCCTTTGTCAGCCTGGCGTTTTCCCTGCCGCCGGGCGCCTATGCCACGTCGCTCCTGCGCGAAATCAGCAAACACGATCACCTGGAATAGCGGCCCCATGGTCCCCCTGCCCATCGATCCTCACCTGCCGCACATCGTGCGGACCTTGCGGCAATCGGGCACACTGGTCCTGGTGGCGCCACCCGGCGCCGGCAAGACCACCCGCCTGCCGCCGGCGATGTTGCGCGGCGGCCTGTTGTCCCGGCAGCATCCTCGGCTGGTCATGCTTCAGCCGCGGCGCGTGGCCGCTCAGGCCGCCGCCCAGCGTATTGCCGTCGAGAACAACTGGTCCCTGGGCGACCAGGTGGGCTATCACATCCGCTTTGAGAAACGCCTGGCCCCGCACACGCCGCTGTGCGTGCTGACCGAGGGCATCCTGACGCGGCGGCTGCTGGCCGACCCGTTTCTTGAAGGCGTGGGCGCCGTGGTCCTGGATGAATTCCACGAGCGCAGCATCCACAGCGATCTGGCTATCGCCCTCTTGCGAGAAGTGCGCCAGACGGTTCGCCCGGACCTGCTGCTGGTGGTCATGTCGGCCACCATCCAGGCCGGCCCGGTTGCCGATTTCCTGGGCTGTCCGGTGATCGAGGTCCCCGGGCGCACCTTCCCCATTGATATCGAGTATCACCCCAGTCCACAGGGACTGGCCCATCACCAACTGGCGCAGCGCCTCGAGCAGAGCATCCAGGAGGTGCTGGAGCGGGATGAGGATGGCGACCTGCTGGTCTTTCTGCCCGGCATGGAGGAAATCCGCCGAGCGCAACATCGCCTGGAGCCACTGGCCCGGCAGCAGGACCTGGCCGTCTTGCCGCTGCACGGCTCCTTGAGCGGCGATGACCAGCTCCTGGCCTTGGCGCCCAGTGCCCGGCGCAAGGTGGTGCTGGCGACCAACATTGCCGAAACCTCCCTGACCATCGACGGCGTGCGCACGGTCATCGACTGCGGGCTGGCGCGCGTGGCCGAATATGACGCCGCCCGCGGATTGGATCGGCTGGTGCTGAAGCGCATCAGCCAGGCCTCGGCCACCCAGCGCGCCGGCCGGGCCGGCCGCACAGCGCCCGGCCGCTGCATCCGTCTATGGTCGGCCAAGGAGCAGCACGCCTTAGCGCCCCAGCAGCCGCCGGAGGTTTGTCGCATAGACCTGGCCGCCACCGTGCTGGCGCTGCACGGCTGGGGCAAACACGACGTGGCAATCTTTGACTGGTTTGAGCATCCCCCGGCCGACATGCTGACCGCCGCCGAAGAGTTGCTGACGATGCTGGGCGCCCTGGAAGCCGGCCGAATAACGCCGCTGGGCCGGCGCATGCTCAGCCTGCCTGTGCATCCGCGGCTGGCGCGTATGCTGCTGACCGCCGCCCGGCAGGGCTTGGCACCACCGGCCGCCGGCATCGCAGCGCTGCTTTCAGAAAAAGACATCCTCGCCGTCGCGCCCCAGCCGCAGCGCGCCGCAGCCACCGTCAGCGGGCCCTCCGATGTGCTCTGGCGGCTGCAACTGCTGGATCATCCTGCTGCCGCCCATGGGCAAACGCTGCACAACCAGGCGCTGCGCCAGGTACAGCGCACCCAGCGAGAGCTGCTGCGACTGGTCCGCAAAATCCCGGCCGACCAGCCCCCGCCCCAGGACCCCGAACCCGCGCTGCTGAAGCTGGTTCTGCTGGCCTATCCCGATCGGGTAGCGCGGCGCCGCCCCAACGACCCGCGCGCCTTGCTACTGGCCAGCGGCGGCGCGGCCCAACTGGCCGACGAATCGGTCGTGCGCCAGGGCGATCTTGTGGTGGCGGTCGATGCCCGTCACGATCAGCGCAGCCGCAGCCGTCAGGCGCTGGTGCGCATCGCCAGCGCCATTGAGCTTGAGTGGCTGGAGCAGCTTCTGCCCCAGTGCATCCGGCAGCAGAGGGTCACCCGGTTTGATGAGCAGCAAGGCCGCGTGCGCACGCTGCAGCAGGTTCATTACCGCCAGCTCCTGCTGCGCCAGGAGGAGGTGCAGACCAGCGCCGCCGAAGCCGCCGCCGCGCTGGCCGAGGCCGCGCGCCCCAAGGCCAGGGAAATTTTCCAGCAGCACCCAGCCGCCGCCGCCCTGATCGCCCGCATCGACCTGCTGCGCCGCGCCATGCCCCAGCATCCCTGGCCAGCGCTGGACCCGCAGCAGCTTGCGGAGCTGCTGGTCCCGCTGTGCAGCGGCCGGCGCAGCCTCGAGGACCTTGGCCGGGCCCCGCTGGTCGAAGCCCTGATGTCCCTGCTGGCCTACCCGCTGGATCGGCTGCTGGAGACCGAGGCTCCGCAGGCCATCGAAGTGCCCAGCGGCAGCCGCATCCGCCTGGACTACCAGAAGGAGCGCCCGGTCCTGCCGGTGCGCTTGCAGGAAATCTTCGGTTGGACCGACACCCCCACCATCGCCGCCGGCCGGGTCAAAGTGCTGCTGCACCTGCTGGGCCCCAACTATCGGCCGGTGCAGATCACCGACGACCTGCGCTCGTTCTGGGCCGTCACTTACCCCCAGGTGCGCAAGGACTTGCGCTGGCGTTATCCACGCCACTCCTGGCCGGACGACCCCCTGACCGCCGCCCCCCAAGCCAAGGGTGGCCGGCGCCGCGCCTAAGATGGCGGGCACCAGGCTTGACCTGAACCTCGTTTGCCACTACAGAACGCTACGTCAAATACGACTTTTTCTATCGGAGATTCGCAGATGCGCTTTCAGACGTTAGCCGTTCATGCCGGCCACAAGCCCGATCCCGCCTATGGCGCGGTGATGACGCCCATCTATCAGACCTCCACTTTTGCCTTTCGCGGCGTCAACCAGCCCGGGCCCTTTGACTACTCGCGCAGCGGCAACCCCACCCGCAAGGCCCTGGAGGATTGCCTGGCCGCGCTGGAAGGCGGCACGCACGGTTTTGCCTTCGCCACCGGCATGGCCGCCGAAGCCACCGTGCTGGCCATGCTCAACAGCGGCGACCACGTCCTGGTTCACGATGACCTGTACGGTGGAACCTATCGCCTGCTGACCAAGGTGGTCGCCAACCACGGCGTCAGCGCCGACTTTGTCAACATGCGCGACCTGGACGCCCTGCGCCGTTCCATCCGTCCCAATACCCGGCTGCTCTGGACCGAGACCCCCACCAATCCGCTGATGAACCTGCTGGACCTGAGCGCCATCGCCCAGGTCGCCAAGGACGCCGGCGTGCTGACCCTCTGCGACAATACGTTCCTCTCGCCCTACTTCCAGCGGCCGCTGGACCTGGGCATCGACATCGTGGTCCACTCGACCACGAAATATATCAACGGCCACTCCGACGTGGTCGGCGGTGCCGTGGTGGTCAAGAACTCGAAGCTGGCCGAGCTGGTGGGCTTCCATCAGAACGCCATGGGCACCTGCGCCGGCCCGCAGGATTGTTTCCTGGTCCTGCGCGGCATCAAGACGCTGGCGGTGCGCATGGATGCGCACCATCGCAACGCCCTGGGTTTGGCCCAGTGGCTGCAGCAACATCCCCAGATCTCGGCCGTGCTGCATCCCGGCCTGGAATCGCATCCCCAATACGCCCTGGCCCGCAAGCAAATGAGCGGCTGCGGGGGCACGTTCTCCTTCCGCGTGCGCGGCGGCCGGGAGCAGGCCTTCAGGCTGCTGGGCGCCGTAAAACTCTTCACGCTGGCCGAGAGCCTGGGCGGAGTGGAATCACTCATCGAGCACCCAGCCACCATGACCCACATCTCCATGCCGGCGGAAGTGCGCCAGGCCATCGGCATCACCGATGACCTTATTCGTATCAGCGTGGGCATCGAGCACCTGGACGACCTGATTGCCGACTTGCAGCAGGCGCTGGCGTAAAAGCTGGCGTTATACGCTTCAACGCCCGGTGCCTCCGAGCGGTAATGCTGATAGAGTCACATTCGCGTGAACGATCCGCGCGCTAACCCGGACCCCACCCCCACGCCGCGCCAACGGGCGCTGGCGCTTGTGGTGGCAGCGCTGGCCGGCTGCGCCCTGCTGGGCTGGCTGGGCTTTACGCTGGTGGATCAGTTGCGGCCCACAGCGCAGCGCGTCCAGTCGTGGCAACACCATGGGCCGGAGGCCTGGCTGCAGCGCGATCAGCAGCTTCAAGAGGAGTTGATGGAAGAAGCGCGCCGCTTCACCATCGCCCTGGCTGAACTGCCCTGGCGCCGGGAACTCTCAGCGCCGTCGGCGGCCGCCCTCAAGACAGGCCTGCTGCCATGGCTACAGGACTCCCAAGAGCCGCAGCCAACCGACATCGGAATCGCGCAACTGCCGGCCCTGAAGAATCGGCCCAACGTCGATCGGCCGCTGTCTGTAGCGATGGAACTCGCGAATCTGCCCTGGGTGCGGGATGCCGCGCGGCCGCCGATGGTGGAAGTAAGCCAGGCGCAGGTTCCCGCGCTGGCTGATCGCCCCAATGTGGACAGACCCCTGTGGGCGGCCGTGGAACTCTCGGCCCTGCCGTGGCTGCGCACGCCCAGGACGCCGGCACTGGCCGAAGTCAGCACCGCCGGCATGCCGGAACTGGCCATGCGCCCCGATCCCCTTCGGCCGCTGGCCGCGGCGGTGGACACGGGTCACCTGCCATGGCAACAAGCGCAGAGCCACCCGCCGGTGACCGAAGCGCCCGACGCACAGTTGCCGTGGCGACAGTCGGTTGGCGCACCGATCGCAACCGAGGCGCCGCAGGCGCAGTTGCCGGCGCTGCCCCAGCGGCCCAATTGCGACCGGCCTCAGGAAATCCAAATCTCGGGCGCGGCCGTCCCGTGGCATCGGCTGACCCCGGAACCGGCGCAGGTTGAGTCAGCCGCCGTACCGTGGCGCGGTCCAGGTTATCAGCCAGCGCACGTGTCGCTGGCCTCGTTGCCGAGGCTGACGCCGCCGAAGCCCACCACGGCCGCAACGGCCCGTCGTTAAACTCAAGTCGGAGTCACTATGCGTATTGGAATCCTCACCGTGCTGTTGACCCTTGGATGCTCGGCGGCGCTGGTCGGCGCCCAAGCCAAAACCGATGCCAAGACCCCGCGCATCACGCGCATCGAAACCGTCGCTGATGCGGTCACGCTCCTGGGACAGAACGACCTGGACTCCCGCAAACGCGCCATGGAATGGTGCAAGCTACGCTTCGCGCCCAGCCCCGCTCGGGGCGAAGTGCGCCAGGGTCACGAGGTGAAGCAGGTGCTGCGGCCCTTGATCGCCAGCAAGCGCTGGGACGAGGTCGACGACCTGGCCAACTTCATCTTGCAGAACCTGGTCACCGACTTCCGCGCCTTGGAGGCGGCCACGGCCGCCCGCGTGCGCGTTCTTCAGGCGCAAAACCAGACGGCCGAGGCTTTGGCCGCCGCCAAGAGCTACTTCAACATATGCAGTATGGAATCGACGGCCGATGCCATCCTGTTGGTGGCCGAGTGCCTGATCCCGGCCCGTCCCGATGACCGCCTGGCCTACGAAAAATTCAAGGAGGAGCAGGTCACCGGCGCCAGCACGCAGCCGGCCACCCAGCCGCGGCGCAGCAGCATGCTGAACGGCATCAAGGTCGATCCCAAGGTCTACGATGAGCTGCTCAAGCAATACCCCGGCGAGGATTACGGCAGCCTGCTGGCCCGCGGCAACCTGCACCTGCTGGCCGACCGGCCGCAACTGGCCAAACCCATCTTCGAACGCATGTACGCCCTGGCCACGCCCAATTACCTGCCCGAGGCCAGTGAATGTATCGCCCGCTGCATGAAGGCCGAGGATGGCACCATCGGCCGCGCCAATGCCTGGGTGCTGTCCATCCGGCCTAAGAAGAGCGGCCCCTGAGCGGCGCATCGCCGATTGGGGACTCTTCGCATATGATGGCCTGCCACGAGGATCGACACGCATGCGCATGATTGGCGTTCTACCGGACCAGATGCAGGCCCAGCGCCTGGGGGATTATCTTCAGACCTTGGGGATCGATAACACCATGGAGGAGGGTCTGAACGGCTGGTCGGTCTGGGTCCACGATGATGACCACGTGCCGCAGGCGGCCACCGAGCTGGAGCAATTTCGCCAGACTCCGCTGGATCAGCGTTACGACGTCGGCGGCCAGGCCGCCGGCCTTCGCCGCCGGGAGCAGCAGCGTCAACATCGCCTGCGCGAGAATTTCCATGATGTCCGCACACGCTGGGCCAATCCCAACCAGTGGAATGTGCCGCTAACGCTGATCCTGATCGTGCTCTGCGCCGCCGTAGCGGTGATGACGCGCCTGGGAAGCAGCGACTCGCTGGCCGTGCGCAACTGGCTGCAGATCTCCAGCACGGTCGTCTTCCAGGATGAAGCCGGCCTGCACCTGGGCTATCGACTGGGCCTGCCCGAGGTCCGCCAGGGCCAGGTATGGCGGCTGATCACGCCGATCTTCCTGCACTTTGGCATCATTCACCTGCTGTTCAATCTGCTGTGGCTGCGCGACCTGGGGGGCATGATCGAGCATTTTCGCGGCACCGCGCTGCTGGCGCTGCTGGTGGTGGTCTCAGGAGTGACCGGCAACCTGGCCGAATACATGTGGAGCGGCCCGACGTTTGGGGGCATGTCGGGCGTGGTCTATGGCATGTTCGGCTACGTCTGGATCAAGGGCAAATACGAGCCCTGGCAGCCGCTGCAACTGAACCCCACGGTGATCACCATCATGCTGGGCTGGCTGATCGTGTGCATGACCGGCCTGCTGGGTCCCATCGCCAATGCCGCGCACCTGGGCGGTCTGGTGGCCGGGGCCGCCATGGCCGGCGGGCCCATCGCCTGGCGACGACTGCGGGCGGCGTGAGTATCCGGGTCTGCCGATTTTTCAGGGATGGTCCTTGCCAGGAGTGCCACCGGGAGGACAAGACTCCTGCCCGGGAGGGCGAGGCTCTGCCGAGCCGTGAATCCTGAATGCGCCAGAGTTCGCGAAGCCTCGAAGACACTAAGGATTCGCGAAGCAGCGTGTATTAGCCGCCGGGCGCAATGACATCGTCGAGCCAAGGTACAGCTTGGCGATCCTGCGACCATCACGGTCCGAGGTCCTACATCTTCTGCACGTGCTGCTCGTCCAGAATTTCCTGCACGGTGATGAGCTTGATGATTCGCTTGTCGGCCTTGTAGACGCGGAGGAGGTCATCGCCGCAGTAGATGACCCGGGTATCAATCAGCGATGCGGGCTTGGCCATGGGCATGGAGAATAACCGGCCCAGGCGGCCCGTGGAAGCTGGCGGCGGCTACTTGCCCGGCCCTTCGGAGCTCCTCCAGCGGAACAGCAGTATCACTCCTGACCCCTTCGGCCGTCCCTTCGGCCGTCTCCTGAAACGCGGGGCGGCTGTTCGGTGCACCGCTTGGTTCGGCCAATCGTTTCTCATGGCAACTCACCCAAATATGGGAATGCACACCAAGCCAGCCAAGCAAACAGTGCGGCGTGAAATCCGAGGTTATAAACAAATCTCGGACGCCGACGTGCGAGCAGCGCCAGGATGCCCAGCAATGCCCAGCATACGACATTGACGACCGCGACACCGACAACGTAGCCAACGCTCTGATACTCGACGCCGTAGCGAGCGCCGAAAATGAGTGAAGCGGCTGACAGAACAACAGCTAGGATGAAGAGGACGATCGAGCGAGTAGGCAGCGTCGTGCGGCCACGCAACACCGGCCAGCACCAGAGGCAAAAGAACAATGGCACGACAGCGACTGCGAGGAGATAGCTGTCCTCGAACAAACCAGCACTCATAAAGGCTGGAATGACAACAAGAAGATTCAACGGAGCATGAATCTGCGGTGCGCCAGCCGAAAGGGTAAGCCAAGACAGCAGCGCCACGAGAACAACCGCGGCAGCGCTGGCGAAATGTCGTTGGACGGGCGTCATTTGGAGGCGGCTCATATTGCCGAACAGTAGTTATATGGATCCGTCTAACACCCCGGAAACGCTCCGGGGGGGTCGCGCACACTTCTCCGGCACCGTCACCCCCAGCATTGATGAGCGGGCCGATCAGTTTGGCGGCATCAAACAATCGCGCCTGGCAGTAGCAACCGGCGTCGAGGTTGGCGCGGGGGTCCACGGCGGTCGAATCCACGACCGAGGATTATCCGCATGCGGGCAAACGGATGCAAGCAAATGGATTAACCGAAACGATTCCCGTGATGGGCCGGCCGAAGAAGCAAATGCACCAGTCAGAATGATGAATGATGAATCAGGCTACATTGTTCCCCGGCCAGATTCCCAGTCCCGCCATCGCCGCCGCCAGAACCAGGCTCTGATTCCGCCGATTGATCTACCCAATCATGGTTGTCACCCCACAAAAAGAGGAAATAGATAACGCAAACACGCTGAACGCGCACGCAAACCCGCATGCCACGCCGTTGCGCGCGGCCGGCCGGTGGCTATGCGCACGATTCCCCTGGCCAAACACAGGTATGATCCGCTCAAAGGCGCGTTTGCCCGCATGACAGAACAACGTTGTCGTCCTGATCCCAGCCCAACGGCTCGGCAGAGCCTCGCCCTCCCGGTGGACGTTTTTTCCCAGGAACGCCGAGTTCCAGCTCGGCATAGAGCAGGGCCAAGCTGCAGCTTGGCGATCCCAGGGGCTCCCTGCGGTGAGATTTATGGTGAACCGCGGAGGACGCTGAGAGCTTGACGCGGCCTCGCTTCGCTCGGCCGCAACCAAAATGATGAAAGGCGTTGGCCCTGCGGGTACGGTAGGTGTTGCGAAGCACTAACCGTCCTACAGGAGCAACGCCGTG
>Ga0209450_10000188_pt1 | contig 34017 bp, 36 predicted proteins | sample FrelakmetLWP11LW_FD_187149 | JGI IMG/M metagenome (GOLD analysis project Ga0209450, IMG submission 187149) | Freshwater lake sediment microbial communities from the University of Notre Dame, USA, for methane emissions studies - LWP11 LW (SPAdes)... | ecosystem: Environmental > Aquatic >...
ACTGGCCCAACTGGCAGCGGTAAGTCCACCACCCTCTATGCAATTATCCAGACCATCAAGAGTGGCAAGATAAATATTGTTACCCTCGAGGATCCTGTAGAGTACAAGATGGATGGTATAAATCAGATGCAAGTCAACAACGCCGTCGGGCTTACTTTTGCGAATGGACTTCGTTCGATCTTGCGTCAGGATCCAAATGTGATTATGGTTGGGGAAATCCGCGATCACGAAACAGCCGACCTAGCCGTGCAATCTTCGCTTACTGGCCACCTAGTGCTGTCGACCCTGCACACAAACTCCGCCGCGGGTGTATTGCCACGTCTTTTAGATATGGGTATTGAGCCCTTTCTAATAGCAAGTACGGTGAATGCAGTCATGGGGCAGAGATTAGTACGGAGGGTTTGTGAAGAATGTAAAAAGCCATATCAAGCTCCAGAAAGTGCAGTAAAGATGATAAACAAAGCTGTCGGCCACTTGCTCCCTAAAACTCAACAAGATTCAGCAAGGGTAGGCCAAAGTCTTGGCTATGATAATTTGCCAATTTACAGTCAAAACGCTTATACTTTATATAAGGGGGAGGGCTGTGCTAATTGTACGGACGGATTTAAAGGGAGAATCGGGGTTTATGAGATTTTTGAAATGAGCGAGAACCTAGAAAAGCTCCTGCTAACCGCCAATACAACTTCTTCAGTTGTTCAGCAAGAAGCCCAGAAGGAAGGGATGCTAACCATGCTACAAGACGGTTTGATGAAAACATTAACAGGAATCACCACAATTGAAGAAGTTTCAAGAGTGGCCTCGGATACTTAAAACAATGGATCAACAACAGCAGCAACAACAACAACAAACACCACCAGCAAATAATTCCAAGCAATCTGGGCAGGTTCATGATATTGCTAATAATTCACCAGGGGGAGCTTCCGCGCGAACAGCTGAAATAAGGATAGAGCCCTTACTCGACGAAGTCATAAAAAGGGATGCCTCAGATTTGCACTTGCAGGTAGGGCTCCCACCAATGCTAAGAATTGACGGTGCTCTAACTCGAGTTGAAAACCCAATGGCACTAGGCCCAAATGAAGTCAGCTCTTTGGCTTACTCGGTACTAGACGAAAAACAACGCAAGATGCTAGAGGAGGACCTAGAGCTAGATTTCTCTTTTGCTTACGGAAATTTAGCCAGATTTAGGGTTAATGCCTTCCACGAGAAGGGTAATCTCGCAGTTGCCCTGCGCTTAATCCCTACTAAAATCAGAACGGTCGAGGATCTCGGTTTGCCTCCGGTTATAAACTCATTTACTGAATTCCCAAGAGGGCTGGTATTGGTTACTGGACCTACCGGAAGTGGTAAATCGACCACCCAAGCTGCAATGATAGATAAAATTAATACCGAGAAAGCACTGCATATAATTACCATTGAAGATCCAATCGAATACCAGCACCACCACAAAAAATCCATAATCGTTCAGCGCGAGGTGCATTTCGATACCCTAACTTTCGGGGCAGGCTTACGCTCGGCACTTCGTGAAGATCCAGATGTAATTTTAATCGGTGAGATGCGCGATCTTGAGACTATCTCGACGGCCGTTACACTGGCTGAGACTGGCCACTTAGTATTAGCTACCCTACACACCAACTCGGCCTCACAATCAATCGATAGAATGATTGATGTATTCCCTGCGCATCAACAGCAACAAATTCGCATTCAGCTAAGTAATGTACTTCAGGCAATCGTCAGCCAGCGGCTTATTCCTATGGTCGGTACAGGCAGGGTTGCCGCTGCAGAAATTTTGGTGGTGAATTCAGCGGTGCGAAATATCATTCGCGATGCCAAAACCCACCAAATAGATGCCGTTATCCAAACGGGTGCAGAAGAAGGAATGCAAACTATGGACTCAACCCTTGTTAAACTTATTCATGAAGGTAAAATTAGCTATGAAGTGGCTCGAGGTTTTGCAGTGAATCTCAAAGAGTTCGAAAGGCTAATGCAGAGGTAAACTAGATTGATAGACTTTGTATATACTGCCAAAGACAAAGAAAATGGCGAAATCAAGAAAGGTAAAATAAGCGCCGATAGTAAAAGCTCAGCTGCGTCGATTTTGATTGAGCGATCATTGTATCCGGTTAAAATCCAAGAAGCATCAGAAGCAGAATCAATATGGAAAAAAAATGCTTTTGGTACCGGAATTAAAGCAAAAGATAGGGTGATATTTACTAGGCAATTATCGACGCTTGTAAAAGCCGGCCTGCCTATAACTCAGGCTCTAAGCACGGCTACAGAACAGGTTAATAATCCGAAATTTAAAACCATCCTACAAAAAATCAGCTCAAGCGTTGAAGGAGGGCAGAGCCTTGCTAGCTCCTTTGCTCAATACCCTAATATTTTTAACAACATATTCGTCAATCTAGTAGATGCAGGAGAGCAGTCCGGAAATTTAGATGAATCGCTAGTAAGATTAGCCGACCAGCAAGAAAAGCAACAACAGATATTATCCAAGGTTAGAGGCGCCTTGGTTTACCCAGTAATTGTTCTAGTGGTTATTTTGCTAGTTGTAGTCTTTATGGTTACTACCGTTTTGCCCCAAGTCGGTAATTTGTATAAAGAACTCGGCCAAACACTCCCGCCGATAACAAGTTTTTTACTTGGTGTAGCTAACGCAATTATTAGGTTTTGGTACCTGTTTTTACTAATTCTTATTGCGCTAGTTGCAATCCTTAGGGTTTATGTAAAAAGTCCAAGCGGAAAACGAACTTTTGATAAACTAAAATTAAAACTCCCAATCATTGGACCGCTTCTAAAAAAGGTCTATTCAGCTCGCTTTACTCGTACACTAAGCTCTTTGGTAAACAGTGGTGTGCCTTTGCTTCGGTCTTTAAAGATTGCCGGCGAGTCCACTGACAATATTATTATTGAAGAAATAGTTGTTAAAGCCACCGAAAAAGTAAAAACCGGCGAGAGCTTATCTTCAGCTTTGAGCGGGCACGAAGAGATTGTCAAGCTAGTGCCTCAGATGATAAAGGTTGGGGAAGAATCAGGAAGCCTTGGCGATATGCTAGAGAAGGTAGCAAAATTCTTTGAAGAAGAGGTAGATCAGGCGGTCAAAAATGCCTCAGCCACAATCGAGCCGGTTATGATTGTATTTTTGGGCATTGTAGTGCTTTTTATAGTTGTTGCAGTCTTATTCCCGATATATAGCTTAGTATCATTGATAGGCACAAATTCACCAGGAAGTGGTGGCGGTGGTGTGCCAAGCGGACTATAAGAGTTGACATTATGCATGCGATTATTTAATATTAAGCATAAGGGGAATAAATTAAAGAAAACTCATAATTTTTAAGGAGGTAGAATGTTAAATAAATTAAAATCACAGCGCGAGGGCTTTACAATAATTGAAGTTATTATTGTTTTGGTGATTGGAGCCGTTATACTGCTTGCAGTATTCTTGGTCGTTCCGCAGTTGCAAAATGCGCAACGGAATTCAAGACAGAGAGCAATCGCACAGCAATACTTGAGTGCTTACGAGGAGCTTAGGGCCCAAGCAGGAGGTAATTTGCCAGTAAATACCAATGAAATCCAAGTTCGAGCCGGAGGGCCGCTTAAAAATGGTACTACGGATGTGGTATTGGGCGGTGCCCCCGGACCGAACCAGGTGCAAATACTAGCTGGTCAAAAATGTAATTCAGCTGGCACTGGCACCTCAGTCTCTGCAAATGATTCAGCAGCACTTGTAGGAGCCTATCCTTCAGGAACTATCTGTGTGGGTCCTAAATAGTAAAATATTTAACTTTTCTAATAAAAGCCCCGTCTGTCAAGGGGCTTTTTGTTTTGGCTTTTTTGCCTATAATTAATACATATGGATTACATTCAACTAATTATTGTTTTTGGATTCGGGATAATATTCGGTAGCTTCATAAATGCTTGGGTTTGGCGAATAGAAAACAACCTTTCTATAACCAAAGGCCGTTCGGTATGCCCGCATTGCAAACACAAACTTAGCTGGTACGACCTTGTGCCTGTGCTGAGCTATCTTATGCTTCGAGGAAAGTGCAGGTATTGCAAAGCCAAAATTGGCAGTCAATATCCAATTATTGAGCTTGCTACTGGATTATTGTTTGTCAGTTTGCTTATTTACACTGGCTCGGAAGGTTTACAGGGCTGGTTAGGGCTGATCTTGCTATGCGGGGCAACAATCTTTCTTGTGTCGGCTTATATTTATGATGCCAAACATATGCTTTTGCCAGACATATTCAGCGTACCGGCAATCTTTTTAGGGCTAATATATTTTGGTTTAAATATATTTTGGCAGGGGTATAATGCTCTAATTCCTCAGGCCATCGGCCTAGCTGTGGTTGTGCTGTTCTTTGGTGGTATTTGGTACCTAAGTAAGGGCAAATGGCTCGGATCTGGCGATATTCGCATAGCCGTTGTTATGGGCTTGTTTCTGGCGCCTAAACAGCTCGCGGTGGCGGTTTTTGTTGCCTATTTGCTTGGCGCTATATACGGTGTTTTTATAATCATAAGCTCCAAGACCCGAAAAGGGCATAGAGTGCCTTTCGGACCATTTTTAATTATTGGCTTCTACTTCGGGCTTTTCTATGGTCAGGAGCTGGCTAATTGGTATTTGCGTCTGCTATGAATGATTCATAACAATGATATAATATACTTATGTTAAAAAATAAAAGAAAAGCCTTCTCATTTGCTGAGGTAATGATAGTTTTGGCGATTTCTTCGGGGTTATTGGTAATCGCAACGCTTACTTTTAGTGGTCGGTCCAGAGTTCAAAGCGATGAGGCAGCGCGGCTACTGATGCAAGAAATAAGAACCGTTCGTAATTCGGCGCAGCAAGGCCAAGGACCACAAAATGGAGTGGTTCCAGCAGGAAGTGAACTTTCAGGAAGTGAACTTTTTGGGCAAGCGATTGTATTCAAAAATGAGCAAGAAGGCTTAGAGGTTAGAAAGCTAGCAGTTAAAGGTGGCACAATTTCTGCCTATGAAACATACTCCATAAGCACTAACGGCCTAAAGTTTAATCTTTATAATGACAACAGTGGTTTTAAATCTTGCATACTTCCATCCTGCAACAGTCCCCTTACCCAGAATCCCTCCAGTAGCGTTGCTTTGGTTATAAGAGATGGCACAGGAGAGAGCTATTTCTTTCAAAACGAGTCTGAAATTAGTGAACCAGCTAAATATACCCCTACAAATCAAAAACGTTTCCAATTGGCAATGTATAATTCGACAGACGGGGGTTTGAATCAGTCGCGATTTAAGTACTATGCTATATTCAATACGCCTGTCCCAAATGAGCAAGAACTAAAGGTGTACCCATGAGACATAATTCCAAACCCAAAGGCGATACTTTAATAGAAGTCCTCTTTGCGTTTGCAATACTCTCGAGTGTTATGGCAATTGCCTTTAACGCTTCAATAGCTAGTTTTAAGTCTGCCCAGAGTGCATCCAGAAGAAGCCAAGCCACTTTCTTGGCTCAGTACCAGGCCGATGCCCTAAAAACCTACAGAGATAGTCTGGATTGGAACAACGAACTAGGTAATGATTCTTTTTTGGATGGTATAAACAACACCAACGATACAAAGGTCAGAAGTTTTTTTAATCCCCCTGAAAAAGAGTTTTGTATCATAAAAGATCCAGCTATACCAGGACCAGGCAATTTTGCTTATTGGAAAATACAAACGGATCTGAATGATTGCAAAACTAAAGGTTCAGCCCTTGCTCCAAAGCTTGCAATAAATTCAATGAAGATTACACCGAAGGATTTAGATGAAAAAATTGCATCTTTTGAGGTAAAAATTGAATACAACCCAGGTAGCGGCGCCTCAGACCTAACCGATACAGTCACGAATACGGTGGTGCTCACAAAATGAAATCAAAACTAACTCACATTAAGAAGCCGGCTTTCACATTTGTAGAATTAATGTTTGCAATAATATTCTTGGGCGTTCTGCTTACGATGTCGCTGACTATTATTTTTGGCACAATAAGGTTTTATTATTTTGCTAACACTCTAAGGCAGAATCAAGCTAGCGGAAGGGAACTGCTCGATACTATAAGTAGAGATGTTCGCTTCGGGACTGTTCTAAAGCCAGACGAACCTGCGACTTCAGAAAGTATTTGTATAGTAAATTTTGTTAGCGATGAAATAGTAAGCTACAAAAAAGATGGCAATAATCTAAAAAGATCTAAAAAACAATACAATTCAGACAGTATACCTGACTCTGCTACTATTGATAGTAATTGTTCGGATGGAGATCAAATAAATGATAGCAAACTCAAAGTAACATCCTTTGAAGTAGGATTGGTTAAGGGCTCTTCGGCTGAATTATCGTCTGTTAAGCCCTCCTCAGCTACTATAAAACTTAAATTTGCAACAGGTAATGTTAATAATTATAACCAATGTGATCCTAAAAATATCTATTGTAATGAGCTAGAATACACTACCGCCGTAAACTTCAGAAATTAGCTCAATAATTTCTCTTCAGTTGCGATTAAAAGAGGTTATGTTAGAATTAAACTATGAAAATGCTTGATTTCAAAAGCAGTAGAAAAAAACCCGAGGGCATCACTTCATTAATAGTAGTGATAGCAATTAGCTTGATATTAACCGTTATAGTTGGAGGTATAGCTGCCTTAACATCTAGAGAAATAAGGCAGGCCAGTAACACTGATCAAAGCAATAGGGCTTCAAAAATTGCAGAGTCGGCTGCTAGGATTGTTGATACAAATTTGGCTGGTAGCGAAGTCTCATATGATGGAAAAGCATGTCTGGAAGAAAATGAAGTAAATAAATTTGATTTTAAGTTTGATGGCGGTGAAGTAACTTGCTTAAAAATTCAAAATAAATTTGAAAAGCTCGAAAAAAACCAAAAGTCAAATACTAGCATTGAAATTTATTCTGAAGGAGCACAACAAGGAACAGTAGCATATTCAGATAAAACCAATGATAAATTAATAATCAACTACCAAAAGAGGGATTCAGTTGTTGCTCCGGGTTATACTGGCAGTCTTTACCCGACCAACGTTAACTACAAAAACGCCGCCGCACTTGAAATTTCAGTCGTTTATTGGCCAAAAAAGAGAATAGGCGATAATTATGTAGCTCAAATTCAAACTGGCGTTAGTGATAACCTTAATCTTAGAGGAAGCAATGTTAAGACTGCGAAAATATTTGTAATGCCTAATCGCACAGATGAGGGATTCACTGCCAATAAGGGTAGCGGGCAAGTCAAGTCAAGTTGTGATCTAAATACCACAGGAGAGTACTATTGTAAATTGACAAATGGTGCAGGTGGCGATGGAATCAATCTTGGTGAAGCACTAGGCGAGGCAAATTTTGGAAGCAGTTATTTCTATTCTGCAAGAATAACACCATACTATGCAGATACGCAGATATCGGTTGAGACCAAAGAACTAATTGTTACACAAAATAGCACACAGCAGCTAGATGAAACATTTACAACCTCTCAAATTTTTATTTCTGCAACAGCTAAAGTCGGGGATTTATTTAGAAGGATAAGATACAGCTCAAGCACCTCAACATCCAGCTCTTCAGCTTTAGGTGGTGTTGTAAACTCTGCGATTTTTGCTGGAAAGGATGGAAATGATAAACCATCAAACATCTGTAAAAATATTTTATTGAAATCCGCAGGAGTAAATACATTCACAAAAGTGGAAAATGTAGAAAATAATAAAAGATGTAATTAATTGGAATGAAACTTTTTGTGAATCTCTTTAAGCTGAGGGTCGGTGACATGTGTGTAGATTTGAGTGGTGGCAATATTTGCATGCCCCAAAAGGCTCTGAACACTGCGTAGATCGGCGCCATTGCCCAATAGGTCGGTTGCGAAGCTATGGCGCAGGGTGTGCGGGGTAACGTGCTTGGTTATGCCTGCTTTTGTGCGGTAGCGCTCCACGATGCGCTGTATGGTGCGAGGTGTGAGACGGCTAATAGTAACATCATCTTCATTTTTGCGCTTGCTGGCTTGCACAAATAGCGCCTCGTAGCTGTCTTTGCGGGCTTTTAGATAATTATGTAAAGCCTCGTTAGCGGAATCGCTAACATACACTGGGCGATCTTTTTGGCCTTTGCCACGAATGCTGAATTCGTTTTTATCCAAATTAATACTATCGGTGTTGAGTTTGACCAGTTCCGAAACACGAAGGCCAGTAGAAAATAGCAGCTCAAGTATGGCTCTGTCCCTTAGGCCAATGATGTTGCTAGTATCGCAGGCATCAAAAAGCGCCATAACTTCGTCGGCATCCAAGAAACTCACTTGAGGCCTTTTGGCGGTAGCTAGTTCAATTTTTTCGGGTGCTAAGGCTTTGATATCGCGCCGCGCCAAATATTTAAGAAACGAACGCAAGGCTATTAAATGGTAATTCTGGGTGGTCTTAGATATCTCACGGCCGTCTTGTGAGCGGTAGCGATTAAGCCACTTGCGCCATTTACTAACCATATCTAAATCTATTTTGCCAACCTTAATATCGCCAGCAAATTCGTAAAAACGGTTTAAGTATAGTGAGTAATTCTCGATGGTCTTCAGGCTTCGGCCTTTTTCGACCTCCATATAGTCTAAGAAATCTGCGAGATATTCAGAAAACATAACATTAGCGTAAGCCTTATTGTACGTCAGGTCAATCAGCAACACCTTGAGAAAAAAGCATTACAGGTGTAAAATATGTTCCTGATGTTAACTTCAACCAAAAAGCTATCTAAATACGATGTCGTGGTGGTCGGTGCCGGCCATGCTGGTTGTGAAGCGGCCATTGCCTCAGCCAAGCTCGGTGCCAAAACACTACTTATAACTACCAGCTTAGATAAAGTAGCGGCATTGCCATGCAACCCTTCAATTGGTGGGCCAGGAAAAGGGCATTTGGTTCGCGAAATCGATGCGCTCGGCGGAACTATGGCAAAAATATCTGATGCGAGTAGTATTCAGATAAAAGAGCTAAACACCGGCAAGGGCCCGGCAGTGCGGGCTTATCGTGCCCAGGTTGATATGGATTTGTACAACCAAAATATGATTGAGGTTCTATCAAAAACTAAAAACCTAGAATTTTTAGAGGATGAAGCTATTGGCGTACAATCGGCCGACAAGACCATAACAGGCGTCATTACATTGAACAATGATATTGTTCAAACTAGAGCCGTTGTAATCTGTAGTGGAACATTTTTAAACGGTGAGATATTGATAGGTGAAGAGGTTGTTCGAAAGGGTGGAAGAGACGACGAGGATTCTTCAATTGGGCTAAGCGATTCGCTTATTAAGCTAGGGCTAAAGAGAGGACGCTTAAAGACCGGAACCCCTCCAAGAGTAAAAAGATCGAGTATTGATTTTGACAAAATTACTGTTGCTGGTGGAACTTCAGGAAATGTAAGCTTCAGCCACCCGAGTAAGAACTTATTTGTAAAAAACAAGCAAGCTGATTGCTATCTGACCTACACAACTTCTGAAACACACAAAATAATTTTAGATAACTTAACTGAATCACCGGTATTTTCGGGCCGAATTAACGAGCGCTCACCACGTAGCTGCCCAAGCCTAGATAGAAAAGTTTATAATTTCCCAGAGAGAGAGCGACACCCAATGTTTATAGAGCCAGTTGGGCGCGAGGATGGACCTTATGGCGACTGGATGTATTTGCAGGGCGCGTCTTTGGCATTCCCAGCAAAATTGCAAGAAAAAATCATCCGCAGTATTCCTGGATTAGAAAACGCTGAATTCATTAAATACGGCTACGCAGTTGTATATGATTATTTTTTGCCTCACCAGCTCAAGCTAAGCCTCGAAACCAAAAAAGCTAGTGGCCTGTTTTTGGCAGGGCAAATGAATGGTACAACTGGCTATGAAGAAGCCGCCGCCCAAGGCCTAATTGCAGGTATTAATGCCGCAAGAAAAGCTCAGGGCAAAAAACCATTCATACTAGACCGCACCGAGGCTTACATTGGTGTGTTAATTGAAGATTTGGTTACCAAACTGCACGTAGAGCCTTATAGAATTTTCACAAGCCGCGCCGAGTATCGACTGCTTTTAAGAAACGACAACGCTGATTTGCGCCTAACCAAGAAAGGCCACGAAATAGGCTTAGTTTCTGATGAAGAAATGGCTCGAGTCGAACAAAAACGGATTGCAATTTCTACGGCCCTGGAGCTTTTGAAAAACCGCAAGCAAAAAATAGGCGGCAAGACCATCTCGGCATATGAGTATTTGGCACGCCCCGAAAATAATTTAGCAAGTCTTAATAAAGATTTCGGAATTGAGCTGACCGGTGAGATTGCCGAGCAGGTAATATCTGAGGTCAAATACAGTGGCTATTTTGAAAAACAAATTAGAGAAGCCAGAAAGCTCAAAGATAGGCAAAATCAAGAACTGCCAAGCGATATGGACTACTCCATGATACCAGGGCTTCGCAATGAAGCTAGGCTTCGACTACAGGAAGTACAGCCAACAAACATTGCCCAGGCTAGTTTGATTCAGGGGGTGACTCCGGCCGATCTGACAATCATATTGATTGCAGTTCATAAAATCACACAGACCTCAAAATAATCTGTTATAATTTTAAGCATGTTTGAACTAGATAGCTTACTCAGAACTGTCGGATACGCTGGAATCTTCGCAATAGTTTTTGCAGAATCGGGACTTTTGGCGGGCTTTTTCTTACCAGGGGATAGTCTATTGTTCACTGCCGGATTTTTGGCATCTCAGGGAGTATTCAATATAGTCATACTATGCGTTGGAACATTTATTGCAGCAGTAGTTGGCGATAGCGTTGGTTATCATTTTGGAAAAAAAGTAGGTCCACGGGCATTTCAAAAGGAAGATTCATTAGTATTTAGCAAGGAAAATGTAGATAAGGCTAAGTCTTTTTTCGAAAGGCATGGAGGAAAATCGATTGTTTTGGCTCGTTTTGTACCATTAGGCAGAACATTCGTCCCTGTTATTGCGGGCATCGGCAAGATGGAGTATAAGAGATTTTTGTTTTTTAATGTTTTCGGTGCTTTTATATGGGCAGTGGGTGTGACGGTGCTGGGTTACTTCTTTGGAAGTGTCATTCCCGACGTCGATAAATACTTACTTCCAATTGCTGCCTTGATAATAATAATTACAATCCTTCCAGGACTTTGGCATCTGCTAAAAGATCAAGAAAAGCGCGCAATGTATTTATCGCACGCCAAAAAGACTTATCACAAAGTTAAAAACCGAAAATCCAAATCTAAAAATAATGAAAAATAATCTGCATAAAATTAGCACCCTCAGTAATGGGGTGAAGATAGTCACCAGAACAATGGACGACACCGAAAGCGTAACGGTGGCTTTTTTTGTAGGTGCTGGCGGTAGGTATGAGGATATGAAAACCGAATATGGAGCCGCTCACTTTTTGGAGCACTTACTTTTCAAGGGAACTACAAAGCGACCAGAAGCTAAAATTATTGCTGAAGAAGTGGATTCGGTGGGCGGGTATATGAATGCCTACACAGCAGAAGACCACACCGCCTACTACATAAAGCTTCCCAAAAATTATGTTGGCCTGGCCTTTAATATTTTGGCTGACATCTTAACAGACCCTTTATTTAATCCAGATGAGGTTGAGCGAGAAAGAGGCGTGATACTTGAGGAAATGAATGTGTATAAGGATGACCCAGGCCGATATGTGTTTGATTTAACTGGAGATTTACTCTGGCCTAAGGATACACTGCGAACAAATGTAATTGGAACCCCAGAAATTATCAGCAAAATGCCTCGCCAGGTGATTATGGATTATTTCAAAAGTCTTTATACTATGGATAATTTAGTGATTTCTGTGGCCGGTAATATCAGCCATGCAAGAGCCGTAGAGCTCGCCGAAGAGCTACTTGGTGGCTTTACCACCAAAGCTTGCAGGGGATTTGAAAAAGTTAAGGGTGGTGAGTCTAGTAAAATTACCAATGTCATAGCCCAAGATACCAATCAGACCCATATGATAGTTGCCGGTAGAGCGCCCGAAATAGACGCTAAAGACGAACCTTCATTTAAGATTTTATCCACTATGCTTGGCTCGGGTATGAGCTCGCGTCTGTTTTTAAACGTTCGTGAACGAAAGGCTCTGGCATACACAATTTTTATGAGTTTTAATAATTTTGTAGATAGTGGCAAATTTGAAATTTATGCTGGAGTAAATAACGACCGAGTTGATGAAGCGGTTGGGGCTATTAAAGAAGAGTTGATAAGAATTCGTAAAGAGGGCATAGAAAAGAAAGAGCTTGATAAGGCCAAAGAGCAGGTTAGAGGCCGGATGATTATGGGCATGGAGAGCAATTCCGCCGTGGCTGATGTGATGGGGTCGGATCTTATCGTTTCGGGGAAAGTATGGACGCTTGAAGAAATGCTGGCTGAAGTCGATTCAGTGAACTTAGACGGAGTAGTAGAATCGGCTCATAAATATCTGCAACCTGAAAACTTGCATTTTGCAGGCATTGGCCCCATAGACAATGATAAAATTAAAAATATTGAAGATATTCTAAGAAAGTAGAAAGGAAAATATGGAAAAATCACTTATTTTAGTAAAACCCGATGGACTGCAAAGAGGATTGGTTGGAGAGATTATATCTCGCTTCGAACGCAAAGGCTTAAAAATAGTAGGCCTTAAGATGTTAAGTATTGAAGATGCGATACTTGAAGAGCACTATGCACATTTAGCAGACAAACCATTTTTCAAAGAAATTAAAGATTTTATGAAGAGTTCGCCAATAGTTGCTTTAGCCCTAGAAGGGGGAGAAGGATCAATCGCAGCAATTAGAACATTGGTTGGTCCAACAAAAGGTCAAGAAGCACCAGCCGGCACAATAAGAGGTGACTTTGGATTGTCGGGCTCGAATAATATAGTTCATGCCTCAGACAGCGTTGAAAATGGAAGAAATGAAGTCGATAGATTTTTCGGAAGCGAAGAGCTATTTGAATACACCAAGACCGACTTTGAACACATATACGGAAGAGAAGCAAAATAAATTTCAATGATGAAGGCCCCGCATCGGAATAATTCCAAAGCGGGGCCTTATTTGTGTGAGTGAGCAGTCTCAGGTCAGGTTGATGACAAATCCATCGGCGGTAATGTAGAAGTCGTACTGCAGTAGGCTGAAGTCCCGATAATTGGGCTTCTTGCGTACAACTTTACGGATATCGCACCTTCGCTGGTTTCGTCGTGTGGCCTGCTTGGCTTTTGGTGGACTGCTCAGTAGTGGCAAGATTCACATCCCTCCTGTGAAGCTCGGTTCGACCACGTAGTGGTTCCGAATAGAATAATCCTAAAGTAAGTTCAAGTCAAGAATTATCATTTGATATAAATAAAACACCCAAAAAGCTAAACTGCTCTTAGGGTGTTGAAGGCTCAGAAATTCGGGAAGTAAGGATGGACTTCTGAAATAAAACCCTCTTCCTCGGCTTTATGCAGAATCCCCAAATTGTCTTTGAATTCAAGCATAATTGTCAAAAACGGCTCCTTGGATGATGTCTCATCAAATTGCGTTTCGACAGCCCAAAAAATATTTGTAACCTCGCATGGAAAAAGATGGCCAATCATTACATTTTCACCGATTCTCGGAATGGGTGAGTTGTCCGGCCAAATGACTTCTCTATAAAAGAAGTGTTGATTGTGCTTAGGTCCACCGATGATTGAGAAGAGGATATCCAAAATCCTTCCTTTCGTTCGGGATTGTGTAATTATACAACTTATTTAGTTTAAGTCAATAATTTAATCTGAGCTCGAGCAATCTTTTATAATCTTGCGGATGAGTTCTTTGGGCAGTGGCTCGCTATTTTTAAATTGAATTGTTCCTCGACTGGTTTTGTAGGGTAATAATTCTTTTTTATATTTTTCAATTAAAACATGCCCCATCGGATACAGACTTATAAAATTTTCATATCCGCCGTAATGCAAAATTCTTTTGCCATTTTTATAAACTGTCGGTATTCCATAATTAATTTCAATGTCATGCTTGCCGATAATTGAATCAATAATTTCTTCAAGCTCCTTAACTCGTAGCTTGCTTGTTTCAGGAATATTTTCAAAATAGTTTGTGACTTCTTTTTTCATAATTGCTGGTACCCTGGGAGGGAATCGAACCCCCGACGCTCTCCTTAGGACGGAGACGCTCTATCCACTGAGCTACCAAGGCACAGAAATAATTATAACCCACCTCGCAACAGATTGACAAAGCATAGCATAAGTTATATAATTTTATTCAATAGCCCTCAAAGTATGGGCTCCGAACCAAGGAGCGAGATTGGCGTCCAAAAGCCATGTCGTTTTGAAAGTCAGCCTCAGGCGATTCGGAAGTGTTAGAATCAAAGTGCCGGCCGGCCTTTATCATAAAGCAGATGCGCGAGACATCCATGGCAACCTGCGTACCGCAAAAGCCAATGGTAATTGTCGGACCGCAATCTGCATCCAGGCACGCGAATCTTTTAAGAAGTCCGGGATCGATCCTGGATTTGTTACCTGGAAAGAAATGGTCGTGGAGGTGGTTGCTCATCTAAACGAAGATGAAGCTTTTGATGAGAATGAAGGAATTCTCACTCCCCACGATGCTTATCGGCGTAAGGTTGCTCGCAATCTTCGAAAAGCACTGGATGACTACGAAGAGAAGCAGAAGGCCGAGCAGCTTAGCCTTTTTGAGGACCATCCGGCTCAACTCGGCGCAGATGATATCTGCGGCTGTGTCCCTTTCCCTATCACAAAGACGTGATGGGGGGAGGGCACTTTTTATTTATAGTCTAAATTAAGATACAATGTTCTTATGCAAGAACACAAAAGAGAGCGTGTCAAAAAAAGAGTCAAAATAACAGGCGACGACGAAAAAGTAATAACTGTAGCTCGGCAGTTCCCTATTGTACTAAGGAAGCCTTTAATCATAGGCTTGGTAATAATTACTGTGGCAATATTGCCTTGGGTTTTTGGCTACGGACTAAGCACTAGCTGGGTCAACCTTACCTATTATTGGATGTTAATTTGTGGCGTAATATTATTCGCTTACTGGCTTCGTAGCTGGGTAGGTTGGCACTATAGCATCTATGTACTTACAAATCAGCGACTGATGATTGTAAAGCAAAATGGTTTGTTTACTCGAGAAGTTGCCGATCTGGCTCTTCATAATGTTCAAAATGTAAACTATAAAATTAAAGGATTGCAGGGTGCTATGTTTGGGTTTGGTACCCTTAGCATCGATACCTTATCTGGTGCCGGAGGATTTAAGTTAAGTTATGTACATAAGCCAGCTAGATTGCAAAAAATGATTATGCAAGAAGTGCATAAAACCACTCCAAAGAAAACTACTAAAGAATCGACAAGCGACTAATATCGCGTTAAGATATAATGTATTAAAGAAAGGTTAAAACTGTGCCTAAAGATCCAGATATCAAGTCAAGTTCCAAAACAACAAAAGATGCAAATTCTAAGCCTGCCAAAAAGACAGCTAAGACTTCTATAAAAGACAAAGCAAAGGCTACTGCAAAGCAGCTCAGCTTTAAGGATAAGCTAAATAAATTTGGTATTAAAAGAGAAAAGAACAAAAAGACCATTATTGCAGTGGGGGTTGGCTCGCTTGTTGCTTTATTGGTGACCCTATCTGTTTTTGGGGTACTCATATACAAGTACAAATCTTCAAATAGATCGGTTAAGATTGCTAGCCGAGTTGTGCCTTATCCAGTAGCAAGTGTTAATGGAAATTGGTTCTGGAATACCGTAACTTACAATCAGTACCTATTTGAGTTGGCTTCAATTCAAAAGTTTTATACTTCTCAAGGTCAGGACTTGAACTCTCAAGAAGGCAAGCAAAAGCTCTCTCAGCTCAAGAATGACATAATTATTCAGCTAGAAAATAACCTAATTATTGAACAACAAGCTAGAAAGTATGGTATTAAAGTAACAAATAAAGAAATTCAAACCCAGTACGATGAGCTGGTTAAGAATGCAGGTGGTGTAGAGAAGGTTAAGACCACTCTAGATAAGCTTTACGGCTGGACAATTGATGATTTCAAAGAAAAGATTAAGCAAAGCGTACTTCAAAAGAAACTTGCTGAAAAAATTCTAGCTGACGAAAGTCTTAATGCGCCAGCTAAAAAGCAGGCAGAAGATATCTTAAAACAGATTCAGTCCGGTGGCGACTTTGCTGAGCTTGCCAAGAAATATTCAACCGATGGAAGCGCTAGCAATGGCGGAGATCTTGGACTTATTAGCAAGGGCCAAACAGTTCCAGAATTTGAAGCTGCAGCATTTGGATTGCAAGAAGGCCAAGTCAGTGGAGTTGTTAAAACCCAATATGGGTATCACATCATCAAAGCTACCAAAAAAGAAGGTGATCAGGTTAGGGTAAGTCATATTCTAATCAAGGGTGCAGATATCGATAGCTGGCTAAAAGACCAACGTGCCAAAGCCAAGATAGTTCAGTATTTTAGACCATAGAGCTTTATGAAAGATTCAAAGTCTAAAAACGTTAGATCGAGCAAATTCGCGCACTTTTTGGTCCTAACGGCTATAGTTGGGCTGGTTGCATCTTTTATCCTTACTATTGAAAAAATACAGCTTTTAAAAGATCCTAAGGTCCAATTGAGCTGTAATTTCAACCCGGTTGTTAGCTGTGGCAGTGTTATTGCCTCGCCCCAAGCTGAAGCTTTTGGCTTCGCTAACCCGCTTATAGGGCTTATAAGCTTTGCAGTTATAATAACTATTGGGGTTGGAATGATTGCTGGCGCTAAGTATAAGCGCTGGTTCTGGCTAGGTCTTCAGGCTGGAACAATTTTTGGTGTACTGTTTGCCATGTGGCTTTTTTATCAGAGCTTATATATTATTAAAGCCCTTTGTCCATTCTGTATTGTGGTATGGGCCGTAGTTATTGCTCAGTTTGTGTATGTCACCAGATATAACATTATGGAAAACAACATTAAAGTTCACCGAACTTGGCAGGGTGTAGCCAAATGGTTTACCGAGAATGCATGGTTTATTGTTGCACTGTGGTATTTGGCAATTTTTGTAGCGATTCTTAACAAGTTCTGGTATTACTGGAAAACTTTGATTTAAGTTGACTTTATCTTTAATGCATATAAAATAACAATCGTCTGCAAAGGGGGTAACGATGCAGAAGTACTTCATAATCAAAAGTACCTTCGATAACAAGTTTGTGATTCTTGATTCTGAAGATAAAGGTGTTTTTGCTAGCCAATTGCTCTCCGACTGCATTAGGGTCAAGCAAAATCTTGAAAGAGATAATTCTAAAAGTGGAAACGCCAAAATCGATGCAATGCTTTCTGAAAGAGTCAGAAACCAAGATGTTGCGTCTTGGGATATCATCCCAGATGGCTACAACGGCTCAACTCTTATTGACGACGAAGGCATTCCTGTTGTCCAGCATGTTTCATTTGAAATGGCGTTCGATCTTTTAGAGCGGGCAAGAGCTCTGAGTTCTGAGAATGTTTGGTGATAAATAAAAGTTAAGCTCGAGATTATTTTCGGGCTTTTTATTTAAAAAGAAAAAGCCCCAATCCTTGTGATTGAGGCGTTTTCTATGGCGGGCCCGACCGGATGAACCTACGCTGTGCTCCGGTTGCCCAAGGGGACCCTGCGCCCCGGCTTCACCGATTCTAATCAGAGCTGATGCTCTACTATGAAAAAGAGCCACCAAAAGGCGACTCACTTTCATGGCGGGCCCGACCGGATTCGAACCGGCGATCTCCTCCGTGACAGGGAGGCATGTTAGGCCTCTACACCACGAGCCCGCGTTGTTCAACGCGATTTGAACCTGATTATTCTAGCAGATAATCATAAATATTTCAATCTGTTATGGGTCAAATAAAGCCTTTTATTCTTGACAATAGTACTTATGTTTGCTAGTATATATGCCTATCTGGTAGGTGGAGACCAATCGGATACAAAAATAACAATTCCTGCTTTTACAGGAGGGAGTTGCTTATTTTTTGCAAAAATAAAAACAAAAGGAGCAAAAGTGTATTCGAGAACAGCAATGTTAACATATTATCAAGTATCAAGACCACGTAAGATAAAAGTGAGGGTGGTCAAGGCACATGACCATGTGCCGTATTTGGGTTCAGGAAATGTTGTAGATACCCGCAAAAAGACCAAGCAGAGTGGCTTTGGTGCGACATTCTTCACCAACCGCTACGAGCAGCAATTAAGCGAATATGACAACTGGCAAAGCCTTGCTCGAAAGCTCAAAAAACATCTTATCTAATCTGTAAGTAAGATAATATACCCATTCAAGTGTGCTACAATAGTGGCGCACTTTTTGGTGTAAGCCACCTTAGCTCAGTTGGTAGAGCGGCGCTTTCGTAAAGCGTAGGTCGCCGGTTCGATCCCGGCAGGTGGCTCCATTGCACTTATAACCCTATAATCTGGTATAATTAAGCCATAATATTATGGATAAAAAAGCCGCACAAAAACCCAGTATCACCAGCCGCTCAATCTATAAAGATGGCTGGTTTTTGAGTCTATCGGTATTAACTCTGATTGTTGTTCTATTTAACGTTCTTTGGGCACTAATAAACATTAAGCAGACACCAATTCAAATACCTATAAGGTTCTCGAGTTTGACGAATTTTGATCAATTGGGTAATTGGTATCAACTCTACGAAATACCAGTAATTACTGTAATGATTGTATTGGCAAATTTTGGACTCGCAAATTTATTACACAAAAAAAATCGCCTGGTTAGTATTTTTTTGATGATGGCAGCTTTGATGTGTGCGGTGCTTTCTACGGCGATTTTGATTGGCTTTACGGTGATAAATTATGGCACAAATTAAGATAGATGATTTGGGCTATAAGCCCTTAGGAATTGCATCTAAGAGATGGTTTTATAGGCTTTGGGAGATAATTCCGGGCTTAACTAGCTGGCTTATTATTTTGGGACCTATACTTTTGAGCCTAACATATCCTTTGGTTTTGGCATATTTTATAATTGCTTTTGACATATTTTGGCTTTTGAAGTCATTCAGGATGAGCTTTGGTTTAGTTGAAAGCTATAATATTTTCAAAAGAGCCGAAAAAATTAATTGGGCAATAAGACTAGAAGAGTTGAAAGACGTCGATAAGCATCTTGCAAAATGGCAAGAAAAGTTCGAGGAGCTGAAAAAACCAGGATTTTGGACGCACTCAATTTTTAGTAAGAAAAAGTGGCAGTACGATAGGTGCAAAGAAGAAATTCAGAGATTAGGGCAAATTCAAGATCAGAACTCAACCTTAATTCAGCCGAGTGAAATAAATCATGCAGTAATAATGGCGGTTTATAACGAATCGCTAGATGTTTTGCGCCCATCACTAGAAGCAATCTTGAATTCAAAGTATGACTCAAAGAAAATAATTTTTGTTTTGGCATATGAAGAGAGGGGTGGTGAGCAGACCAAAAAGAACGCTGAAGTGCTGGAAAAAGAATTTTCTAAAAAGTTTGGCGGCTATCTGAGCATTTGTCATCCCGACGGGATGAAGGGCGAAATTAAGGGAAAGGGTGCAAACATCACTTATGCAGGTCGGATAGTTAAATCATACCTAGAAGATAATAAAATTGAGCCAGAAAATGTTATTGTGACCACCTTGGACAGCGACCACCGACCAGACCCTAATTATCTACCATATTTAACCTATGAGTATTGTATTAATCCTAATCGAACTCACATAACATTCCAGCCTATGGCAATGTTTTTTAATAATATTTGGGACGCACCTGCGCCAATGAGAGTGATTGCAACTGGTAACTCTTTTTGGCTGATGATGGAGAGCGTGAGGCATTATCGACTAAGAAACTTTGCAGCCCACGCACAGAGTATGAAAACTTTGATTGATACAGATTTTTGGTCGGTGACATCTATTGTAGAAGACGGCCACCAATATTGGAGAACATTTTATACGTACGATGGCGACCATTTGGTAGAGCCACTGTACGTACCGATTTATCAGGATGCAGTACTTGCCGACAACTATCGAAAAACATTTTTAAACCAATACAAGCAGCTAAGGCGCTGGGCTTATGGCGCAAGTGATATTCCTTATGTAGTAACAAACAATATCAAAAACAAAAACATTGGCTTTGGCAAAAAATGGTTACAATTTTTTAGGCTAATGGAAGGACATATTAGCTGGGCTACTGCACCATTAATAATTACTTTTGCTGCTTGGGCTCCATTGTTTTTGAATGATGAATTTAGTCGTCAGGCGATTGCGCATCAATTGCCAGTAGTGGCTTCTAGGATACTGACTGTGGCTTTGGTTGGGCAGTTTATTACTATACTTTTGAGCCTTTTAATGTTGCCACCGAGGCCTAAACACTACCACAGAGCCAAATTTATTTTTATGGTTCTTCAGTGGTTTTTAATTCCTGTAACCTCAATTATGTTTGGTTCCTCTGCTGCCCTAGATGCTCAGACTCGATTAATGTTTGGCCGTTATCCAAAGGCCTTTGATGTCACAGAAAAGGCGGTAAAGAAATGATTTATGTTATTGGCGTGATTGCAGCTTTTGTTATTTCTGCCTTATTGGTTCCTTATGTTAAGAGGGCCGCAATAAAAGTTGGGGCGATAGATAATCCAGAAGAAGCAAAACGTAAGATACATAAGAAAGTTATGGCTAGAGGAGGAGGGGTGGCAATATACATCGCATTTCTGATTGTTTGTGTTGCACTTTTACCTAATTTCCCAAAAGAATTTATTGGATTGTTAGTGGCTTCTACCATGGTGTTAATAGTTGGTCTAATTGACGACATTAAGCGCTTAAGTCCGTGGATTAAGCTCTTGGTGCAAATTTTAGCAGCTTTAGTTGCGGCCATAGGATTTGGTATTACTATATCAAACATCACTAATCCTTTTGGAAACACAATAGTACTTGAGCAGGTAACAACCCAATTTAACCTGTTTGGGCTTAATCTAGGCTTTAATTGGATAGCCGTTGTTTTTGCTGTTATATGGATGGTAGGAATGACCAACACAATTAATTTCTTAGACGGAATTGATGGCCTATCAGGTGGTGTTTCGGCTATCGCTGCAGGAATTATTTTTTTACTAGCAATAAGTGATAAGGTTTCCCAGCCAAATACCGCTCTAGTATCAATTATTCTAATGGGTGCAGCTTTGGGCTTTTTAGTATACAATTTCTATCCAGCGAAAATATTTAATGGTGATTCAGGTGCCTACTTCTTAGGAATGACACTGGGTATTTTAGCAATTTTCTCTGGTGCAAAGCTGGCGACTGCAGCTTTGGTTCTGGGGCTTCCCATACTAGATGCAGTCTGGGCAGTGCTTAGAAGACTTGTACATCGCAAATCGCCTTTCACCGCGGATAGGGGGCATTTGCACTACCTATTTCTGGATGCAGGATTTTCACAGCGACAGGCGGTATTTAGTATTTATTTACTCTGTGTAATTTTTGGATTAGTCGGGATAATGGGCTCGACACCACAGAAAATTATAGGAATTTTAGTATTAGTGATTGTGATGGTTGTTCTACTGGTAGGGCTTGCAGTGCTTAAAAGAAGGCGTGCTAAATAATTCTTATTTGACCTGCTCCAACAGATATGGTAAACTATTGAGCAAGAGGGAATACATTAAAACGTGAAAAGCAAAAACCTACAGGATTTAATACGCAACTTGCAAGTTTTCTACAAGTGTCCTTCCTGTGGATCAGGATATATCCACGATGATATCGCTTTTCTTGGCAAGGTTGAAGAACACTGCTTTATGCAACTTACCTGCCACGATTGTTCGCTACCGGTATTAGCCACAGTTTTTTTACAATCCGAAATAGAGCAGGCAGCCAAAGGCTCCTCAAGAATGGGCCGCAAGCTGGATCTAGGATACAAAGAAAGAACGGCTTTTATAAAGCGAGGCCCTATTTCATCTCAGGAAATCGCTACTTTTCACTTAAATTTAACAAAGCCTCATAAGACTAAGAAAACTAAATAACAAGGATTTTAATGAACAAAATTGTTATATCAGCTATATCGCGTGATTCGCTTGGTAAAAAAAATACCGAGCTTCGCAAAAAAGGCAGCATACCTGCTGTTGTTTATGGTAATAATAAAGAAAATTTAAATATCTCTTTGGATGCAAAAGAGTTTAATAAGGCTTTTATGATTGCTGGCCATAGTGCTATTGTGGAGCTCAAAGTTGGTGAATCTGATGGAGAAAATGTCCTTATTCAGGATATAGATATGGATCCCGTAAGAAATGAAATTTCGCATGCTGATTTTTATAGAGTCAATATGAACAAAACAATCCGAACTGGAGTGCCACTGCACTTTATTGGCGAGGCTCCAGCGGTATTTCAGCAAGAAGGCTCTTTATTTAAGAATATTGAAGAAGTAGAAGTAGAAACTCTACCAGCTAACTTGCCTCCACATATCGAAATTGATATTTCTATCCTCGATGACTTTAGTAAATCAATTCATATTTCAGATATCAAGGCACCAGAGGGAGTAGAAATACTTGAAGATGCCGAACAGCTCATTTGCAAGGTGGATCCCCCACGAAGCGAAGAAGAAATGGCCGCTCTTGACGAAGAAATTGGCGAAGCAGTCCCAGAAGGAGCTGCTGAAGAAGGCGAAGTAGCTGAAGCCAAAGAAGGGGAAGAAGCCCCTCAAGAAGAGGAATCAAAAGAATAAATTATCCTAAAATAGTTCAAAAAAGACCCCTGTAATGGGGTCTTTTTGGCTTTCAAATACTGCTTATGAGTTTTTTAAGTTTAGTGCTACTGCTGGCTTGGCCATAGTTGGCTAGGTATTTGATGGTTGCATTTGCGCAAATTGGCTGTAGCGTATTGAGCACAATTTTTATCAGCTCATTTTTTGCTATCATAGTTTTTCGCATTGAAACAATTTTTTGTTCTATTGTGTCGACTACATTTTCTATATTTACGGACTCTAACTCGCTATCATCAAAAACCATCAAAATACTTTTAGTCAGTAGCCCACGATTATAGCTACAGGCTTCATTTTTGCTTGAATATTTGATACTCAGCCAGCTTAGATCGGGCTTTTCATAGGTTGTAATAGAGGTGTGGCATCTATTGCACTCCTTTCGGCGCCAGGTTTGAGCTCCCATCTTGGTGGAGCGAGTGTTGGTTGTTTTTAAACCAGTTGAGCCACAAATAGGACATTTCATGTATATATATTGACATATAACTATAAAAAAATAAAGTGGAAATCTATTTTTTGCCTGTGGATAAGTTGTTAATTATGTTCGTTTTTTGTTTGCTTTTGTATCTATAAAAATGTAGTATATATTAATGAATCCCGAAAACTTACTCAAAAACCGGCCAACAGACTTTTCGACCATATTTGTTGATATGAATTCTTTCTTCGCCTCGGTAGAGCAGTTTTACAACCCTAAACTTAGAGGTAAGCCAGTTGGAGTATCGACAGCCCCAAGTGCAGGTGGAAGCATCGTGGCCGCATCTGTAGAGGCCAAGAAATGCGGTATTAAAACAGGTACCAAGGTGGCCGAGGCCCAGGCAATGTGCCCTGATATAGTGGTAGTCCATGACAGCCCTAATTCCTATCGAGAGATACATCGGCAAATTATGGGTATCTTACACGCCACACCTTGCTATGTGCGCGCCAAGAGTATCGACGAGGCATATCTTAAGGTTCCATCTTTTCTTCAGAACAGAAGAGGAGTCCTGTCGGTAATAGCAGAAATAAAACAAGCCTTAAACGATCTTTATGACGGCTACATCCTTTGTTCGGCCGGTGTCGCTAGCAATATTTGGCTATCTAAAATGGGCTCTAATAATCAAAAACCAGATGGCCTAACTATCCTGACTAAGGATAGATGGGAGGAATTTTATAAATCTATCTCACTTATAGATATGACAGGGATTAATTTTAGGATGGCTCGCCAACTTTATAACTTAAATATTCAAAACCCCTGGCAGTTTTACAATGCTAGCTGGAAATTTCTTAGTAGTAAGCTAGGAGTTAACGGCGGCAAGTGGTATTTGCGAATGCGCGGCTTTGAGGTTGATATTGAAAAGATCCAAGCTAATAAGTCTGTCTCACACCAGGTTACAACCATGCCCAATCCACCCAAAAGTAATCAAGAGGTGGCGACTTATGTTAATAAAATCGCCGTAAATCTAGGCGCTCGGCTTAGGCGCAAGGAATTGTCGGCTGCTGGTATCGCTCTGAGCGTGCGTTTTTTAGATGGTGGCTGGCAGGGCGATGTATTTAGAAAGGTTTCATTTTTTAGATCTGACAAAGAAATTATTGCGCTATCTAGAATGCTTTTAAGCAGACTGTTCATAGATAGGCCAGTCCGCAAGCTCAGTATCACCTTATTCAATATGAGTATGTCCAAACAGCTACCACTGGGCATCTTTAACGATAAAAAGCCTCTTATGCTATCGTATGCAGTCGATAAGATAAATAATAAGCACGGTAAGAATACTATTATGCCCCTAAGAAGTTTTTATGCCGGCCATGTCGATTTGAATCGGGTAGGGTTTGCGGGCGATATAACTCGCGAGCGAACGAACCCAACTGACAAAAAGCACTTCTTGTAGGCTTCTACAGATTGAAAACAAAGCTTAAATAGGTTAAAATCAAGCAATCGTGGGTCCTTAGCTCAGTTGGCTAGAGCGCTTCCTTGACGTGGAAGAGGTCAGAGGTTCGAGTCCTCTAGGACCCACCATTAGGAGAATTAATGAACAATTCAGCAATAAAAGTAGATTTTTCAAAAGTTAGCGATGGTAATATGAGCTTTGTTTGGGGCGATGAGGCTGATGTTATCAAAAACCGACAACAGTTTTTGAAAAAGCTTGGCTATAATCCGAAAGACGTAACAATTATTAGCTTGGAGCAGTCAAACAAGGTTAATAAAATAGAGTCTTCACTAGGAAATGTTCTTGATAAATCTAGAATGATGGAATTAATCTGTGATGGACTGGTGGCCACAGAAAAGAATTCTGCCTTAATGCTGTTAGTCGGTGATTGCATTCCGGCTGCTTTATATGACCCTGTATCTAGACAGCTAGCAATTATACACGCCGGTCGCAAAGGAGTGGAGTTAAACATTTTATCCGAGGCAGTAAAGATGATGGGGCCTGTAGAGCCTAAAGAGCTGATTTTAATATCCGGCCCCGCGATTTCTAAAGAATCGTATGTGTTTGATAGCAAAGCCGGGGTCGATATATATTTCTGGGGGAATGATTTCAGCCTGGGAGAGGATGGAAAATACCATATGGACACCAAAGCCAAATTCAAGAGCCAAGCATTGCAACTTGGACTTTCTGAGAGAAATATTGATATAAGCTCAGTAGATACGCTTAGCTCAAAAGATTATTTTTCTCATCGTAGAAGTATGGCAAAGAATGAGCCAGAGGGCAGATTCGCAATAATTGCTAGTATTCAATCTTAAAAAACATAAGTTTATTGAAATAATTACAACATTTTAATAAAAAGCGATTATGCTTGAAAAAGCTAGGGTTTTTGAGTAGAATTAATTTATCAATAGAGCGTTTGAGCTAGGCCTAACCAACTTAGCAAGCTCCGAAGCCTGGGCGCACAGGGCAAAAAGAGAGATCCATCAGGATAAGCCAAGTGGAACCTTCCGACAGAGTCGGAACTTGGCAGATCAGGGTGGTTTTTTGTTAAAGAAAGGAAAGATAATGGAAAATTCAGAACAGCTACATAAGATTCGTCATAGCCTAGCGCACATTATGGCGGCAGCAATTCAAAGACTAAAGCCCGAGGCCAGCTTTGGCGTAGGTCCAGCTATAGACAACGGCTTTTATTATGACTTTATGGTCGATGAAAACTTTACCGAAGCCGAGATGAAAGCTATTGAAAAGGAAATGCGCTCCATCATTAATCAAAAACTGTCTTTCGAGCATGAAGTTTGGCCAATCGACAAGGCAATTGAATATTTTGAAAACAAAAACCAAGCTTTTAAGGTGGAATTATTGAAAGACCTCAAGACCAAGGGAAGCACTGCAGTTGCCGATGCTGGCGATGAAGACTTGGCCCAGATTGAGAGCGGTGGAGTAAAAGAAGTCAGTATCTATAAGACTGGCGATTTTGTCGATCTGTGTCGTGGGCCACATGTCGATAACACTTCTGAAATTGCATCAGATTGCTTTAAGTTAAATCGCACCAGCGGTGTTTATTGGCGTGGCAAGGAGGAAAATCCTCAGATGCAGAGGGTATATGGCCTAGCTTTTGAGACCAAAGATAAGCTTAGCCAGTACCTAGAAATGCTGGTTGAAGCCGAAAAGCGTGATCATCGTAAGCTTGGTCAGGAGCTAGATCTGTTTGTGTTTTCAGACTTGGTTGGCGCTGGTTTACCACTCTTTACGCCTAGAGGAACTATCCTTAGAGATGAACTGAATGATTTTTCGCAATCATTGAGACTTAGAAACGGTTTTGAGAAAGTTTGGATTCCACATATTACCAAGACTGATTTGTATGATAAATCAGGCCATTGGGATAAATTCGGTGATGAGCTTTTCTTAGTCAAGAGCCAGGAATCGAGTGATGAATTTGCCCTCAAGCCAATGAATTGCCCACACCACCAACAGATTTATGCAAGTAAGCCTCGTAGCTATAAGGACTTACCAATAAAATATCTAGAAACCACAACAATCTACCGAGATGAGAAAAAGGGTGAGCTATTGGGTCTATCTAGGGTGCGTTCTGCCACACAAGACGACAGCCATATATTTTGTACTCCAGATCAAGTAGATGAAGTACTCTCTATGTTGATAGATATTACTAAAGAATTCTATGATTCCATGGGCTTAAGTTTTAAAGCACGACTAAGTCTAGGAGATGACTCTGATGCTTATCTTGGAGAGCGAGCATTATGGGAAAAAGCAGAAAATGCACTCAGAGAAGTTTCTAAAGCAAAGCAACTGGACTTTTATGAAGAAAGAGGTGAAGCAGCTTTTTACGGACCCAAAATAGACTTTATGGCCAAAGATTCACTCGGCAGGACTCACCAAGTAGCAACCGCGCAACTCGACTTTGTTCAGCCAAGTCGGTTCGAGCTTACTTATGCCGATAGAGATGGGTCTGAAAAGACACCTGTAATGGTTCACTTTGCATCTTTGGGGTCGATTGAGAGGTTTCTGAGTGTATACATAGAGCACACAGCAGGAGCGTTTCCACTATGGCTAGCACCCGAGCAAGTTCGTATTATCCCTGTGTCAGATAAGTTTAATGAATATGCCAAGAGCGTTCATGAGAGACTTCGTAGAGAAGGTGTCAGGGTAAAGCTTGATGATGACTCGGAATCACTAGGAAAACGAATCAGAACCGCTGAAAAGCTTAAGGTTCCAATGATTATGGTTGTAGGCGAAAAGGAACAAGATTCCAGTAGCGTTGCAATCCGACGTCACGGAGAGGGCGATTTGGGCTCTAAGACCCTGGATGAAGCTGTAAGTATGATCTTAGAAGATATTTCAACTCGAAAAGTGTAATGCTAAACAATAAGCTAGTAGTAATAGTGGGGCCGACAGCCTCAGGAAAAACATCTTTAGCTATAGATTTAGCCAAGAAATATAATGGCGAGATAATCTGCGCCGATTCAAGGACAATCTATAAGGGAATGGATCTTGGAACTGCCAAGCCTAGTAAGGCAGAACAAGAAGGTATTAAGCATTATCTTTTGGACATCTTGGAGCCTGGGCAAAAGTTTAGTGCCGCTGACTTTAAGCTGGCTTGTAGCGAGGCGGTCGAAAAAATTCGCCACCGAGGTAAACTCCCAATTATAGTAGGGGGTAGCGGACTTTATGTAGACGCCTATCTGTACGATTATACATTCCGAGATAACAAAACAGATATGATAGATACTAAAGATATGACTGACTCAGAAATAATTTCTTTGGCTAAAGAAACTTACCCTGATGAGACTAAACGGCTCGACGAAAATAACTTACTAAGAATAAAACAGCTAATGGAACGGGGGCCGGTAAATATTGAGGACAGAAATAGTATTAAGATTGAATGCAAAATAATAGGTCTAAACCCAGAAAAGCTTATTCTAAAGCAAAATATTGCTAACCGAACAAATCAAATGTTGAACAAAGGTTTTGTACAAGAAGTTGAGAGCTTGAGGACTAAATACGGCAAAGACTGCCCAAGCCTACAGACAATCGGCTACAGGCAAGTAAATGACATGTTGAATGGTGATTTGAATGCTAATGATGTAGAAAATACTATAAACTCTGCAACTCGGGACCTAGCAAAGCGACAACTTACATGGTTTAAGAGAAATAAAAATATTGATTGGGCTGAAGATGCCTCAAGCGCCCAAAAAATAGCTAAAGATTACATGGAGAGTATCTGATACAATAAGCTTATGCGTAGTTTACTTGCTATCTTAGCCGCGAAAGCAGCACTTAAAGCAAACCGTCTATCTGGGAGTGGTGGGTCAAGTTTTCCTGGGCTAATTGCCAAAAAGATTGACAGCAACATACTCGAGAAAATGGTTCTTAATAATTTTCCTAGAGGAATTATTGTGGTTACAGGTACAAATGGCAAGACAACAACCACCAAGCTGATAGCCAATATTTTAGAAGAGGCAGGTATTACCTACGTTCATAACAGAACGGGCTCAAATATGGAGCGTGGCTTGATATCTACATTGGCTGAAAATTCAGATATTTCAGCCAAGATTTCTGCAGATGTTGGCTTGTTTGAGGTTGATGAGGCATATATGCCTAAGGTCTGCAGAGCAATTAAGCCAGGCACTATAGTTGTAACTAATCTTTTCAGAGATCAGCTGGACAGATACGGAGAGCTAGATAAGATAGCTAGGAGTTTTAGGGGGCTATTTGAAGAATTGCCAACAACGAAGCTGGTGCTAAATGCAGACGATCCACTAGTAGCTAGCTTAGGTTACAACCTTGAAAGCGAGCGAAAGGCTACTTATTTTGGTGTGGGCGACTTTAATGGGCCCAAATTAAAGCATGATTATACTGCAGATAGTATTTTTAATCCATTCACACAGGAAAAATTACATTATATGGATAGGTATTTTGGCCATATTGGAAGGTACAGAGGTAAAAGAGGTGGCTTTACTCGACCTAAACCAGACTTTGTTGCTGAAAATGTGAAACAGAAAGGGATTGAAAGTATTAGGTTCGTTGTAAATAATTCAACAAAAGCTATAAAACTTGAAATGCCTGGATTATTTAATGTCTACAACTCGATATCTGCCTATGCTGCTGTAAAAATAAGCTTAGATTTATCTGAAAAAGATATAATTTTTGCACTTAATGAGTCCTCGGCTGCTTTTGGAAGGTCGGAATCACTTAACTACCTAAATAGAGATATTTTGCTGTTGCTTATTAAAAACCCAACAGGTCTAAATCAGGTTATACAGAGCTACTTACTGAAAGAAAAAGATAGGCTTCTGGTTTTTGTGATTAATGATAATTACGCAGACGGTAGAGATATTAGTTGGCTATGGGATGCCGCATTTGAAGACCTCTCAGACTACAAGGGCAAGATTATTGTAGGTGGATCAAGAGCTTATGATATGGCGTTGAGGCTTAAATATGCTGGACTTAAAGGGATTTCTATCGAGCCGGATGAATCCAAGCTTCTTGAAAAGATTGAGAAAAATTCAAGTAAACGAAGTAAGGTTTTTATGCTCCCGACATACACTGCGATGCTGAGTATGCGATCCAAAATTGTTGCCGCTGATGAAAAAGCTAAGGAGTACTGGCAATGAAAGCAATCAAAATAGCGCATTTATACCCAGAGAGAATGAGCATTTATGGAGATAATGGAAATGTTCTGGCTATTTCTCAAAGAATGAACTGGCGCTCAATTAAAAATGAAATTGTTAAAGTTGAGGTAGGGCAAAAAATACCCAAGGATATAGACCTAATATTTATTGGAGGCGGGCAAGACAAAGGTCAGGTGGTAGTTGCGAACGACTTGCTATCAAAATCATCTCAGATTAGAGAATTTGTTGAGGAGGGAGGGCCACTTTTATCGGTTTGCGGAGGCTACCAGCTTCTGGGGGAGTATTTTATAAGCAATGATTATGGGCAAATTCAGGGAATAGGCCTATTTAATGTCATATCTAAAGCAACAGACATTAGAATGATAGGAAATATAGTTGTTAAATCAGAAAAATTTGGCCAGCTGGTTGGCTTTGAAAACCACAGTGGCGCCACTGAGTTTATAGGTAGAGCCCAGCCCTTAGGAGTAGTCAAAAAGGGGTTCGGCAACAACCCGACTGATAAGCTTGAGGGGGTGATTTATAAAAATGCCATAGGTACATACCTTCATGGCTCATTTTTACCCAAGAATCCAAAAGTTACCGACTGGCTCTTACGACAAGCCATTAAATACAACGGTCAAAATATCAAGCTCAAAGAACTTAATGATGAGTTAGAAAATAGCGCACGAAAATTCGCCGCAAAACGACCATAAAAATTTATTCAAATAGTCTAGAATTATTGTTCAAAACTTCGTATAATGAGCTTAATTAATCTGTAAATTGTCATTTAGAGCACAATTTTTTGGAGGAAGGGGATTAAATAATGTTTGAACAATTGTTTGGATCGAAGACGCGAGTCAAGCTTTTGAGTCTGTTTTATAACAACCCAGACCGACCTTTTTATGTGCGTGAAATAACTCGTAAAATTGACGAGCAGATCAATTCAGTGCGACGTGAGTTACAGAATTTATTAAACATCGGAATCGTTCGCTCAGTCAGCCAAAGTAACAGACTTTACTATGAGGTTAACCCTAAATACAAATTTCACAAGGAACTGCAATCTATTTTTCAGCGAATTCCTGCAAAATCTAAGGAAATTAAACAGACCAAAGAAGAAGACCAGATACTAAAACAGCTTCAGAAGGCTGGAAATGTAAGAACTGCTTTTTTAACTGGAGCTTTTGTAAGGGGTAGCCACCAGCAAATAGATATATTTATTGTAGGTGATATGAATAAGTCCCAGCTGGCCAGGGTGGTAGGTGATCTAGAAAAAGAAATGAATAGAGAGTTGAATTATGCTGCCTTAACAGTTGAAGACTTTGACTATAGAAGAAACCTCAACGATCGGTTTCTTACAGACATTCTAGATGAAAAGAGAATTATTTTATGCGATAAGCTAGGGGTTTTCCCAAGCACTAAGGCCGATAAGACAGATGAAGCGCCGACCGAAGACGAAGAAACCACCAAGGTTAGCGTACAATCTGAAAACACAACTCCTTGATTTTAAGCATAAGCTTTTTGGATTAGTGCCCGTTTTGTGCCATAATTAGGATATTATGAAGCGCAGCCCCAAGTTAACAGTTACGATATCTCCTATATCTTTTGTGTACCTAGCAGTAGTAGTCGCAATGGTGGCTATGCTTTGGTATCTATCGGGGATTGTAGTGATAATTGTGGCAAGCTTAATCTTTGCGGCTGGCCTAAACCCATCTGTAAAGAGACTTGAAAAAATGCGTTTTCCTCGTTGGTTGGCCGTTTCTATTATTTATACTTTGGTATTCGTATTGATAGGCTATTTAGTATTTCTAATTACACCAAGCATTAATGACCAAGTTACAACAATAGTTAAGAACTTCCCCGAATATCGTAGCCAGATTGATCAGAGCTTGTCCTCGCAGCCACTACTTAAAGCGGCTTTTGATAGGCTAGCGTTGCTTACTCAAAGTAGGCCAGATGCTCTAGCCGACCAAGTCGGGCAGGCTGCTACTGGTGCAATTGGTAGTGTTTTTGGTTTTATTACGTTTTTGGTTTTGACATTTTATTTTTTGATGAGCGGCAGGGAGATACTTGTTGCAGTTGTTCGTTATGTGCCTGGCCGTGAACGCCAAAAAGAGATTATGGAAATAGGAAGCGAAAGTTCAATCAAGCTCGGTAGATGGATTCGCTATCAGTTGATAATGTCTTTAATTGTATTTATTACAACATATATCATTTTGACATTGTTGGGTGTTAAAGTAGCACTTTCATTGGCATTATTTGCGGGCGTTTTGCAGTTTGTGCCTTTTATTGGTGCATTTATCGGTGCAGTTCCGGCTGCGTTGGCAGCCTTGGTGATATCTCCAACTGCAGCGTTGATTTTTATAGCTCTGACGGTTGTAATTCAGTTAATTTTAGCAAATGTTATATCTCCACAGCTGTTTAATAAAGCCATTGGTGTTTCGCCAGTTATAATTTTACTAGCTGCATTAGTTGGATTTACGCTACTAGGCCCAATAGGAATAATCCTTGCAGTGCCTGTGGCTGCAATTATTGACGTCGTATTTGATACGATGGGCTCAGATTACGTTAAAGAAAAGATTGATGAAGCTACAAAATCCTAGCATCGGCTGGGTTTAATCTGTTACAATTACATTCATGGATATTACATTTTCTAATAAAGAATCAATTAAGTTAGCTGGCAAAAACGCCACAATAGTTATTAACCCAGTAGCCGAGACTAAGGCTGATCTTTACCTTTTTACAAACCCAGAAGCCTTCCAGGGCGACTTCAAGGCCTTTTATGGTCCAGGCGAGTATGAAGTGCTTGGCAGTATGGTGGATGGAATTGAAATCACACCAGAAAATACCTGTTACAGTGTTGTGATTGATGATATGCATGTCACATATGCGATAAATATGGCCGAAACCTTCTCGGACGATCAATTAGATAGAATGGAGGGGGTAGATATATTGGTAATTTCGGTAGAAGGCGATAAATCTGAGCTTATGAATAAGATTATCACCCAGGTTGAGCCAAGGATCCTTGTGCCAATCATTCAAAATGAAGCCGAGCTTGCCAAAATTAAGTCCGAATTTGGTAAAGACGTCGAACCAACCGACAAATTTAAGATTGTTAAGAAAGATCTGCCAACCGACACTCAGCAGTTAGTTATACTTAAATAATCAATATGCACTCCAAAAGCCCCACACTCTGGGGCTTTTTGTATTAAACATAATTACTTTGTATAATAATCGCATAAGCAACAAAACTAATGCCAGAAAAACACCCACTCCAAGCCAAATACCCAGACCTGCAAACGTCCGCACCAGTAGAGCTGTCTGCAGAACAGCGCAGAAGAAGAGGCGAGCGCATACCAAACGAACCAGGTCCCAAAATTGAAGCCTGGCTTGGGGATTTGGAACGTATTCACACCGGCCTTGGTGCCAGCCCTGAACGCCAAGAAGCTCAGCCCCAGGTAATAGAACGAATCAAAAAGATATATCATCGAGACCACATCACCGGCACCGATGACGATTCTGTAATGCGAAAGCTTCGTCATGATGCTCAAATCGCCGAAAATCAAGGCCACGGCATGGCGGAAGACATCATGCAGAGAGTAAATGAAAAGGTGGTTGAGCAAACCCGTGAAACAATTCAGCAAGACCAAGAACAAAGCTTAGATGCCTGGATAGATTATCTAACCAGCGATGATGCCACTTACCCAATGTGGTTTAAGTACTATGTGTTTCGAAACATAACTAAGCTTGCCGAACTAGACAAAGAAAAAGGCGAATTCCCTAAACGCTCAAAAAGCACCACGGCAGGCTTTCCGGAAATTAACCGCGAAGCCTTGGCATATATGGAAGATAGCCTTGCCAAACACTATGGCCTAAAAAACCTTGACCCCAATAACCCTGAAACTGAAATAGACCCACAAATGAAAGAGCTACTAGACAAAGACGCTAACTTTGCCAAACTCTACAAACGGGCTATTGACTACGCCGCACCAAAAACCATTGAAAACCTCGACGTTACCGATGGTGTATGGGTAAAGTTCGACCAAACAAACGACCCAGAGCAAGGCAAAAAACTCGCCAATAGCCTACATGGCTACGGAACTGGCTGGTGCACAGCCGGCGAGGGAACAGCCCAAAGCCAGCTAGCAGGCGGGGATTTCTATGTGTATTACACCAAAAGCGAAGACGGGCAGTATTCAGTACCCAGGGTTGCAATACGAATGCAAAACCACAGCATAGCTGAAGTACGCGGTATTGAAGCCAGCCAGAACCTAGAAGGAGCCCTAGTGCCAATAGCTGAAGCCAA
>Ga0209450_10000189_pt1 | contig 33914 bp, 32 predicted proteins | sample FrelakmetLWP11LW_FD_187149 | JGI IMG/M metagenome (GOLD analysis project Ga0209450, IMG submission 187149) | Freshwater lake sediment microbial communities from the University of Notre Dame, USA, for methane emissions studies - LWP11 LW (SPAdes)... | ecosystem: Environmental > Aquatic >...
GACAGGTTAGAATTGGCATCGTTGCCGAGGTAGCTCAGTTGGTAGAGCACACGACTGAAAATTGTGGGGTCACCAGTCCGATCCTGGTCCTCGGCACACAACACTCCTGTAAGGGAGTGTTTTCTTTCCATAGCAGTATAGGTATGGAGTATGATTGGCAATATGGAGAATCCGAAGAATACGGCACACCTCAGGAAAAGTCGACGAGGCTCACTTGACAAATGGGCAGCGTTAATCATTCTGGCAGGCTTGATTATCTATGTTGCAATCGTTACAATCGGGCAATTAATTGATTCGAAAAAACAGATTGCCCAAACCAACCCTATTGGGGAAAGTACCTCAATAGTTGTAACTCCCCTGAATACTGTTACTGCTACAGTAAGTAATTCACCGACCCCGATAATTTCGATGCTTCCAACGATCACCTCCACGCCTACTCCCATTCCAGGCAGCCATTATCTCGAGATCGACGCACATGGAAAATACTTCTACCTGGGGTGTGAGGCTGCCGCAGCAGTTGATCTTGCGGGTTATTATGACATTTTGCTCTATCAATACAACTTCCAACAGGAATTGCCGCTTTCAGACAACCCTGATCTGGGCTTTGTAGGTGACGCCAACGGTCCGTGGGGACAGGTGCCGCCCTATGCTTACGGCGTACATGCAGCGCCGGTGGCAGATCTTTTGCAGCAATATGGGATTGATGCAGTGGGTGGAAAAGGATACACCCTTGAGCAAATGAAAGAGAAACTGGCAGCGGGGCATCCGGTGATCGTGTGGGTGATCGGCAATTTGGAGGGCGGTGTGCCGGCTGAATACACGGATTCGCAAGGAAATACGACCATTGTGGCAGCTTATGAGCACGTGGTCATCCTGACGGGATATGACCAGGATTCAGTTCGCTATGTGAACAACGGCAGGTTCTTTGAGGCTCCCAATGAAGTATTCCTGAATTCCTGGGGAGTGTTGGGTAATATGGCTGTTTTTCACCGCTAAAGGTAGAGATGAAACAGCAAACATTTATCTCCACTTTTATGGGGGCAATTTCCGCGGAGGTTCTGGCGAAAAGCCAGGACGGAATTGTGATGGGATTGACTTCAAAAGGAATATTCCTCCGCTGCGGTGATGCCATTCTGTTTATCACGGAAGCCCCTTATAAAAGCCCTTTTAACATCTATATCCCGGGTTTTGAACGCTTGATGAGCGTGCTGGCGAGTAATTCTCGCTTTGAAGTAACTCCAACTGCCATTGTTTTTCCTGACGAGTCTGTTCAAGTCATAACAGACAACGCTGAGATCTGGACACCCTCATCACCGGTAAAGATTGAGACAATCAAGCAGAGACGAACGGAGCTCATGGATTTATTGTTGAAAAATATCTCAATACTTGACGAGACTAAGGGATGGATCTTTCTCTTTAACAACCATCAGACTCTACCTGTTGAGATCAGTGAGCGTATCATCGTTAATACTCAAGGTTTCTGCAATGGTTATCAGCATAGGGATCTGGATGGTAGCCTTGCTGCCGCTGAACGTTTTCTTGGGCTGGGTGGTGGGTTAACTCCATCAGGGGATGACTGGCTGGCAGGTTTCCTGCTTTATCAAACCCGGTTTTTCATGGTTTCCGGCAACTATTCAGAATTCCAGGAACAATTGGGAGATGCACTGCAGAAAATGGTATTTCAAAAAACCACCACCATCTCCGCTAACCGCATTCTTGCCGCCGGACGCGGCTGGGCTGAAGAACCTTTCCTGCAGGTTATCGACAATCTTTTTTCCGGTGTCGAAATGCCAGCGGGATTGGCTGAATTAATAACTCACTTCGGGCACTCATCCGGGGTGGATACGACGTTGGGGATGGCTGCTGCCATCACATGTGAATAAAAAAATGAGAGCCGGAAAGGCTCTCATTTTTATCTATAACTGGAAAACTAAACGAGGATCTCTTCAGGAACGATCATGGTCTCGTTGGCTTTGCGTACGGCATCAGATACGTTGAAGTCAAGGTCAGCACCAGCCATCTCGCGAACATAATTCTTGATCAACTGATCCCAATATTTCTTGGTGACATAGTACACACGAGCACCGCCCAACTCATGCTGAACATCGGGCCAGGGGTAAGAAGGCTGAGCCATACCGAGACCCCAGCGCATCCAGCCGTTGTAGGATTCGTAGGTAGCCCACCATTCGGTGTTTTTGATCATTTCGAAGGCATAGTAGGCTTTGGCGTAGTACATCACTGCGCCGATGCGTCCACCGCGGGAGAGAGCCATGGTGTGAAGGCTGATGTTGATGTCTTCATTCATGACACGACCATTGGCAAAGCCCACCCATACGCCGTCAATTAAACCAACGAGGGTATAGGGGTCTTTTAGACGGTGGCGGTACCAGCCGAGGATTTCTGAGTACACACGGGCACCAACGATGTCATAGAAGTCATGATCCACGTCCATTAAGCGTTTGACGTATTCCATCATCTTGGGAGCTTCTTCGAGGGTGGCTTCTCGGATGTAGAGGAGGCGGCCATCTTTTAGTTTCACCTGAGCACCGGGCCACTTGGGAAGCTGCATGGCAGGACCTTGCAGAAGGGCTTCCACTTCACGTGCATCAATCTGCAGGATCGGCTCTGTTGCTTTTTCGGGAAGTTCGAATTTCACTTTATTTCTCCTTGGTTAAAATGGATAATCTATGAAGCTTAAGCCAGGTTGGCTTTGCTCAACTTATTCAGGCTCTCAACATGTTTCATTTCGTAAACATCACCGAATTTGGTTTTCGGCATTTTTTCGGCTTTTTTCATTAGATCGTCGTATTCTTTGTCTTCCAGGAAAGCCACAGCACGACCAATGGAGGCTTCACCATCAACAAAGCGCCAGGGGAAGAAGCCCACCTGGATACGGCGGTTGAGGATGAGGTCGATCATGCCACCGAAGCATTCAGCATGGATGATCTGATTGGGGAACATATCGATGTGCATGAGCTGGTATTTCTCTTCGGTGAAGAACTCTTCCAATGATTTACCAAATTTCTTCTTGAACACGTACTCAGCCTGTTTGGTTTGGCGGGGCATCCACTGGCGGATGATGGTGTTCATCGGGTGGTCGGCGGAACCGCAGTCAACGGCGATCCAACGTAATTTCATTTTCTTAGCCCAATCGGCAAATTCCTGGTCGGGACCCGGGTGTTTTACCATGTAGCGGATCTCATCAGCAGTGGGCTGATCCCAGCCGAAGTGGTGATAACCGGTATGAATGACAAGGATATCTCCCTGTTTGACTTCCACACGGTCGGTGACCATTTTGGAGGTGTAGATATCGTAATCGCCGCAAACATCGCTCAGATCAACGACGGCAGCATCATGCACCAGGTAATCCATGGGCAGTTGGGCAATATCACGTCCGGGGGTGTAAAAGTGGATTTCGCCATCAAGGTGGGTACCGATGTGGTTGGAGTGGGTCAACAGTTGCCCGTTGGCACCATTCGGAGCGAGCCTTTTAAAGTACTTTACCTGGAGGGGTTCATAGGTCGGCCAGGGGGGAGTTCCGATTCCCAAAGGGATAGTCAGATCAAGTAGTTTCATATTAATTCTCCTTTATAAGATGGTTGTGTCTAAAAATCTTTTTCATTATATCCAGTAATATACTGGATTAAAGAACACCAGCCATGATAGCGAGGACAACACCACCTGCGATAACACTGCCTAGCTGTCCGGCAGCATTTGCGCCCATAGCGTGCATCAACAGGAAGTTACTCGTATCATATTCCTGACCAAAACGCTGCACGATGCGAGCAGACATGGGGAAGGCGCTAATTCCAGCCGCACCGATCAACGGATTGAATTTACCACCAGAGAAGAAGTTCATCAATTTACCGAGTAAAACGCCACCGACGGTATCCATGACGAAGGCAAAAAGACCAAGTGCCAGGATGAGCAGGGTAGTTGGTTTGATGAAATTGACGCCTTCCATGGTAGAACCGATAACCAATCCAAGGAACAGTGTGGTTAGATTGGCTAATTCATTCTGAGCAGCGTTATTCAAGCGGTCAACGGCACCACTTTCGCGGATGAGGTTGCCGAACATAAGGGATGCGATCAATGGAGAGGCTTTGGGGGCAATCAGAGAAACCACCACGGTGACAACGATCGGGAAGAGGATGCGCGTGGCACGTGAAACTTCTTTGATCGAGTACGGCATGTGGATGGTTTTTTCTTTACGCGAGGTCATCAACCGCATAACCGGGGGTTGAATGATGGGAACGAGGGACATATAGCTGTATGCGCAGACGGTGATGGGACCTAGTAAGTGAGGCGCAAGCTTGGATGAAACGTAAATGGCAGTCGGTCCGTCAATGGCGCCGATGATGCCAATGGAAGCTGCTTCATTGAGAGTGAACATACCGGTTGCAAGTGCCAGCAGCAAGGTGATGAAGATTCCGAATTGACCCGCCGCGCCTAATAATGCCATTTTTGGGTTTTCGAGCAGCGGACCGAAATCCGTCATGGCGCCAATGGCAATGAAGACAAACAGGGGGAACAATTCAGTAGCAATACCGGCATCGAAGAGCACTTTCAACCAACCGCCAGCTTCGGTGGCACCGGTGAGCGGCAGGTTTGCCAGCATGGCACCGAACCCGATTGGCAGGAGCAGGGTTGGCTCGTAATCCTTAATGATGGCAAGGGCGATCAACACACCGCCGACGCCGATCATAACCACGTTTTGCCATTGAAGAGCTTTGAATGCGTCTAATAAGACGAGAAGTCTCGAAAGGTCCATATCAACCTCACGCGAACCGGAGGATCACCGCGCCAAAGGGGACACGCTGACCTTCACTGACTTCAACGGAAGCGACGGTTCCTTCGCGGGTAGACCGGATCATATTCTTCATTTTCATGGCTTCGAGAGCGCAAACCGTATCACCAACAGCCACTTTATCACCGGGTTTTACCTGAATATCCATGATCACACCAGGCATTGGGGAGCTGATGACGTCAGTAGCTCCGGCAGATGCGATGGCAACCGGGGCAGCCTGGGCTGCAGGTGCAGATGATTTGGCTTGGGCAGGCGCTGCAGCTCTGGCAACGGGAGCAGCAACTGCTCCACCGGCCTCTTCAATTTCAATGGCGTATTGAGTGCCGTTGACAGTCACATCCGCAGATCCACCGGAGAAATCACTGACCTCGACATCAAAAGATTTTCCGTTAACTTTTACTTGTAGCTTTTTACTCATTTTTAGTCTCCTACGATTTCAAAATTATCCTGATTGCGGGATCAACGGGAAGTCCGGTAAGGTCCGGGACCTGAGAGCAAAGTGGCTCCCAATTGGCCGGCACGCTGTGAACGAAGATAGGATACAGCAGCCAGGGCTGCAGCAATTTCTTCAACACCAGATTCCACCCCGGTGACAATTTCAACTGGTTTGGTCTCTTCAATGGCAGTTTCCGCTTTTTCTTCCTTTACCGGAAACAACTTCTGAAGCAATACCATAACGCCAATGAAAATCCCAAGGGCGGTGAAGGTAACCAGTAATCCAACCGCGCTGATCAATAAACCTGTTTGAAAATCAGTCAAAATAACACCTCCTCATTTCAGCAGGATTACAGGGGCATGCAGCCGTGTTTTTTGGCTGGGGCATGAGATTTTTTGTCTCGCAGCAGTTCTAGTGCGGCGATCAGGCGCGGTCGAGTTTCATGAGGCAGGATCACATCGTCCACGAAGCCGGCGGAAGCAGCCTTGTATGGATTGGAGAATTTCTCGCGGAATTCTGCAACCAGGCGTTTGCGTTCTTCACCGCCGTCGTTCTTTTCAGCCAATTCCTTGCGGTAGAGAATGGCGACTGCACCTTCAGCGCCCATTACAGCGATTTCAGCACCGGGCCAGGCAAAAACCATATCGGAGTGGATGTGTTTGCTGCTCATTACGATGTAAGCGCCACCATATCCCTTGCGGGTGACCACGGTCAGCAGAGGTACAGTTGCTTCAGAGAAGGCATAAACGATCTTGGCGCCGTGGCGGATAATGCCGCTGTGTTCCTGTGAAACACCAGGGAGGAAACCGGGAGAATCGGAGAAGGTGACAATGGGAAGATTGAAAGCATCGCAGAAGCGAACGAAACGCGCCATTTTATCGGAGGCATCAATATCGATGGCACCAGCCATGAAAAGCGGTTGTTGGGCAACGATACCGACGGACTGCCCATGCAGGCGGGCGAAACCGATCACGGAGTTCTGGGCAAAATTTGCCATCACTTCGAAGAAAGAACCTTGATCGCAAACCCGGCTGATGACCTCTTTCATGTCATACCCAATGGAAGGATCAGCAGGGACGATGGAATCCAGTTCGTTATCCATGCGCCAGGGGTCATCTGTTACTTCAACTGCGGGAGCTGTTTCAGAATTATTGGAAGGGAGGTAGGAGAGAATCGTACGTACGAAGGCGAAAGCCTGTTTTTCATCATCGGCAGCAAAGTGAGACACGCCACTGGTGGAGGAGTGAGTCATGGCACCGCCAAGAGTCTCAACATCCACAACTTCGTGGGTAACCGTTTTGATGACTTCAGGGCCGGTGATGAACATGTTGCTGATGTTCTTGGTCATGACCACAAAATCTGTGAGAGCGGGGGAATAAACTGCACCACCAGCGCAAGGTCCGAGGATGACGGAGATTTGGGGGACAACGCCGGAAGCCTGCGTATTGCGATAGAATAACTCGCCATATGCATACAGGGAGAAAATGCCTTCCTGGATGCGTGCGCCGCCGCCATCATTCAAACCAATGACAGGGACGCCTGCGTCCATGGCCAGATCCATCATATGGCAAACCTTCTGTCCTGCGATTTCGCCAAAAGAACCACCCATTACGGTGAAATCCTGGGCATAAACACAAACGCGGCGGCTGTTGATCTTACCAAAACCAGCCACCACGCCATCACCCGGGGTCTTTTCTTTTTCCATGCCAAAATCGGTATGCCGGTTGACCATCAAACCATTGATCTCCTGGAATGAGCCTTCATCCAGAAGAGCATCAATGCGTTCGCGAGCAGTGAGTTTTCCCTTGGCATGCTGGGCTTCGATGCGTTTTTCGCCGCCGCCTGCCTTGCTCTGTTTGCGAAGTTCCTTCAGGTGGTCCATAAAGGCTTCTTGAGCGCTGTCAACTTTTGGTTGAACCATTACTACCTCCGTTATAATTTGATTAATAATTTCCAAACAATATCATTTTAGAGTCGGATGTCTGACATATCAAGTGATAGTTATAGGTTTGTGACTGGTTGATTGTCACATCTTATTTATCTAATTGTTTATGAATAAAAAAGGCGTGAGAACTACCTCTCACGCCTTTGATTGCATTATTCTCTTCTGTACGGCTTGAGTAATGCTGCCGGATATGAAGCGTTCCTTCCCGCCAAGGTTAAAGCCAGGATTGTGACAATGTAGGGCAATGCTAGGAAGAGTTCGTAGGGTAGCTTGATTCCGGTGATCTGAAGCCTGGATTGCAGGGCTTGCACGCCGCCAAAGAGTAATGCTCCCCATAAAACTTTGATGGGCTGCCAGTTGCCAAAGATGATGAGAGCAATACAGACCCAGCCTCTCCCCTCGATGATTCCGAAGGTGAACTTGCCGAGTTGGGCAATGGATAAGAATGCCCCGCCGATTGCCATCAACGCTCCTCCGATTACCAGGGCTGATGTCCTCAAGCGATAAACATTTATACCGGCCGCGTCAGTAGCTTCGGGGTTGTCACCTACAGAACGTATCTTCAGACCGTAATTGGTCCGGAAAATGATGAACCACACCACCGGGATGATGGCAATGGCAATATAGGTCAATAGATATTGAGAAAATATCTCATGCAGGATCGGATTATTGGTAAAGATATCAAGTTGTTTAAAAGGAACGACTGATGGCAGATTCTGGTTTTCTTTAAAAATCACTCTAAACAAGAATAGAGAGAGGGCTGTTGCTAACAAAGTAATACCCAACCCTGAAACGTGCTGGTTGACGCCCAGTCTTACAGCAAAAAGGCTTAAAAGTAATCCTGCCAGCATGCCGCTGATAATGGCACCGATCAAGCCAAGCCACAAAGATCCCGTCAGAGAGGCGGCAGTAAACCCTGCGAAAGCGCCAAGGAACATGATTCCTTCAATGCCCAGGTTTAAAATGCCAGCCCTTTCACAAAACAGTTCACCGAGGGTAGCAAAAATCAAGGGGGTGGCAACCCGTAAAGTTGCTCCAACTAGACTTACCAGTAAGTCATCCATTGTTATATCCTTTTAATCCGGTAATTCTGTAATAGCAGCATTGCCAACGTTACGAGCAGTAATGTGGATTGAACAATGTCGCCCAGGTAAACGGGCACACGCAAAGCCATGCTTACGTTAAGCGATCCTGTTCCGATCAGACCGATGAATAGTGCCGCAACCAGAACGCCAATCGGATTCAATCCACCAAGCGTGGCGGCAATAATTCCGGTATATCCATACCCGTTGGAAAGCTCATTGATCAAATGATAGTGAATGCCGGCAATTTCACCAACTCCAGCCAGTCCGGCGATTCCGCCGCTGACCAATGCGGCGATCAGCATTGTCCGGTTCACGTTAATTCCAGCGAATTGCGCGCCAACCTTGCTCGCGCCGATTGCACGCATCTTGAGCCCAAGCGGTGTTTTTTTGATGAGTATATAAACAATCGCTACCACTACCAGGGCAACAATCAAACCAAGATGGAGCCTGGATCTGGCAGCCAACTTTACATACCTGGCTGCCTCAAAAAATTCAGGTGATTGCTGCGCACCGGTTTCAGGGTTTCGCCATACGCCATTGAGCAACCAGGAAACGACATACACCATGATGGAATTCATCAAGAGGGTGGTAACTACTTCGTCAACCTTTAATTTGATCTTTAAGAGTGCAGGAATCAATGCCCAGATAATGCCAGCCAGGAACCCTAATATCATCATTAATGGAATAACAACAATTGCCGGAAGATTTACAAAAGTCGACCCCACCCATGCGGCAGCAATAGCGCCGGCGTAAAGCTGCCCTTCTGCGCCAATGTTAAAATATCCGGAGGTAAATGCGACTGCAACAGCAATACCGGTCAGGATCAACGGCGTTGATTTAACCAGGACTTCGAGCAGCGAAAACCTTGAGGAAAGCGGTTCGATCAACAAATGGTAATATGCCGCGAAAGGGTTTGCTTTCGCAATGATAATAAGAATAGAAGTTATGAGGAAGGTGACCAACACCGCCACAATGGGAATTAAAGTTTTTGTCCAAAAGGGAGCTGCGGCTCGTTCAATTTTAAATTTAACCACGTTAACTATCTCCTTCGCCTTTAGTTGTTCTTAACTCGCACCCGCCATGAGGAGCCCGATTTTTTCAGGGGTAGCTTCTGCAGCGGGAACAATGCCTTTGATGCAACCTTCATATATGACTGCAATGCGGTCAGCAAGCGCCAAAACTTCATCAAGATCTTCAGAAAGCAAAACGATCGCTGTTCCGCGTTCTTTTTCTTCGAGCAGGCGTTTACGGACGTATTCGGTTGCACCTACATCAAGTCCCCGGGTGGGTTGTGAGGCAATTAGAACCTTGGGTTTTCTTGATAGCGCTCTTGCTAGGACGACCTTTTGCATATTCCCACCAGAGAGTTTGCGTAATTGGTCGTTCGGGGATGCCTTGATCTGAAACTCCTTGATTTTTTCTTTAGCTGATTCATTTATCTTTTTCTGGTCAACAAAGCCGTTTTTTGTAAAATCTGTCAGGTTTTCAAGGGCCAGATTTTCAGACACTGTAAGGTCGCCAATCGTTCCTTCATGGCGGTCTTCCGGGGTTCTGCCCACGCCGGCATCCGAGATTTCTCCGGGTGAGAGGAGGGAGATTTCTTTTCCGTCAATTTTTATCGACCCGGAAGTGGGTTTCAGAAGACCGGTCAATACATGGGTTAGTTCTCCCTGGCCATTGCCTGAGACACCGGCAATGCCAAGGATTTCGCTGGTAGCAACGGAAAAGGAAATCCCATCAAGGATTTTCCGGCCATGCTTACCTTCAAGGGTGATCCCGGACAATTCGTAGATCGCGTTGCCAATGGTTTTTGAAGGCTGACGTTTGATACCAAAAGTTTCCCTTCCAACCATCATTTTTGCCAATTCAATTTGATTCGTATCTGATTTCTTGACTGTACTTGTTATCTTGCCGTCACGGAGTACCGTAATCCGGTCGCAAACAGCCATTACCTCGATGAGTTTATGGCTGATAAATATCACTGAAAGACCTGCTTTTACCAAACGTGTTAATGATTCAAAAAGAACATCCACTTCCTGGGGGACGAGAACTGCAGTTGGTTCGTCCATGATCAATATGCGCGCATTGCGATAGAGGGCTTTTAAGATCTCTACACGCTGCCTTTCGCCTACAGAAAGGTTTTTTACTATTGCGGATGGATCGACGTCCACGCCATATTTTTCTGAAGCATCAGCAACACTTTTTTCAATATCTTTATGTGAGAGTAATAATCCGCTTGTATAACCCAGCACAATATTCTCGGCAACAGTAAGGGTTGGTACCAGGGTAAAGTGCTGCGTCACCATTCCAACACCGGCACCAATGGCTTCCTTTGGGGAAGAAATAGCTACTTTTTGACCATTAATAAAAATTTCTCCATCGTCTGCCTTGTAAAGACCATAGAGGATTCTCATTAAGGTGGTTTTACCTGCGCCATTTTCTCCCAGCAGGGCATGAATTTCGCCTTGCTCCAGGCAAAAATGGACATCCTGGTTGGCTTTTACAAGACCAAATGTTTTGTTAATGCCTTTCATTTCAACAGCTAACATAGTTCTTCCTTCTCCCATGCGAAAATCCAGGAGTATTTTAAAATATAGGGCGGCAGTAATGAACCACTGCCGCCCCAAGTAGCAAGAGATTAATTTACAGCAGCAGGCTGGGCTTCATCAATGGGCACACGGAACATGCCTGATATGATGGCTGCTTCTTTGGCTTTTACAGCTGCCAATACTTCAGCGGGGACCTTGCTATCATTGCCATGGAAATCTGCAAGGGTAGCACCACCCATAGCCATCATGCTGAAATCCTTCAGATCAACTGGGGAGAAGGTTCCGGCTTTTACCTGGGCGATCACATATTCTACGGTTGGGGTCATGTTCCAGACGGGTCCGGTAACTACCCAATCTGGGGCAATTGAGCTCTGATCGCTCATATTGCTGAATACAAACACACCTTTTTCACCAGCAGCTTCGATGACGCCAGCACGTTCGGCATAAAGTACATCTGCACCAGCGCTGATGTGGGCTAAGGCTTGCTCTTTGGCGGTGGCGGGATCAAAGAAGGATCCGATGAAGGAAACAAGCACCTTGACTTCCGGATTAGTTTCTTTTGCGCCGGCAATGAAGGCATTAACCAGACGGTTGACTTCGGGGATGGGAACGGCGGCGACGATACCAATGGTATTGGTCTTGGTCATTCCACCAGCCAGCATACCGGATAAGTAAGCAGGTTCATGGATCCAGTTATCAAAGACCGCCATATTGGGGGCAACAGGACCGAGTTCGGAACCGAAGGCAAATGCGATGGCAGGATAGTCTTTTGCGACACGGCGGACGGCTTCTTCGTTTACAAATGCATCGCCCACGATCAAGTCAGGTTTCTGTTTCTCGGCGATTTCACGAAGAACTCTTTCCATATCACCAGAGTATCCAATGTTTTCAGTATAGTCATACTGAATCAGGCCATCATCTTCGGCTTTTTGAAGAGCTACATGGATGACACCATCCCAGGGTTCTTCAATGGGGGTGGCGTAGGCGCCATATACAGTTAATTTGTCACCTTTGGCAGTCGTGCCACCGGCGCATCCAGCTATAAGCGTGAGAACCATAAGCAATGCAAGTACGAGTGAAATCTTCTTGAACATAGTCTCCTCTTTTCTAGATTGAAATAACAACCCAAAAACGAACGATGTAATTAATTACCACCTCCTCCTCCTGTAAACTTACTCTATAGAATTAAGCCCAGATAGTATTCAGAAAGGCAAATAATGTCTGGATTGTCGATGGCAATGAAGATTTGGTTGTTAATTTACCTATACACATTATCATAGAGAAAAAATGTGGTGTTGTCAACAAACTTTAATGTACTGGTAAGAAAAAGCACTTTCGGAGGTGACGAATGTAATGAAAAACCGCGGTGAAATATCCCCCGCGGTTTTATTCTATGCAATTGACTTACTTGTTTTCTGCATATATTTTATCCATTGCGGATTGATCGACCAGTTTGCCGTGGCTGATCACGTACACCGGGCGTTCATGGAAGCGGAATGCCTCGAGAACGTTTGGTTGATCCAGGGCAACGAAGTTTGCCGGAGCTCCAACCTTAATTTCGTGATCATTGATCCCGATACACTGGGCGGCATTCTTTGTGATCATATCGTAAAGCGTTTCCATGTCAGCGCGGGTAGTGAACCACAGCAGGTGAGAATTAAGGAAAGCCACCTCGAGCATATTGTTACGCCCATAGGGGTAGTAGGCGTCGGAGATATCATCCTGACCGAGGCAGACGAGCACATTTTCTTCCAAAAGCTCGCGTACCCGGGCATGAAGCGGACCGGTGTGCGGATCGCTTACAACTCCCATTTGGGCTTTCTTTAACAACGCTGCCAGTTTCTGCAGGTAAGGCTTGGGATACATGGACATCGCGCGGGCATGGTGCGCCAGTGAGCGACCCTGCCAGCCATTCTTAATCGTTTCCAATGCCATTACCTCAATGGAGCGAAGACCGGGGTCGCCGGCATCATCCACGAGCATTGATACAGGTTTGTTATGTTCCCTGGCGAGTTCAAAGCAGAAGCGCACATGTTCGGCGATATCTGCATCGGTATATTCGATCCACGGAATGCCGCCCACCACGTCTGCACCCATTTTCATGGCTTCACGCATCAGTTTTTCAGTGCCGGGTTCGCGCACTACGCCGTCCTGAGCAAATGCCACAACCTGGATGTCAACGATGCCCTTGAATTCTTCACGGGCTTTCAGGAGCGCTTTAACACCTTCCAACTTGCCCTTTGAATCTACATCAGCAAAGGCGCGGATGTGCGTACAGCCGTAACGCCCTGCCAGGGCAAGCACACGTCGCACATTCTTGATGATCCATTTTTCGTCGTACTGTTCTTTCACTTTAGCTGCCAGTTCAATGGCGGTCATGGCTTTACCCATGTCAGCACCCTGGTAATCCTTGAGAGCTGCTTCATCCATCATCATCAGCGTGTAGACTTTGCACAAGTGAAGGTGGGTGTTCACAAAGGATTCTGTTACAAGGTTGCCGCAGGCATCCAATTCTCGGGCAGCTTTGCCGGCGAGTTTTGGTGAAATTTTGGTGATTTTTCCACCAGTGACGGCGATATCCGTAGTGGAAGTTGCTCCCCGAAGCATGGCATTGCGTACGATCAAGTCAAAATTCTCAGTCATTCTTTCATCCTCTTTATAAAAATCAAAGGTAAAAAATGCCGGAACAGCAAATCCGGCATTTTCCTAAAAAAAGTGATTTATTTTACGATCCCGGCGTCCAGCATGGCCAGGTAAATCTTTTCTGCAGAGAAAGGAGGACCTTCCAAACGTATCCCGGTAGCGTCATAAATGGCGTTCCCAAGTGCTGCGATGGTTGGAACCATAGGATGTTCGCCAACACCGCGTGCACCCCATGGGCCGTCATCCTGCGGGACTTCAACGTACGGAGTTTCCAGCGGGAAGTTAATATCTGGTGCAGTGGCGATGCGGTAATCCACAAAGGATGGGTTGGTCATGACACCTTTTTTGAGTTTAATTTCCTCGAACATTGCGGAACTCAACCCTTGAACAAATCCACCTTCAATTTGACCTTTGACCAGTTCTGGGTTGATGGCTTTACCGACATCAAATGCTGCGGCAGCTTTAAGAACATGGATCTTGCCGGTTGATTTTTCGACTTCAATATCAAGCCCTTCGCAGCCGACAGTATAGTGCACCACGGCGCGGGGACCCTGTCCGGTTTCGGCATCCAACCCGGTGACGTATTTAGGCATGAAGGAACCCCGTCCAATGACGGGACCACCCATCCATCCTTCATCGTTCTTTTTGGGCATACCGTAAATAACGATATTTTCGAGCGGGGTTTCCTGTTCACTCTTATAGGAAACGACAATACCGTTGACGATGTCCAGATCTTCGATTTTTTCTTTCCAGGCTTCGGCAACCATTTCCAGGATCTGCTTGCGAGCATCAGCAGCTGCCATGCGGACAGCGTTTCCCATGCTCCAGGTAAGACGGCTGGCTACAGTTTGCCATTCGTAGGGGCTATATTGCGTGTCAACAGGTCCGGCAATGCGGACTTTTTCGTAAGGTACGCCTAACGCCGCGGCTGCCATTTGAGCCATTACAGTGAAGGTGCCCTGTCCAATTTCCTGTCCACCGAGACCAACGGTAACGTTACCATCTTCAGCTAATTCCACCCAGGCGCTCGATCCGGCATTGGGGGGCATGGCAGGGGCTTTCCACATGACTGCAATACCCTTGCCGCGTAAGCGATCCGGCGAAGTGGGTTTTTCTTTCTTGGAAAAATCAAGTGACTTGGCAACATTATCAATGCATTGCAGCAGACCGTTTTCATGCATGGTCATGCCGGTTGCCAGGATATCACCACCGACTACACCATTCTTTTTCAGGAAGGTTACTTTATCGATACCGGCTTTTTCAGCAAGTTCATCGATTGCCTGGTCAAGCCCGGTGTGCATTTCTGACATGCCAAAGCCGCGGTATGCACCGCCGATGGGGTGGTTGGTGTAAACACATATGCTGTCATTTTCAATGTTCGGAATATCGTAAGGGCCGGAACTGGAGTAACCTCCAGCGCGGGTGACATTGACGCCATACTCGGTAGATGCGCCGCCGTCCCAGTACATGGTGTTTTTAAGCGCAAGCAGGTTTCCAGCTTTATCACAGCCGATTTTAACGTGTGCGGTCAGCCCCTGGCGGACGAAGTTGGTGAAGAATTCCTCTTCGCGGGTGAGGATCATTTTCACTGGCCAGCCTTTGCATTTGGTTGCAAGCGCAACCGGTATTGCTTCCATGGTGACGCCGGCTTTTGAACCAAAACCGCCACCCACCAAGGGCGCGATCACGCGCAAATCACTCTGTGAGATGTGCAATGCGTGCGCAATCAGATTACGCTGGGCAAATGGTGATTGAGAAGATGCCCATAAGGTGACTTTCCCTTTCTCATCCATTTGGGCAATGGCAATATGGGTTTCAATAGGAACGTGCTGAATATGGGGAACGCGGAATGTGCGTTCAACAATATGTTCGCATTTTGGCCAGGCTGCGTTAACATCCCCTTTGCGGATCTTGAAATGGTTGGAGATGTTAGTGCCCGGTTTTGGGAAGATAAAATTTGGGTAAATATAGTCGCCCAGTTTCGGGTGGATCAGAGGGGCTTTGTCTGATGCGCCAAATTCTGCATCGTATACACCTTCAAGTTCCTCATATTCCACTTCCACCAACGCGGCTGCCTTGATGGCGATTTCATCAGAAACCGCTGCCACTGCGGCAACGGGATCACCGATAAAACGAACACGGTCGGTGGCAAAGATGGTCTTGTCTTGCAGATAAAGTCCGATTCGATTGGGGAAGTCTTTGCCAGTAACAACTGCCTTGACACCCGGAAGCGCTTCGGCTTTACTGGTATCAATCCTTTTGATGAGGGCATGTGGATATGGGCTGCGTACCGCACGGGCATGCAATAACTTGCCGCCGAATTGAATATCATCAGCATATACTGCGCTACCGGTCACTTTTTCATATACATCATTGCGCGTTACAGATGCACCAATCGGATTCGTTGTTATTTCTTTCGTTTTTAAATTTGCCATAATTTGGCTCCTTGATTTATCAGGTTCAAACCGCGCTTACTTGGCTGTCTGTTTGATCGCATCAACAATGCGGACGTAACCGGTGCAGCGGCAGAGGTTGCCAACAATTGCTTCGCGGATCTCGACATCGGTGGGGTGAGCATTGCGCTTTAGCAGCGCTGTGGCAGAGATGAGCATTCCGGGTGTGCAGAATCCACACTGGACGCCGCCGGATTTGATGATGGCATCCTGCAGTTGGGTCAACTTGCCGCCTTTTGCCAGCCCCTCCACAGTAACGATTTCAGCGCCATCGCATTCCGCAGCCAAAACCATGCAACTGTTGACTGGTTCACCATTCATTAACACGGTGCAAGCACCGCATTCGCCTGCTGAACATCCGTTCTTTGTACCGGTGAGAGAGAGTTTTTCGCGGATCATCTGCAGCAGGGTCATGTTTTGTGGAACATCCACCGTTTCGACCAGGTCATTTACGGTGAGCGTAATTGTCGAATAATTCATTTTTCTTGCCTCCTGACTTTAGGGTCAAATCGTCGCGGTGGACTATTTGCTGAGTTTTTTCCAAACTTCGGTTAAAGCTTCACGGGTAAGGTTGCGCACCATGAACTTGCGGTAACGGGCAGAACCGCGCACGTCGTCGATGGGGGTGACTGCTTGCATAGCTGATTCAGCAGCCTCTGTGATTACTTCGTCAGTGATCTTCTTCTGACTGAGGACCGCTTCGGCTTTAAGTGCTTCAAATGGAACGGGGGCAACGGATGCCAACGCGATACGGAACTGGTAACCTGAGGGAGCATCCTTGGAGGGGAATCCCATTACAGTGACGCCAACGATGGAAAGATCTCCAATGATATTGCGACCCAACTTCTTATAAGTTCCCACAAACCCTTTGGGCGGAACAGGTAGAGTGATGGAAACAACCACATCGCCGGGTTTAAGCACGGTGCGTCCAGGGGCTAAAAAGAAGGAACTTAGCGGTACATCTCGGAATCCCTGGATGCCGTGCACTCTAAGGACACCGCCTAAAACCATACATGTACCGATCGTATCTCCTGCTGGTGAGGCATTGCAGATATTGCCGATCACGGTGGCGCGGTTGCGGAGTTGATAGCTGGCAACTGATTGAGCAGCTTCTGCAAGGTTGGGGTAATGCCTGAGAATTTCAGGGTTGGATGCCACCTTGTTCATGTTTACCGCTGCGCCAATGGTCAGTCCCTTTTTGGAATCAAAGGAAATTTCGTGTACACCTTCCAGACCTTTGACATCAACCAGGTAATCCAGCTTTAATACTCCGTCGCGGAGGCGGACGAAATTATCAGTTCCACCTGAAAAAGGACGGGCAATCCCTTCGTGTTCTGCCAGGAATTTACTGGCTTCCGCAAGGGAGGTTGGCTTTACGTACTGAAGTTCGGGTAGTCCAGGATGAGGATTAATCATAATATGTCCTGTCTTTCGATTTTTTCCAGCCATGCTGGTGATTTCGTATAATTGAGAACTTGAACAATCACATTCACAACAGAATTATTTAAGAATAGGTTGCTAGATTTTTAGATTATTCACCTCTCATTCTTACGATAAGATGATTTATGAATATGTTCATCAAATTAAAATACTTTTCTAATTAGAAATGATAGCATGTTTAAAAATCCTTTACAAGAAAAACATCCCTGTTGTCAGACAAAACGGGATGAATGTAACCAATCAATAATTGAATAGGTCAGCGTCAGGACGTTTTATTGTTCTGTCCCAGCTAACTGTAACCTGGATGAGGCCTGTTTATGCAATACCACGAAACCTAAGGTGGAAATGGCTGCCAGGATACCGCAGATGTACCAGAGCCAGCGCGGATCATAATTGTCCATGATGAGACCGGCGAGCAGGGGACCTATCGCCGAGGGGATGATCCAACTAAATCCCGAGACAGCCATATAGCGTCCGCGCATCTCCAGCGGAGCAAGACGAGCTACCAATGCAGTGGACGTGGGCGAAACGATCATTTCTCCGATGGTGATAACCACCATTGCCAGCAGGAATAGCGGGTAGGTAGCCACAAATCCATACATGGTAAAACCCACCAGGTAAAAGAGTGTGCCGAAGGTCATCAGTAGCATGGGGGCATACTTTGAGATTCTGCGAGTAATCCAGAATTGAAAGACTACCACCATGGCGGCATTAAGACTGAGGATGTAGCCAAACTGCTGGGTGGTAATTTGGTGAACATCACGCAGGTACACTGAAAGGGTGGTGTTCATTTGCATATACACGATCACACTGATGGCGGAGACAGCCAGGAAAGCCATGAAGACACCGTCTTTAATGGCGACAGAGTATCCCTTAAAGGTTTGAAATACCGATTCGTGCGGTTGATCCTGATGCCTTTCCGGTTTTGTTTCGGGCATGGTCAGGAAGACGATCAACGCAGTAACGGCAGAAGCGCAGGCGTCAATAATAAAGAGTGAGAAGAAGGATTTGGAGGCGATCAACCCGCCGATGGCAGGGCCGATGGTTACTGCCAGGTTGGCAACCACGCGCAAGATGCCAAACCCCTCAATGCGTTTGGTTTCGGGAAGGATGTCGGTAATCATGGCCTGCCCGGCTGGATGCCCCATATCTGCAAAAGCGCCAACAATCACCGAGAAAATAAAAAAGGTGTGAAAATCTTTGGATAACCCCATGATGAGCGCAGTAGTGGCGCTGGAGATAAGACCGAAGATCATCAAAGAGCGCCGGCCAAAACGGTCGGTTAATGCCCCGCCAATAAGTGAACCGAAAAAACTGGCTACCGCATAAAAGGCAAAAAGGGTACCCACTTGGGTCATACCCACACCAAATTTCTCAGTAATGTACAGTGAGAAGAATGGGAATATTAAAGCACCGCCCAGTCGGTCAATGAAAAGGGAACCGATGAGGATCCAGAAATTGCGGGGGTATTCGGCGATTGTTGCGCGGATTTTTTCCATAATAATGAAGACCCTTACTGGCTGCGATGAAATTTGGTTAAAGAAGATTCAATTTTATCAGTAATAATCATCTGCAAAAAAATATATCCATAGTCATATACATAATCGGTTACATATTTTTATAATCATGATATTCTGGTTAAAAGGCGGCGGTATGTCTGGTAAAAAAATTGCATTAATTACTGATAGTACCAATGATCTACCCATGGTGCTACGTGAGAAGTACCAGATCGCGGTTGTTCCGCTGACCATTGTTTGGGGAGATAAACAGTATTTGGACGGCGTGGATATGCCTGCCAAAGAGTTTTACGAAAGACTCAAGCTTGATCCCATCCACCCAACTACCTCGCAGCCGACGCCCGGCGATTTTTTAACGGCTTACGAAGCCGCAAGATCGGGAGGAGCCAGTGATATTGTTGTGTGCACGATCAGCGGTGCCATGAGCGGCACCATTGAATCTGCACGTCTGGCTGCGCAAAGCCTTTCGATGCCGGTTACGATCCTCGACTCAAAAAGCAATTCAATGAGCCTGGGATGGCAGGTGTTGGCGATGGCTTGTGCAAGGGAGAACGGCGCCGGTATCGAGGAAATGAAACAAGCCGCTGCTTCGGTGCGGGAACGTCTTCATTTCCACATCGTGTTGGATACGCTGGATTACTTGATCAGGGGTGGGCGCATCGGCAATGCGGCGCGCATGATTAGTAATATGTTGAAGATCAAGCCTCAGATCAGGGTCAATCACCAAACGGGGAGTGTGGAACCGGGTGATATCTCCACAACGCGCACGAAAGCAATTGCATCACTCTATTCAAGCTTTTTTAAAAAATTGGATATCTCAAAGCCCATGCATATTGCAGTACTGCACAACGGTGTCGAAAATGATGCGCTGGAATTGGCAAATAGAGTAACGAATGAATTTAGCCCGATCGAGTTGATCACCGGGATTGTCTCCCCGGTATTGGGTGTTCACACCGGTCCAGGAGCAATTGCATTGTGTGGCTATTCAGAGCCTTAGTCCGCATTCATTTACCGTTTTTACAAAAATTTAAGGCAAGGAATACTTGCCTTTATTTTTTAAATGGTATATGATTATTAAGCGTTTTGGAGAAAACGCAAATCTTGATTTACTTATCCTATAGGAGGAGAAAAAGTGAAAAAGAGTTTGTTTGTACTGTTTACCGTTTTGGTTGTCAGTATCATGGTTCTTGGCGCCTGCGCCAAACCCACCGCTGCCCCAACCGCCGCACCGACTGCCGCACCGGTTAAGACTGAAGAACCGACTGCAGCTCCCACCGAAGCCCCGAAACCCCTCGGCTCCGCTGAGAACCCCATTATCATCGCCCTAGCCCCTTCAGCTACTGCTGAGCAGTTGACCGTTGGCGGTGAAGCCATTGCCAAGAAACTCAATGAACTCACTGGCATGACCTACACTGTGATCATCCCCAACAGCTATACCGCTTTGATCGAAGCCATGGCTTCTGGTAATGCACATGTTGGTTTCATGCCAACCTTCGCTTATCTTTTAGCCAAACAGGCTGGAGCCGCAGAAGTTAAGTTGGTTGTTGTCCGCAATGGTTCCGATTTCTATGGCGCTCAATTTGTTGCCCACAAAGATATGAAATTCACCTCATACTTTGATGCTGCCACCAATCTGAATACGGCTGATGCAGCCACCGCCCTCGCTCAATTTGCGAAGAAGCGCCCCTGCTTTACCGATCCCCTGTCAGTTTCCGGCTACATCATCCCCAGTGGCTTACTGAAACAATACGGCGTTGAATATAAAGCTCCAGCCGCTGCAGTTCAAGGTCATCCCCAGGTAATCCAGGCACTCTATGCAGGTGTTGCAGTTGTCAAGGATGTTCCCACTGGTAATATCTGCGATTTTGGCGCCACCTATATTGATGCCCGAACCAGCGACAAGATTCATACTGATGTGATGGATCAAATCGTGGTCATTTGGCGAACTGACAACATTATCCCCAATGATAATGTTTCCTTCTCCACCGCTATGGATGCCGATACCGGCGCCAAGGTGCAACAGGCTTTCTTGGATATGGCTGCTGATCCCGCTGGGCTCGAAATCCTCAAGACCGCTGGCTATGAAATCCAGGGATTCAAACCCGCTGAAGACTCCTTCTATGATGCCTTCCGCGCTGCCCTGCAGGCCTCTGGTGTTGATATCACCACCATGGTGAAATAAGTAGTTTTGCACTTCAATATGGAGGGGGTTTTCCCCCTCCATATTTTTTCCGTTTTTATGCAATCATTCTCTTTTTAAGGACTAAACCGTGCTCAAAGTTGAACACTTAACCAAGGTATACCCCGGCGGTACGCAAGCGCTTAAGGACTTGAGTTTTGAAGTGCAAGATGGAGAGTTCCTGGTGATTATTGGACTCTCCGGCTCAGGGAAATCCACCCTTTTGCGTTGTATCAATCGTCTGATCGATCCGACCGAAGGCAAGATCACCATGGATGGGATTGACATTACTGCTTCAAAAGGGGCTGAGTTGCGTCACATCCGCCGCAAGATAGGCATGATCTTCCAGCATTTTAATCTTGTTAAACGATCTTCAGTTATGACCAATGTTTTAAATGGTCGCCTGGGGTATTTAAATCCCTGGACTTCGACAGTAGGTATTTTTCCTGCGAGTGAAAAAAAGCGTGCCATTCAGGCGTTAACCCGCCTTGGTATCGATGATAAAGCTGCAAGCAGGGCAGATGCCCTTTCTGGTGGGCAGCAGCAGAGGGTTGGCATAGCCAGAACCTTAATGCAGGAACCTACCCTGATCCTGGCTGACGAACCTGTAGCAAGCCTTGATCCAGTGCTTGCCCATTCGATCATGCAATATCTCGAAAGATTGAACAAAGAAGACAAAGTAACCGTTATTTGCAGCCTGCATTACCTAGACCTCATTCAACGGTACGCAACACGCGTCATCGGGTTGAAGGATGGCATTATAGTATTTGAAGGGCTACCCACCGAAATCAATCGGGTTAAATTCAAAGAAATCTACGGCGAAGAAGCGCAGGATGCACGCGCCACCGCACTTGAATAAACCTTATGGCTGAAAAAAAAGTTCCCTCAAAGCTCATCACAATTCTTTTGTCTACTCTCCTGCCAGGTCTTGGGCAGGTGTTTCATCGTAAATTCCGCTCAGGAATTGCCTACTTTCTTGCATTTGCCACTGCCCTGGCGATCACTTTTTGGTATGCCAAACCGGTTTGGTTTATTGTCCCTGGTTTGATCTGGCTTTGGAACATCTGGGACGCAACCGCATTGCCAAAAGGTCGGGGAGCGTTCATCCCCATCCTTTTATGGCTTTTTTTGGCCTATGGAATCGGAAGCCAGGTAACAGAATTCAATCTTAAAGCCCTGGTACAAAACGCTTCGCGCTCAAAAGATATGGTCAGCCAGATGTTAAAGTTAGACTATACGCGACCAAAAACCGAGAAGCGTAATGGTTATGTTGATATTCAATCGCCCTGTTCTGATTTTCCACCGCTGGCTGACCACACTGAAAACAACATAAGGGTTTACGTTGTTCAGCCCTGTGCAGTTGTTGGAGAAGTGATCACGGTTGTCGGCGAGGGTTTTTGGCCAAATGAAAAAACCACTTTTTACTGGCAAAATCCGATTGGCGGCAAAGCCATGGCCACTGAAGCAATTTCAGATGCTGATGGCAAAGTGGTTTTAGATTGGGAAGTTTTGTCCATTGTTCATTCCACTGCCCCGGATCCCACAATACCTCAAATTCATCGCATCAAGGTAGATCAAAGCCGCCCGATAGGAGGCATCGAATTATCTGCTGTTGGGGGGTATATTCTCCAGGGTATTTATGAAACGCTTGCTTTGGCTTTCCTTTCCACCATCATTGGCGCGCTTTTTGCCATTCCATTTGGTTTTTTGGCAGCGCGGAACTTGATGTCCGGCAATCCTTTCACTGCAGGCGTCTATGTAGTTATTCGAACTATCCTGAATATTGTCCGTTCCATCGAAGCCATGATCATGGCGATCATCTTTGTCAACATTGTAGGGCTTGGACCATTTCCGGGAATGCTCGCGATTACTATCCATACAACTGCGGCATTAGGTAAGTTGTATTCTGAGGTGGTTGAAGGTATCGATCCCGGCCCAATTGAAGCCGTAAAGGCGACCGGCGCCAATTGGCTGCAGCTTGTGCGTTATGCGGTAATTCCGCAGATTGTTCCGTCGTTTACTGCACTTACGATTTATCGTTGGGATATCAATGTACGTTCTTCGACAATTATTGGTTTTGTCGGTGGTGGTGGCATTGGTTTCTTCCTGTGGCAATGGATTGTTCTGCAGGATTACCGGGCGGTCGGATCTGCATTTGTTTCTATCGCTGTAGTTGTCATCATCCTGGACTTCTTCAGCGCCCGTATCAGAGAACGGTTGGTGTGACATGAATCGCGTAAAACCAATCTTAAAGTCAATCGGAAAACTAATCACCATTATTGCAGTGGTTGGTTTGTTTTTGCTAAGTATTAAAGTAACCAAGCCAGATCTTTTAAAATTAGTATCCTCTGCCCCCAGGGCAAAATTGATCATTGGACAAATGTTATCCGCCGACCTGACTGACCGCGAATCCGAGATGATAACAGTCTCACAGGTTGTGCCAGTGCCATGCGGAAGTGTGGCTAACCCGGAGGTTTTAGTAACCGGTCCAAGGATCGTAGTAGATCCACCCTGCGGATCTCCTAAAGACAAGGTTACGCTCTATGGATATGGCTTAACCCCTAATTCAGAAATCTCCCTGCGCTGGATCTTGCCTACAGGCGGCTTGCTAAGCATCAAAAATATCGTAACAGATGCAAACGGCGAAATTAATATGCCGCTTGAAATACGCCCGATCACTGCTACGACTGATGGTGTGCCAGCCCAAATTTCCTTTGAAGTCACACTGCCTAACGGTAAGATTGTGCCGGCAAAAACACTCAAAGATGTATTGGACGCTATGTTTGTTACCATTTTCATGGCGCTGATCGCAACAACTTTAGGGACGATCTTGGCTATACCACTCAGTTTCCTTGCGGCATCCAATATCACTCGTAGAGGAACGATTGGTACTATTGTCTATTATATTGTCCGGTTTCTTCTAAACCTTATCCGGTCTTACGAGCCGTTGGTTTTGGCCACCATTTTTGCCATGATTGTCGGGTTTGGCAGCCCATTTGCAGGCGTGATCGCGCTTTCGATCACGACAGCGGCATCCCTTGGCAAGATGTTCTCAGAAGCAGTTGAGAGTATTGATACCGGTCCAATCGAGGCAATTACAGCAACCGGTGCCAACAGGTTGCAGGTTGTGATGTACGCCGTAGTTCCCCAAATCATCCCGGACTTTCTATCTTTTACCATTTATCACTGGGACATCAATGTACGTATTTCCACCATCATTGGCTTTGTCGGCGGTGGCGGTATCGGTTATTTCCTCTCGCAGCGGATCAACACGCTTCAATATAGCCAGGCGGGTACTGCTTTGCTGGCAATCATCTTGGTGGTGTGGGCGCTGGACTTTCTCAGTTCGGAAGTACGAAAACAACTCATCTAGAATAAAAAGGAGCCAAAAGGCTCCTTTTTTTATAGTATTCCTTTAGAATCCACATTGGCGTAGAATTGCTGCTGTTTTTAGTTTTACCAGGGGGAGATAATCACGGAACGACTCGATTGTTGCCTGGTCTACATTCTTGCTAACCAATAGTTTTAAGAAATCATCGGAGCTCATGGCGATAAGATTGGCGGGGCTTTTTCCCCAGGCGACCATCCAAAAGGCAAGTTGTTGAGTAAATAAAGCTATGTTGTCATCAGGGGAGATCTCTGATTTACAGGCGCAATCCGCGAGTATTTTGAGATCACCTTCAGCCATTGGACCAAAAACATAATATTCTCCATATGCCGGGACTTCCTTGTCGGGTTCTGTGCAGACCGTGATTGGATTTACAGTCAGCCAACCCAATGGTTCCATGGAAAAATTAAGGGGTTGGATCAGGATCATTTGTTGAATCTTGTCGTTATTCTTGGGGGTAAAAGTGAATCCGCAATCAAGGGAGAAATTACGATAATCTCTCGAATCATTGCGCAGCATTGCGCTGATCAACTTACCTGCAATACCCAGGGTACTGTCCTGGATCTTCACTTCGATCGGTTTGAGAGTAGTATCTTTAAAATATGGAGCCAGTTCGGTAATTGGCGTTGGTGAGGGGGTTAGTGCGACTGTTGGAAGGGAATGTTCTGCCGGCGTTAGCGAGAGGGTGTAAGTTGGATTTGGCTCAGTGCTTGGTGTGGGCGTGGCACAGCCAACCAGTAGAAAGAGCAATAATGATGTCAAAAATGTTTTTTTCATCTTTTCCCTCTTTAGCCTAAAGCGTACCATTCAAGTGGTAATACCATAAGCCAAAGTACTCTTTAATAGATTTCGTCAATGCAGACAGATTGGTGTAGGACGGGACCATGTTGATAAAGAATTCCTCGACATTTGGATGCCACAGCCGCTGCCAGGCTGCATCGGTGATTGTGAAATCCGTGGGGGCTGCAGTGACCTGGCACCCTGCCGAGGCGAATACTGTCATCGACCGCGGCATATGCGTGGCTGAAGTAACCAATAAGGTATTCAAAAAGTCGTTTTCGGTTATCATCTTGCAAGTTAGCTGAGCATCCTCAAAGGTATTTTGGGAATTCCCCTGGATAAGGATGCGTTCTTTCGCAACGCCCATAAATTCAAGTAGACCAGCCATATCCTGTGCAGGTGTGGAGGATGCCGTATCCAGGAATTCGATATCTCCGCCGCTAACGATAACTTTTGCATCGGGGAATTGACGGGCGAGCATCGCCCCATAAATCACCCGGTCGCCGGCGGTATTCACCTCGATCGATTGGCGCGGGCTGATAGCGGGTTCAGTACCGCCACCCAGGATGACGATGGAATCAACAGGTTCCATAGGTTCTATGGGAAGATATTGCCATTCAAGGGATCGCACAACAGAAGAAGCCACATAACGGTTTCCTCCAATAAAAAGAAGCGTTAGGGTGACCATAATTAAAGCTTTTGCCAGGCGCGGTTTTTTCCACAAGACAAGGGTGATCAAGAGAAGTAAGCAGGCAAGTCCAAGCGGATAGATGAAAAGCGGTAGAAATTTTGATAAGAATATTGTCATAACACCCTTTTATTATTATGATATAAATTATCTTATTACTTGACTTTTGTAAATAAGTTGCTAAACTATTACTATATTAGATAAGGAGATTAATAATGGATTATACAAGTGGTTACGATAGTGGAATAGGGGTGGTAGGATGGTTCTTATACATTGCATTGATTGCGTTTGGAATATTTGTTCAGTGGAAAATATTTACCAAAGCTGGCAAACCCGGGTGGGCATGTATTGTTCCTTTATATAATATTATTGTTTTGCTCGAAATTGTCGGAAAACCGTGGTGGTATTTGTTATTGTTATTTATCCCTGTGGTAAATATTGTTATCCTGATCATGGTGATGATTGCATTGGCACAGGTATTTGGGAAAAGCGGAGGCTTTGCAGTTGGTTTGATCTTCCTTTCCTTAATATTCATGGCTATCCTGGCATTTGGAGATGCCAAATACCTGGGTCCGCAAGCTGCAGTTTAAGAACTTTCTAATAATAATCAAAGGTGAAGGCTAAAAAAGCTTTCACCTTTTTTGTTTTTGGCATATATAATCAACTATAACTTCTTTCCATTTTCAAAATTTATCAAGGCCACATGCTTTCTGAGATCCCAATTGTTCGCACCAAAATAATCATCCCTCGCCGGCGCACGGAAATATTAACACGCAAACGCCTGCTGGAAATCCTGGATAACGTGATCGATCTCAAACTTTTAATCCTGGCAGCGCCTGCAGGATATGGCAAAACCTCATTAATGATCGATTTTGCCAACCATACGCAATTGCCGGTCTGCTGGTTTTCGCTGGACTCACTGGATGCTGATGCGCAGCGTTTCATTGCCCATTTTCTCACTTCAATTGCCAGCCATTACCCCGCCTTTGGGGATGCTTCTTTTGCTGCCTTGCAAAACATCAACCAGGACAAACTGGACTTGGACGCAGTAGTAAATGCGATCATCAATGATTGTTACGAGAATATCACCGAGAATTTTGTCTTTGTACTCGATGATTATCACCTGGTGCGGGATAGTAAACCTATCGAATCATTTGTTAACCGCATCACCCAGGAAATGCCGGACAATTTCCACTTGATCATCGCCTCACGCACGCTGTTGACCCTTCCTGACTTGTCACTGCTGGTTGCCCGGTCGCAGGTGGGCGGGTTGAGTTTTGAAGAACTGGCATTTATGCCCGATGAGATCAAGCAGTTAATGGTCACCAATTACCACCAGGAACTCACCGACGATTCGATTCAATTATTAGCCAACCAAACCGAAGGCTGGATTACGGGTTTATTGCTCACAGCCCAGCTTTCCAATGAAGGCACGGATGAACGTATGCGCCTGGAACGGGTTTCAGGAGTCGGGCTTTATGAATACCTGACGCAGCAGGTTTTTGACCGCCAGGATGAATCAATGAAATCGTTTCTCTTAAGGACTTCGCTTCTGGAGGAGTTTAATGAGGATCTTTGCTTAAAAGTAATTGGCAATCCATTAACACTGCCGGATGTTAAATGGCATCAATTGATCGAGATTGTGCAGCGTGACAATCTGTTTGTGCTTCCGCTTGAAACGGACACTCTGCACTTGCGCTATCATCATTTGTTCCGCGATTTTCTACAGCACCGTATGCGCAATGACCACTCCGATGAAGCCCAGAAAATTGAAAAAGCTTTGGCCGCCTGGTATATCGACAACCGGGATTGGGAACGTGCAATGGCGATCTACTCCCGCATCGGTAATGTAGACCAGGTGAGTGAGTTGATCCGCGACGCTTCTCCCGGCATGATTTTGGGCGGGCGCCTGGTGACCCTTACAGAATGGATCGACACCCTTCCTGAAAGTGAAAAGAATTCCCGTCCCGAGATCCTTTCCATCCTTGGCGCGGTGGCAATGATGCGGGGAGCCAGTCAGCAAAGCATTGAATTATTGGACCGGGCAATCGCAGGGCTGCGAAAGACGGAACTTTACCAGGACCTTATCGCTGCATTGATCCGCCGCAGCGCGGTTAACCGTTACTTTGGAAATTACTCCCGTGCCATGGAGGATGTTGAGGAAGGATTGCAGTTATGTTCTTTGCACCCGCGAGAAGAAAGATTGCGGGCAGAGGCGCTAAGGGTCAAAGGTGTTAATCTCTATATAAAGGGTGAATTGCGCAATTCTCTAACCACTTTGCGAGATTCCCTTTCCCTTTATCGTGCCATGCGGGAAAACCTGGATGCGGCAAAAGTCCTGTTGGATCTTGGGGTAGTATGTTGCGCAATGGGAAACCTTACCGAAGCTGAGTCTTATTACACAAATTCGCTCGAATTCTGGCAGAAGACTCAAAATTCACTCTGGCAGTCGAATGTATTAAACAATCTGGGTGGATTACAACAAATGCGCGGGTATTTTGAAATTGCAGCTCAAAACCTTGAAAAGGCAGTTAACTACGCCCGCCTGGCTGCGAACCCCCGATTGGAATGTTACTCGCTCACAAGCCTGGGTGATTTGTACCGTGATATTCATGCTTATGAGGAAGCCCAGAAGGTATATGCTTTAGCACGGTCCATATTACCCGGACTAAATGACCTAACTTTGCAGATTTCAGTAAATCTATCTCAATGTGCATTGGAACGATCCATAGGGAATTATCACAATGCACATCATTTTATCCATGAAGCCGAAAAATTAGCCTTAAGCAGTGGCTCTAAGTATGATGAAGCCTTATGCCATTTGGAAACTGGAGTGCTAGCTTTGCGGGAGGGGAAAAACAGGCTTATTGCTGAAAAGTTTGACCGGGCATACCGTTTCTTTGAACAGGAAGGTTATGAAGGAGATCGATTCCGGGCGGAATTTTACTTGCAGCTTTCCAACTTGAATCCGGTACATAAGGATGAGCAAGTGGGAAAATTTTCTTCCTGGTTGGATTTACCAAGATCTGAAGAAAAGAAGAGTGCCTTGCTTCGAATGGCGAGTGAATTTCAACATCAATTACAGCAATTGCTAAAAACACATCCCACCAGTGGTGGAATTTCAGGAATACTCGCGTGCATACAAACCCATGAATACTCATTAATTGATATAAGGAAACTGATCCGCAGGCATTCAAGCGTTATCCATTTTACAACACCAAGGATTGCTATTCGCGCATTAGGGCGCAGTCAGGTGAAAATTGGAGATCAACTTATACCTGTATCGGCATGGAAAACACAAAGTGTTCGGGATCTCTTCTTTTACATCCTGCAGAATTCGGAGGGTGTAACGAAAGAGGAAATTGGTGAAGCTTTTTGGTCTGAGTCTGATCAGGAAGATATTCGTGTTCGTTTCAAAAATGCGATATATCGCTTGCGTCATGCTTTGGGAGCTGAAAGTGTGACATTAATTGAAGATGAATACCGTTTCAATCGAACGTTAGACTATGACTATGATGTGGAGAATTTTCTTCAGGAATTATCGCTCGCCCAAGCTTCAAATGAACGATCAAATCAAATGGTTCATTTTCTGAATGCGATGAATATATATAAAGGGCCGTACTTGCCAAAGATGGATTACGACTGGGTGCTAATCCAGAGAGAAAACCTTCATCAAAAATATGTTACAGCGGCACTAAATCTGATACACTTATTTAATGAAACTGAACAGCATCAGCAGGTGATCACTTTTGCACAACGTGTAATCGAAATTGATCCTTGTTCAGAATCTGCACATCGATCTGCAATGGCTGCGTTTGCAGCCCTCGGCGATCGGGCTGGCGTTGTTAGGCAATATGAGAAATGCAAGAAACTGCTTCTTGAAGACATAGGCGTTGCGCCATCCGCTCAAACCGAAACCCTCTATAAGACACTGATGAAATAACCTGCTGTCTGAATTTATCTCTCTTTATTAATAGACGACAATTAACAGAGTCAAGACCTCTGTTTTTGAATTTAATTGGCTTCGGGAGGTGAAATGAATTAAGGGTTAAATTTGATACCGTTTTGTAGCCTGTTTTGTAGCCTATGGATATGCATAATCAATGAACAAATTCAAATATAAGGAGATTTAAATGAAAACAATTTCGAGCAAGTTATTTTTGGCATCCGCAACTATTTCTTCAAAGATTAAATTGGTTCTCTTCATCGCCACCCTGGTTATGTTCGTTTTGGCTGCGGGTGCTCCCCAGGCAACTGGATCCATTGGCGGATAATTAACCTGCCATGGTCCTTCTCATCGCAGTCGCTGTCGGGTTAAGCGCCGGGTTTCTGCGGGCTTTGATAGGAAGGCAATCTTACCGAGTATATGATCTGAAATGGCCACTTTTAGTTTTAGCCGCGTTCGTACCTCAATACTTTGCCTTTTTCAACCCAAATACCCGCGCCCAGATTTCCGACAACCTGGTGTCCATTTTGTTAGTATGTTCAATGATCATTCTTCTTGCTTTTTCGCTCCTTAACATCCACAAAATCAGTTTTTGGCCAATCATTTTGGGCTTTTTGCTCAATTTCCTGGTGATCCTGATAAACGGTGGTTTTATGCCCATCAGCCCTGCAACGGTCAGCAAATTGCTCCCCGGACAGGATGGAAACTGGATGATCGGTCAACGCCTTGGCTACGGCAAGGATATTATTCTTGCCCCCGAAATGACCCGTTTCGAGTTCCTTGCTGACAAGTTTGTCTTACCGCAAATCGGAAATTTTCATGTAGCCTTTAGCCTGGGTGATGTTTTTATTGCAGTTGGTGTGATCTGGCTTTTGTGGAGTCTTGGCGGAAAACCAGGAGAATCAAAAAAGGAGAAAATATCATGAGTAACATTTTTTATGATTATCATCAGAAAGACGAAACTAGAATTCAACGGGAACGTGAATACAGCCGAATAATGACTGCTGCTGTTATTAGCGAACGTTTTCGCAAATTACTATTGTCAAACCCCGGTTTGGCGATCAAGAACGGTTTTAATGGAGAGGCATTTCACCTGGCAGTGGAAGAATCCCGGCGGATTTCTGCAATTCGTGCCGCTACCCTGGCAGATTTTGCCCGGCAGATGAATCTCAGTCAGCAAGCTGCAATGATGAGCCTGGCTGGAGTTGAGTAACTGCTTTTCTTTTTACACGTTTATTTACTCTGACATTCCTGCGCCTTGTCCATTTAGGAAGGTGAGAAAAAGATGACTCATTACATTGAGAACATCCATTTTTCAGGGAAGTTTAGGGGGGGCCAACCTGGAAAGAATCCAACTGCCCATACGGCGAGTCTTTCTGACCTGAGCCACTACCTGATGCGATCAGATTCGCTTACGGACCTGGTCAAACGGGCGACATTCTTTATTTCCGACCTGGTTAAGGTAAAGGTGTGCAGAATCTATCTGATTGACCAGCAAAGTCACTGGTTTCAACCGGCAGGTGAAGGTGCCCAATTAACAGATGAGGCTTGGATCGGCGAGGATAAATCCAGGGCAACGAAAGACCTTAAGAACATTTTTGAACTCGTCATTAAAACTGCAACGAAACCTTTAAATTGGTCTATTGACCTATCGTCTGCTGAGTACGCAGCGTTAGGAGTACCGAATGGGTGTAGCCATTGGTTCATCCCCCTTACTGTTGAAAAAGAAATCATGGGCGTATTATTTTTAGGTCAACCTGTTAACCCTGAAATTGATCCTTTTACACCTGACGCTAGTTATATTGTTGATTTGGTCGCGGACCAACTGGCAAACGCGATTCACCGTAACCAGTTGAACGAACGTTTATCTAACCTATCAATTGAGACAGTTTTGGCTTTGTCCAGGACATTGGATGCGCGGGATTCTCACAGTGGTTCTCACAGCAAACGCATGGCAGGGTTATCAGAACAATTGGCAATGAAATTTCAAATGTCCACCAGGGAAACGCGAGAATTGTGCTGGGCAGCGCTGCTTCATGATATTGGCAAAATTGGAGTTGAAGACCAGATCCTCTATAAACCTGGACCATTGAATGATCGAGAATGGGAGATTATGAAGACACACCCCGAAGTTGGGGCTCAAATGATTCGCGGCCTCTCGGGGATGGAAAATATCGCTGTGCTAATCTTTGGACACCACGAGCGCATGGATGGTTCTGGATATCCGCGTGGCTTGTGCGGGGAGCAAATCCCATTTGGCGCCAGGATTATTGCGGTGGTAGATTCTTATTCAGCCATGACTGAAGGAAGACCATACCGCAAGGCAAGAACGCATGAGGAAGCAATTACAGAGATAAACAAACTTTCAGGAACACAATATGATTCCGAAGTAGTAAACGCATTTATTTCATTATTCGATGAAAATAAGCAGGCATTATCCTCCAATCTTCCCCTACAAGGGTAAACAACTCTTCGCTGGAGGGGGTATGTAATGGATGGTCACTCGTCTCGGGCCATCCATTTGATTTAAATTCAGGATGTATACAGAGTCCTTTTACCTTCAATGTGCAGGATTTCGCCATAATAACAGGTGTGATAATCTTTGGCAGAATAACAACTTTCAATTTCCGGGCTAACGAAGTTTTTTGGATCAAAGGGTGCCTTGTACATTGTTCTGCATTCGATAACCAACCGCGCTTCATCGAAGGATGGTGCACTGACTTCTCTGGATGAAATTGGAGTCAATCCAGAATGTCTGACCTTATCTATGTCCCTTCCACTTTTTGATCCTAATCTATTCAGGACTCTCCTGAATTCCTCATCAAATGCACATATAGTGAAATCTGGAAAATTCTCAATGAACTCGTGGGTATATCGGGTAGGTCTTACGACAACCTGAACAAAGGGTTTTCCCCAGATTACCCCAATGCTGCCCCACGAGATCGTCATTGAATTGTATTTGCCTTGCTGAAAATTGCCCGCTGTCAACAAAAACCAGTCGTTATTCCAGGTGGATATCGACTTAAGAGCGAATTCTTCTCGCGTAATCAATTCTCTCACCATTTTCTATCTCCTTTTTGTATAGGTTAAGACTATTGTAAAATAAAAAAAACGCAACGGCTTATTAAGTCCTGCGTTTTTTTGTCATCACGTATTTATCTAAAACTCAAAAAGCAAATTGAACGCTGAATTCGTATCAGGAAGGGGGGATCCGGCAAATGAGAGATCGGCAAGCATATCCACCGGTTCAGCGATTACAAATAAGCGACCCCATGAAGACTCGTTGCCTTTTTCGATGCAGGTTTGAAGAACAAGAACATTACCGAGGCCGTAAGTCTGATAAAAGAGGTCGGTGCTGGAGAGGGCGACGCCAGGATTAGCCAGATTCACAAAATTTGAGTAAGGGCTGTAAGGGGATAATGCCTGGAACTGCATGACCGCAGTTACCTGGTAGTATTGGGTGCTGCCATTGCCGTAAACCAGGGTGATTACTGAACCACGAGCAAGATTGAAGAAGTGGCTTCCAGCAAGGTAATTGTGAGCCAAAAGACCGGTGGTCCCATACTTGCTTGCGGCAGAAAATTGCGTGATGGTTTCGGAAGCGGTGGAAACATATCCCGGTTGACCAGAAGGCTGTTGAACGACGGGAACTGCCATCAAACCCGAGACAAAAAGCCCGGTGATCTGATTGGCGTTGGAGTTTTGCACACTGGCAGAAAAAGCAGTAAGGGTGGGGAGAGATGCCTGATCACTAAGGCTGTCGGCAAAAACGGTACTAACAGGGGCAAATGCTGCCAGCAAGAAAGCCAGGGCAATGATCACAACGGTTGATTTTATTGTTATTATTTTCATATTGTTTACCGACATATAACTAAATCATTACATATTAATTACTAAAAATAATTATAGTGTGAGTTGATTGAAAATCAATGGTTTCGATGGAAAAACCACCTAATCTAACAAAGATGTAAAGTGGATAAATAAAAGGGGATATTAGGCGAATATTGTAAAAAAAAAACGAACATCGACAGGATTTTAAAACCCCATTATGCACAAAG
>Ga0209450_10000190_pt1 | contig 33879 bp, 36 predicted proteins | sample FrelakmetLWP11LW_FD_187149 | JGI IMG/M metagenome (GOLD analysis project Ga0209450, IMG submission 187149) | Freshwater lake sediment microbial communities from the University of Notre Dame, USA, for methane emissions studies - LWP11 LW (SPAdes)... | ecosystem: Environmental > Aquatic >...
CCTTGAGGAATTAATTAAAATCGAGACCTATTCCGCCGGCATGGACGATAACTCGCCTGATTACCTGGTCGTAATCACACCAGCCCAAAAGATGCGATTTAATATTAAAAACTATTACAAGGTGCAAAAACAACTCAAGGAAGTTTTGGGTAATAAAGCATCGTAATTGGAAACAATCCATTGGAAACAATCCATAAACTTGAATTGATAAGCGAATTATCTATATAATTATTCTAACCAGAAGCGGGTTTTTCTAATCCAAAAGGAGCGGAACAATGAATATTCGCCCAAAACTTGAAGGATTTGAAGGTCAGGATATTGAGATCAAGGCAAGCATGTGGACCGGCACGAGGATGTTCATTAATGGTCAAAAAGCGCCGAAAGGGCAACACCGCGGGGAGATGAGCATGACGCGCAACGACGGCCGCGTGGTCAATGCCCGCTGGATTCCACAAATGTTCGGGTTCGACACCTCCCAACTGGAAGTGGATGGCAAAAACTACATCTTAACACCACCACTGAAGTGGTATGAAGTTGTACTTTCTGCCCTCCCCCTTGTGATGGTATTCATCGGCGGGATGCTTGGTGCCATCATCGGTATTGTGGCGTTTAGTGCAAGCGCATCCATTTTCCGATCAGGAATGAATCAAGCGGTCAAAATCCTCTTGTCTCTCCTGGTCATTGTGGTTGCGGTGATTGCCTATATTATTTTTGCCGCCATAGTCTATGGGGCTTTGAATTAAAACTAATTAAATTTGCAAACAGGAGCCTTTTATTTTCGGCTCCTGTTTTTTTCTCTAGTAAACGTCTGCGGCTTCAAACTGACTGTTGTAGATATCGGCGTAAAAGCCGTTCTTCGCCAGTAATTCCTCATGCTTGCCCTGCTCCACGATGTCGCCGTTGTTCATCACCAGGATGAGATCGGCGTTGCGGATGGTGGAGAGTCGGTGGGCAATGATGAAGCTCGTACGTCCGCGCATCAACACATCCATAGCTTTCTGTATCAACACTTCGGTACGGGTATCGACTGAACTGGTAGCCTCGTCAAGGATAAGGATGCTCGGGTCGGAGAGGATGGCACGCGCAATCGTCAGCAGTTGTTTTTGCCCCTGCGAGATATTCCCCGTTTCCTCATCCAGCACCATGTTGTAGCCTTCCGGCAGCGTGCGGATGAAGTGATCCACATTGGCAGCTTTGGCTGCCTGGTAAACATCTTCGTCGCTTGCGTCCAGCTGACCGTAGCGGATATTTTCCATGATCGAGCCGTTATACAACCAGGCATCCTGCAGCACCATGCCAAACATGTTGCGCAGGTCGTTGCGGGTGAAGTCCCGGATGTCATGCCCGTCCACCTTGATCGCACCGCTGTTGACGTCATAAAAGCGCATCAGCAGTTTGACCATGGTGGTCTTGCCGGCACCGGTGGGACCCACAATGGCGATCTTTTGCCCGGGTTGGATCTCGGCGCAGAAGTCATTGATGATGATCTTCTCCGGTGAGTAACCAAAGTGCACATCCTTGAATTCCACGTGTCCTTCAACCTTACTTAAGGTAAACGGGTTGGCGACCTCTTCGGATTCTTCAGGCTCTGCCAGGAATTCAAATACGCGTTCGGCAGCGGCAGCAGTTTGCTGCAGCACATTGGAGATATTGGCGATCTGGGCGATCGGCTGCGTGAACGAGCGCACGTACTGGATGAACGCCTGGATATCGCCAACGGTGATTGTGCTGCGGATTGCCAGCGCACCACCCAGTATAGCCATGGCTACATAACCGAGGTTCCCGACAAAGTTCATCATCGGCATCATTAAGCCAGAGAAGAACTGTGATTTCCAGGCAGATTCATACAGCGTACCATTCAGTCCGTTGAACTTCTCGATGCTGCGCTGTTCGCCATTAAAGGCTTTCATCACCACATGCCCGCCGAACATCTCTTCGATGTGTCCGTTGACATGCCCCAGGTAATCCTGCTGCTGTTTGAAATATTTCTGCGAACGTTTGACCACCACCATGATCAACCCGGCGGAGATGGGCAGAATGACCAGTGCCACCAGCGTCATCAACCAGCTGATGGAGAACATCATCACCAGCACGCCCAACACCGTAGTGACCGATGTGATGATCTGCGTCATTCCCTGGTTAAGGGTTTGGCTGACCGTATCAACGTCATTGGTGACGCGCGAAAGCACCTCGCCCTGGTTTGTGCCATCAAAGTAGCGCAGCGGCATACGATTGATCTTTTCAGCGATGTCCTGGCGGAATTTGTAGGTGATCTTCATCGAAATATCCGTCATGATCCAACCCTGGATATAGGCAAAGGCTGCAGAAAGCAGATAAAGCCCCATTAGTATAAGGAGGATATTACCTATGTAAACAAAATCCACACCATCACCGGTGCCCGCAAACTGGGCGACGATACCCTCGAACAATTTAGTAGTTGCCTGGCCGAGGATCTTGGGACCCACGATCGAGAAAATTGTTGAGGCAATTGCAAAAAGAATGACAATGATCACTTGCAGGCGGTACCGCTTGAGGTAATGCAGCAGTTTTGCCATGGTCGCTTTGAAGTTAACCGCTTTCTCGCTGCCGCGCAGCATTCCCGGAGGGCCACCAAACGGACCTCCCACTGGTCGGCGTTGTTTGGTTTGAGATTGTGGTTGGGAATTCGTTGAGTGCATCATTGGGCCAACTCCTTCTCGCTCAATTGCGATAGTGCAATCTCACGGTAAGTTTCACAGTTTTTCATTAACTCCTTGTGGGTGCCAATGCCGGCAACTTCGCCTTCATTGATCACAATGATCTGTTCTGCGTTTTTAACTGTAGCAACACGCTGAGTAACAATAATCATGGTGCTATCACCAGTTTCCTTTTTCAATGCCTTTCGCAGCGCAAGGTCAGTTTTGAAGTCCAGCGCTGAGAGGCAGTCATCAAAAATGTAGATTTCCGGTTGTTTCACCAGCGCGCGGGCAATTGCCAGGCGCTGCTTTTGACCACCTGAAACATTCGCACCACCCTGGGAGATTTCCGTTTCCATACCTTCCGGTTTGGCATTAATGAACTCGGTTGCCTGCGCGATTTCGGCTGCCTTTGCCAATCTTTCGGTGCTGGCGGCTTCATCAGCAAAGCGTAAATTGGTTTCGATGGTACCCGAGAAGAGCAAGCCGCGCTGCGGGATATACCCGATCTTGTCGCGCAAGTCACTCTGTTTCACTTCGCGGATATCCACTCCGTCCACGTAGATAGCACCATCGGATACGTCAAAGAAACGCGGGATGAGGTTGACCACGGTGGATTTACCCGACCCGGTGGAGCCAATGATGGCAGTGGTTTCGCCCGGTTTTGCGGTGAAATTGATACCGCAGATCACATTTTCCTCCGCATCAGGATAGCGGAAGGAAACATTCTTGAACTCAACCGTTCCTTTTTTCTTGGGGTCAAAGGGTTTCGATTGCAGAGGGTCCACGATGCTTGGTTTTACAGCCAGGACATCGGCAATACGCCCGCCTGAAACCGAAGCTCGCGGCAGGAAGATGAACATCATCGACATCATCAGGAAGGAGAAGACAACCTGCATTGCATATTGCAGGAACGCCATCATATCACCTACCTGCAGCGTGGATGCCGCTACCTGATTTGCGCCTACCCAAATGATGAGTACAGACAAGCCATTCATCAGCAGCATCATCAAAGGCATCATGATTACCATAATGCGGTTGACAAACAGGCTGTTACTGGTAAGGTCGACATTTGCTTTATCAAAGCGATCCAGCTCGAAATTCTGGGTATTGAAAGCGCGGATGACCATGATGCCCGAGAGGGCTTCACGCGTCACCAGGTTCAGCCGGTCAATGAGGCTCTGGATGCGCTTGAATCGCGGCAGGGCAACGATGAATACTGTGATGATCAAGGCCAGCAGCAGCCCCACGCCAAGACCGATGATCCAAGTCATGGAGGGACTCTTGGCAACTGCCCGGATGATTGCGCCAACGGCAATGATGGGAGCGTAAAAGACCATGCGGATGAGCAATACAAGCGTCATCTGCAACTGGGTAATGTCATTGGTGGAGCGAGTGATCAGCGAGGCAGTGGAGAATTTTTCAAACTCCGTCTTGCTGAAGCTCTCCACCTTACTGAAGGTTTCGCGGCGGAGGTCTTTGGACACCCCGGCAGCGATGCGCGCCGAGAGGAACCCAACGGTGATGGTGGCAACAGCGGAAAGGAATGTAAACAGGATCATCCAGCCGCCAATGCGCCAGATATATGCCGACTGCACTTTGGCTGTATCCATGCCCAGTGCGGTGTACTCGGCTTTTACTGCCGCGGCTGCAGCCTGGGTAATCATTTTTTCATTCATGGCAGAGAATTTGTCGTCAATTGTGGAGGTCATCTGTTGCACTTGTGCAGCCGGCATCATCTTGAGCAAGGAGAACAGGTCTGTCCCGGTTGGCACCTTGGTTAGGTCAAAGCCGACATTGGCACCCAGTGCTGCCGCCTTGGCGGGATCCGCAGCTGCCTGCTGAATGGCGTAGACTACGGTCAGGGTTTTTCCCATGATAGGGGTCAATGCAGTCCGGGTGGCGGCATCAATGACTTTAAGTTCATACACAGGTTCAGTTGCCAATAACGGGTATTTGGCTACTATTGCGGCATAATCTGCAGAGCTGGAGTCAACCAGGGTGTAATTAGCCAAAACCTGGGCTTTCTCATCCGCACTCATGAAGAGTGTAGCTTTCTCGACCTGGCTTTGCCGGATGGCGGCGGGAACTGCGCTTTCTATGCCGCCCTGCTGGATACCCACGTTTACGATTTCGGACATGTAGTTGGGTAAAGCCAGGTCAGCCATCGCCTGCCCGAAAAGCAGGGCGATCGACAACACTAACAATACTAAATAAGGCTTGAGGTACTTGGTCAATCGAAGCATGTTTGCTGTAAATCCTTTCTAGTTTTTGATTTCTTGTGATGTACATTCAAAATTCTTATGCCGGAATGCCATCAGCGAGGTACGCAGCTTGGTCAAATGTATGGTCACTTGTTTTTTCTCTTCGCTGGTAAGCCCGGCGGTGATCTCGTTGATGCATTTCATGCGCGTCGGCATACTGGCTACAATCCGCTGCCGCCCGGCAGTTGTGAGACGGATATAAAATCCGCGTTTATCTTCCGGATTAAGGATTCGCTCCACCAACCCCTGTTCTTCCAGTCCGTTTACAAGTGAGCTCATCGTGTTTTTCTTAACATTTTGATAATGGCTTAGCATCGTGGGATTGATCCCCTGGCTATTGCCCTGGTCTTCTTCTGCCAGCAGGCGCATCAAAATACCCATGCGCGGACCCGAAAGATCCACCAGCTCCGGGTGTTGCGAGACCTTGGCGTCTATAAAGTGAAGAACCATCCGCATTACATTGATCATCTCGATCCCTGTAATATCTTCACCGCCAGCCATTTCTTTCAGCTTTTCACGCCAGTGGAGGGTACTTTCTTCAAATTTTTTCTGTTGTAATTCATCCATAATCATCCTTTATATTTAGTTCGAGTACGAACTATACTACGGCGAACTAATTATGTCTAGGCTTGAAATAAAGCTCTAATAAAAGATTAATGCGCCACGCTGTGATAGAATTTTTTTAATTAAACTGATAAGGAGCGGCAATGACCCCTATTAAAATAAAGAGAGTTTTCATCATCGGAGCGCTCGTTTTGAGTATTTTCGCACTCACCGCCTGCTCACTTTTCACCACACTTTCGAGCACGGTGAGTAACATCCTGCGCCTGGCTACCCCGACCCCCATGGACCCTGTGGCAATGGTGGCTGCCATCCCGGACGACGAGATCATCGCTGGCATCCAGGACACTGTGAACACCTATGCCCGCGCCTATAACAACAATGACCTGGAACTGCTGCAAAGTATCACCGACGCTGAAAACCTGCCTTTCAAACGCCTGGTCAGCAACCGGTTCACCGACTTCCAGAAATCCATTTACGCCGGTCAATACACTTACTACTTTGATGTTGATTCCATTCTGCGTATGCCACTGGGATTCGTGCAGGCGCACCTGCTGACCGACGGAACGACCGCCCACGACTGGCTCTTCCGCCTGGTGAATGGCAAGTGGCTGCTCTCTGAACCCACGGAAGCCCAATTCGGACAGCCGACCAAAAAAGAAACTGACCATTTCACCTACCTCCTCTATCCGTGGAATGATGCCATGAATGAAGAGATCATGGCGCTAATGGAAAACGCTGCCAATAAGGTGAAAGAGGTTTTAGGTGCCCTGCCGGCGGAGAAAGCCGACGTAGAGATCCTGCCCGGTTACAGCGCTGACCCCTTCGCTGACCCCAACTCGCTGGCGTATTTCCAGGCAGGCGGCAATGGCGAACCAGATAAGATGGTCATCTTCAGCCCCAATTCCTTCTCGTTCGGCTGGTACGATGAAGAGACCGGCTGGCAGCCGGACCTTGAAGCCACTCTCGTCCATGAATACACCCACATGACCCACTTGCGCGCCTTTGACAAAGCCGGCAAACTGCTGGATTGGTTCAGCGAAGGTCTGGCGGAGTTTGTCAGCGGCAGCCAGCGTTATTATGAGATACAGGATGCCCTCGAGCCTGACCAACTCATTCCCATCGTAGATAAAACCGTCACCATCAACCAGCAGGACCTGGGTCACATTTACCTGCTCGACAGCAATATCTCACTGGCGTATGCCGAAGCCGAATCTTTGATCATGTTCATCAACGAAAAATACGGCGGCATCGACGGTGTGTGGGCATTCGCCCGCGCACATGATGAATACCAGGATTACGATGAAGCTCTGATGGCCACTTTTAATATCGACTATGCCACCTTTGACCAGCAGTGGCGCGATTGGCTCAAGAACGAGTTGTTTGCCAAATAACCCGTATGTCAACTCCCCACCCGCCTGTTGACTGGCTCCTGCAAGGTTCTTCCTGGATCGCTTACCGCACCCGGTGTGACTTACTGAATCAACTTGAGACCGATGACCAGGTTGTTCAGGTTCGAACGCAGATTCTGGCAAATACTCAAATCAAGGCGCTGGTATCCGAGCTCACCAATTGGCCGGGTAAGGTGGTTTCAAGCCACAAAAGCGCCGGTCAGCCCTTTCACAAGCTTACCTTCCTTGCGGATTTGGGACTGAAAAATTCAGACCCGGGGATGGAGACCATCATCACACGCGTAATGGCACACCAGTCAGCGGAGGGACCGTTCGGACTACCCATGAACATCGGTGCAGCACATGGCGGCACCGGCCAGGATACTCTCGCCTGGGCGTTGTGCGATGCACCTTTACTTCTGTATGCCCTGGTCAAGTTTGGCATCGGAGGGGATGTCCGCGTCCGCAAAGGTGTGGAATTTTTAACCTACCTGGTGCATGATAACGGCTGGCCTTGTGTGGTATCCAAAGAACTCGGCAGTTTCCGCGGTCCCGGCAAAAAAGAGGATCCCTGCCCATTTGCCACCCTGGCGATGCTCAAGTTGCTGTCGGTGGTCAAGGATTTTCTCGACAGCCCCGCAGCTCGCCAGGGCGTTGAATCCCTGCTTTCTCTATGGGAGCATAGCCAGACCCGCCACCCTTACATTTTCTATATGGGGGATGACTTCCGCAAACTCAAGGTGCCATTCATCTGGTACGACCTTATGCACGTGCTGGATGTTCTTTCACAATTTGCCTGGGTGAAAACCGATCCGCGCTTTCAGGATATGTTGCGTGTTTTGACTACCAAAATGGATCTTGATGGGCACTTTACCCTGGAATCCGCCTGGCAAGCCTGGAAGGATTGGGAGTTCGGTCAGAAGAAAGTCCCCTCACGCTGGTTGACCCTGGTGGCATGGCGAATTCTTCAACGTGTGGAGAAAGGCTAACATTGATGGATGCAAAAATCGATTGGAATTACGAGGGAAAGACCGATGAATTGATGGGAACAGGTGCCACCAAGGTAGAAAAGACTATTGCCTACATTGGCGGATTAATTGTTCCTATTGCCCTGGCATTGCTTGGTATTAAGGGGGTTGTTCATTGGGCGTGGTGGCAGTGGATCATTGCCATTGCCATCGGTGCAGATATCAGCGCCGGAGCTGTGGCGAATGCTTTAAACTCCTGTAAACGTTTTTATCATTCACCAATAAAACCCGGCGAAGAAAAATACCGTCTTGCCAAAAACTTGATCTTCTTTAGTGCTCTCCACATCTACCCATTGATCATATGGCTTGGTTTTGATCGCGCCAATTGGATGTTTGCTGTAATCTGGTATACCTTGCTTGTGTTTTCCACCTGGGTTGTTGGCCAAATCCCGTTGTATTTGCGGCGCCCGGCTTCAATCACTATTGTTGTGATCGTGATCCTCGCGAATACTTATTTAATTTCCCCCATCCCCGGTTTTGAGTGGCTGGCACCATTATTATTTATAAAGATCATCGTCGGTCATTCGGTCAGGGAAGAGCCTTATCGCCCTACTAAATAACCGGAACGTACTTCATATTATCGCGTCTTATAATCAGGAATACTATTGAAAGGATTGACGATGAGAAAAATCTTACTTGTTGCAATTTTTGTTATTGCTATATCAACCCTGGCAGCCTGCAGCCAGCCCACCCCGGCACCGCTGCCGACCCCCACCTCCACTTACTCGCCGCTGATCCTGGTGCCCACCCAGGCACCTACCGCGCAGCTCCCCACCGCCACGCTGCCGCTTCTCCCAACGGCAACAACAGCACCATACATGCCCATCGACGCTGAAGTGACTGTTGACTATTTCCTGCTGCGTGAAGGTCCGGGTCGTATGTTCCCAACAGTTTACATGTACGATACTGGCGCAAGGGTAATGCTGGTGGCTCGTGAACCCGGCAACAATTGGGTACTGGTGCAAACTCAAGATTTCAAATCCGGATGGATGCATGTGGATTACCTGTCTTTTACCGGCGATGTAACCCCCCTGCCGGTGATAAAGGTGCCCAACGCCCAGGTGCTGCACGGACGCGTATGGAATGTAAATAAAACTCCTGCCACAAAGATAGGTGTAAGTATTGCCCGCGTTCAGAACCCCAGCCCTGCTCTAGAGGATGTGTCTATGACAAATTCAAATGGAGAATGGTATCTCTACCTGCCCCTGGGATTTTCCGGCGATTGGGTGGTCGGAACAAATTCATACTCTGATAAAAGTAATGCGGTCGATTCGTCCGGTAATCTCATTGGTAAATGGCCCGGTGCTCAAGTGATCACCCTGCCTTTGCAGGCAGATGTCAGCCTGGAATTCGCCTTCACTAAATGAAGCTCACAGACGCTCAACTACTTGAGGTGTATGACCGGCAGGTGCGCCGTGAGTGCGAATGGACCCGTATGCGCCGCGAGGTGCAGCCCAACGTGGTTCGCCATGTGTTGGAAGGGGTCGGGCACGGCGGCGGCCTGGTCAGTTGGTCTGCCCTGACCCCGGAAAATGCTGATAGTGAGATCGCAGCCCAGGTCGCTTATTTCAGGTCGCTTAACGGTGAATTCGAGTGGAAGTATTACACTCACGACCAGCCCCCCGAGCTACCTCAGCGCCTGCTGGCGCACGGCTTCACCACCGAGGAGGAGCTGGATTCCATCATGGTAGCAGAGATGCCTGCCCTGCCCCCCGAGTACTGGACTATCGATGTCTCGCCTGTCAGCCGCATCACCACCCCTGAAGGCGTGGATGCCATCGTCCGCATGGAATTGGAGGTGTGGCAGGAGGAGGTCAGCGGTTTTGCCCCCGGCATGAAGTACGACCTGGAGCAACACCCCGACCGGCTGAGTGTTTTCGCAGTATGGGATGGCGGCCGCGTGGTCAGCGCCGCCTGGACGCATTACCTCGTGCCCACCTCGTTTGCCACGTTTTGGGGCGGGTCAACACTCAAGGAATACCGCAAACGCGGCTATTACACTGCTCTGCTGGCCGTGCGTGCCCGTGAAGCTCGCGAGCGCGGCTATAAGTTTTTGCAAGTTGATGCCAGCCCGGAAAGCCGGCCTATTTTGCAGAAGCATGGTTTTAGATGCGTGACCCTGTCAACACCATACGTGTGGAAACCGCAAGGCGGTGGGGAATTGATATTCCCCTCTTTGGATCAACAATCATAATTACTGATGTTGTCTAAAAAAAAAGCTCGGATTATCAGGTGCTTTTTACTCTTATCCAGGTGTTTATTAATCCCTTTTGACACCTACCATCCGCAGGAACTCCCCCGCCACTACCGGATCAAATAGCGAACCGGCATTCTCTTCAATATAGCTGATTACTTCTTCCTGTGGCCACGCTTTGCTATAGCTGCGGTCTGAGAGGAGCGCGTCCCACACATCCACCACGGTGAAGATCCTCGCTGCCAGGGGGATCTCCTCCCCTTTCAATCCGCGCGGATACCCGCTCCCATCCCAATGTTCATGGTGACAGTAAGGGATATCGGCTGCTCTCTTGAGATAAGAGATGTTTTCGAGCATGGCGTACGCCGCTTCTGGATGTTGTTTAATGATCACCCAATCCTCAGCAGTCAGCTTGCCTTTCTTCCGCAGGATATCATCGGGAACCGCCATTTTGCCAATATCATGCAGGATGACCCCCCTGCGGATGTGGATAATGTCCTCTTCGGGAACACCAAGCCTGCGTGCCAATCGCAGTGTTTCATCAATAACGCGGCGAGAATGCCCTTCAGTTTCCTTATCGCGCAATTCAAGTGCTTTCGCCCAACCTTCCAGTGTTGTGTCATAGGCTTCAGCCAGCTCGCTTGTTTTTTCGAGCACCCTTAATTCCAGGTTCTCATTGAGGGTTTTTAGTTGCCATTGCAACTGTGCATAGGGGGTCACATCCCTGGCGACAAAGACCCTGCCCATGTATTGCCCTTTATCATCATGGATGAGGGTGGATTTCACGTCATAATGATAGTAATTTCCGTCTTGTTCGATATATTCCTCAGAGCTCATGTTTTCAGGGTGATCAAACTTTGCCAGGATTCCCGGCCAATCTTTAAGCACCATTTCGACAGGCGACCCGATGGCATTTGATCCTTTAAGCCGCAGGAAGCGGTGGGCGGTTTTGTTGATGTCAACCACCCGACCCTGGGCGTTCAGTACCATCACCAAATCTTCCATATTGTCCACGATGGTTTCGCGCGCGAATGGAAGAACTTCAAACACATGGTACCGGAATAATCCCCAGGCAAGGACGACATTGCCAATCGCTGTAAAAAGGGGAGTGGGGTCGCGTTGTGGGATGATGCGGATTCCGGTGAGACCAATGATCGTCCCAAGGATTGGAATGAAAGCACCAATGGAGATAATGGTAATTTGCATACGGCGAGTCTGATTGTTTTTAGGTGATTTAATGACCAGGAAGAGAACACTGCAAATGGTGATAATGTAAGAATACAACCCGAAAGCGTATACCAGCCACGTGTAGGTGTAGGTTAACTCAGAAAAGAAGGGCTCATTGATAATGCGCGGATCGGGATAAAGCAGGTGGTGGTAGGGATCTGAGAGGAGCAGAAGCATGAATAAAAGCGGCACAATTGCCAGAAGCAATGAAAATCGCGGTTTGTGCCTGAGCGAATAATTGGAAAAGCGCGCCGCAAAGTAGGGCAACGCCAGCAGGGAGACGACCCCACCAAACCACTGGAATTTATCCCAGAAAATTTTGATGCCAATATCCTTGGCAATCAATTCAAAGATAATGCCGAATAACCAGATGGTTTGACCGAGCAGGAAGAAGGTCAGTTCGCGCGCACCACGGAAGTTCCGTTTGCGCCAGGCGTAGTTAAGGATGCCCAGCGAGAGGAATGCAGAAATAACGTAAGGAATGAGGTACAGGAGTCGATCTGTGTCCACCAGCGCCTGCTTTGAACATCAACCGATAAGGATCAAGCACACTTGCTGCCACCTAGGGCAGGATAAAAATGATACTAATTAGTATACACATTTTGAACCGCTAAAGAACATCGAAATATACACTTTAATCTGGTATTTGCGAAGCAAAATACAATGTCGTTTGTAATTAATCGATATGGTTTATACAATTTGGTGCATAATTATTAAGGATTATTGGTGTCGGGAGGGAAAGATGACAAAGAATCTGATCGTCCTGGAGGGGAGCCCGCGCAAAAACGGCAACAGCTGTGTACTGGCAGCCCAGGCTGCGGCTTCAGCACAGGCGGCCGGCGCCGAGGTGACCACTTTCCACCTGCACACGATGAAGATCGCCCCCTGCAATGGCTGCGACGGCTGCATTCGCAAAGGCGTGTTCTGCACCATCCAGGATGATATGCAGGCTATCTACCCCAAACTTCGACAAGCGGACGCACTTCTGCTGGCATCCCCCATCTACTGGTTCACCTACACCGCCCAACTTAAAACCTGCATGGATCGTTTGTACGGGTTGTGGAGCAATTATCACGATTTCTTCAAGGGTAAACCGGTGGGGATCATCCTCACCTACGGCGATGTTGACGAGTATGCCTCCGGCGCTATCAACGCCATCCACACCTTCGAGACCACCTTCGGCTTTTTGGGCGCTCCTATCGCCGGTGTAGTGCACGGCAGCCTGAGTGATGTGGGTGACGCGCAGAAAAGACCGGAGTTAATGAATGCTGCAGTACAATTAGGTAGTAGGCTAATGGAGGGAATAGGAAATTGAAGCATGCACCGCCCCGCAATGAAACATTCAAGCTGATTGTGAAAAGCCGGGGATTTTTGCATACCGATTTCACTTACCCCCACCCCGGAATTGCATTTCTAAAAACTGTTTGCCTTTTTATGAAAAATGAAAGGATAAGCCATGGGGATTGAAAGAAGAAATAGTAATCGGCGTAAGTTTGGGTACTACATGCCCGTCATCGACAATAACACGCATGAAACGATCGGGTATCTATCCAATATCAGCACCGGGGGTTTTAAACTTGAGAGCCAGAAGAGCCTTGTGACCAATACGGTTTATCACCTGCGCTTGAATCTGACATCTGAATTTTCGAAAAAGTCGTTTATTGTATTTTATGCCAAAGTAGCCTGGAGCCAGCCCGATCCGATTTCTCCATACGAGTTTGTGCACGGCTTTCAGATCGTGAGTATCTCACCGGAAGAACAAATGATTTTTGAACGCATCGTGGAAAAATATGGTGAACCGGTAAGCAAGTGGTGAAATCCGGTTAATCAGAAAAAAACGTTACATTGTTTTTCCTGTAGGGGAGATCATGCGAAAGTTGCATCCCTGAGTGGTAACGAATGGGATGAACCTCGCCTACTTTTATCTAAAATTGGTGCATAAATAAGCGGGGAGACATGCACATGAATACCCTCTACTGCCAAACCAACACAGCTTCCACTGATGGCTGCTGCTACTCAACCCGCCGCTCTTCCGGCGGTGGTTATTATCGCCTGCTGGCATGGTCTTAAGGAGAAAAATGATCACCCTCATCCGTAATACTGATGGATCCATCAAGACCTATTCCGAGATCCCCGACGGGTTCGAAGCGCTTTCACTCGGGGAGTCCGTGGAGACTGTAAACAGCACCTTTGCCGAGTACTCCCGGCGTCTCACCCTATCCTGTGCTGGCCGTTCCGGTGAGACGCTCCGCGTTCCTTGCTCTTCTGGTGACCTCACTGTTGAGGTCCACTGCCCGGGCGAGACAACTATTTCCCTCAAAATCAATAGCACCATCGAGACGCTCCCATTGATCGAAGGTCAGGCTGCCCTGCTGCTCGGTACCGGGGAAGCGGGCGTTTTCCATCTTCAGCCAGCCGATACCCGTCGCTACTGCCCGGCTGGCCAATCCGTTTTAACCATCGAGGTAGTGTGACATGGCTGCTGTAACCAAATCCAACGGAAAATTCACCCTGCAGCCTGATCCGCTGCTGGCAGCCCGCGCCAGGTCAGCGCAAGACAAGTCATCCCTTGATAAAGGAATAAGTGAAAGTGAGCTTCGCGCCTTGCTTGCCAGCAATCTTTTACGGCTTGAGCATCTGGAACAGGAATAACTTTACCGGCAGCCTGGGCTGCCGGTACTTTTTTTAAGTTACAATTGGAAAGCACAAAACAGGAGATGGAAAACCTTTATGCCGCTTAAAATTGTCATTCCAGCCAGTGTTATCCTGCAACACAAGGATGGCGTTTTAAAGCTGGATCAACCTCTCACCTGTTCCCGCTGCGGACGGACCCCTGCAGATTTTTCTGAATCGCACAGGCTCAAATTACGCGCCGGCTTAAAACACAATCCCCTGCCTGGCAGGCGGTACAAGTTGGACCACAATTACACCCTCAAAATGCGCTTATGCGAGCGTTGTTACCAGATGAGTTACCTTGAGGCACCCGAGACCCTCACCAGTGATGCCAACTCCCTGGGCAGATTATCACAGGTACAGAATCTGCTGCGCACGCTTGGCGGGGTTATTGCCGCACTTGGATTGATACTCCTGACCCCTTTTATCCCTGCCACTACAGCCTTTTCGGGCATCAAAGCGCATTGGTGGATCCCCATGGCAGCCGGGGTAGGCTTGGTGCTGTTGGGGTTGTACAGCCAGGTGACCGCGCAGATGAAACTCCGCTTCGCTTTGGAATCTGCCGGGGAATTTGACATGTCGCTCTCACGAGCAGAAGTACGCACTCCCCTGTATGCCATCCCCGAAGACTTAACCCAGGTGGCACTTGAAATAAACGTGGATAATGAGCAGTGGGCACAGGATTGTGCTGCATACTTCCATTTCCACATAGAAGAATTCGCAGAATAAATTATCCCGATTGGTGAAGAAAGAGGAACTGATGAAAGCGATCATGGTGGAAGATGTTGTAAGGGTAATCAGCGAGCCCAGCGATGAGGCTTTGTCCATGTTCTCCCTCAAAAAAGGAGACATTGTTGAAACCGGCAAAGTCATCCGCAAAAAGAAAGTCTCCTGGGTGGCTGTCACGCTCCCAGGCGGGCAGACTGGCTATATTTCCGGGCAAACGCGTATTTTTGTGATTCGCCAGGTGGAATTATCTACAGAAACTGACATAATGGATGCACCTTCTAATGCTCCAAAGGTCATTAAGTCCCTCCCCAAGGGAACTGTCATTTCCGCTGTAGGCGTTGAGAAGAACGACAGCGGCACCTGGTACCATGTCACCGACAATACCGGTACCGATGGCTATATCTCCAGCAAATCCAAATATCGCATGTACCAGGAACCCACCATGTCCGGCGGCACCAGGCTGATGGTCACCGGCGGGATTTTTGCTGCACTGGGAATCGTATTCCTTGTTACTTCATTCAGCCAGGCTACCTCCTCCAGCTCTCTTTTCCTTGTTGTAGGTCTGATTGGTTTAGGTGTTGTGCAATTTGTTCAGGGCTTTCTGCAGCGGCGCAAGGCCAAACAAAAACAACCTGAAAAATAGATAGCAAAAGAGCAGGCAATTGCCTGCTCTTTTTGTTTTTATAAATATCTGATTTACTAGATAAAGATGATCTGTGCGCCGTCGGTCATATCCATGAAATCACCGGCGGTGACGATGTCCTTAACACATGGCAGGAAATCTTCCTTCGTCAGCTTGAACATATCCACTGACATTTTGCAGGCGTACATGTTGGCGCCGGCATCTGAAAGCATTTCAAGGTATTCGCGTACGGTGGGTACACCCAGCTTCTTCATCTTGCTCTTCATCAGGGCGCTGGCAAACGCGGTCATGCCGGGGATGACGCCCATGATCTGCGGGATGCCCACATAACCCGGAACACCCATCATGTTCATCTTCATGCTGCTGTTAGCGAGCGGGGGAACCTCCAGGTGGTCAACACGATGCTTGTTGATCATATCCATTCCCCAGAAAGTGAAGAAGATGGTCACATCAATGCCGTTGCCGATTGCCGCCCAACCCATAACGAGGGCAGGGTAAACCATATCAAGGTTGCCTTTGGAACAAATAAATGCAATTTTCCGTGGTTGATCAGCCATTTTAATATCCTTTTTAGTATTTTTTTACCAGGCATACGCCCGGGGTTGAATAATTCTAAACACAGCCTTCGGGTTTGCCCAATCCGGAGATTTTGGCAACCTTTTTCGCGGGACCCTTGGGGAACAATCCAAAAAGATCCTTGGTGGTCACATTTGCACCGTTGGTGATGGTGCGCAGCGTCGGAGTTTTGCCACTGGTACCGGCTGTTGTACGGCAGAAATCGATCACTGCCCAATGTGCCGGGGTTAATTCTGCGATACCTTCTTCTTTGGCCATTTCAACTGCAATTTCCTTGGTCCATTCAGCCGGGTTGGTCATAAAACCTTCATCATTAACCTGTACTTCTTTTCCTGCAATTTTCTTCACTACCATATCAATACCTCCTGAATATAAGTTTGGATGGTTTATTTTTTAATCTTGCCTGCCATGCTGAACTTACTGGGTAAAGGAACGGGTATCCCCTTCAGCATCATGTCATAATACATAATTCGAAACCCCATTTTCCCCCAATGGTTAAAGGTAGTTTCCTTCAACAAGGAGAGAGGGCCTACCACTGGGAATGGGTAAGTGCCATAGATAGGTTCCTGCTCGTAAGAGAAGTCGATCATTACTGCTTTGTTGTAGCCGCTCTCGATGAAACACAGGGAGTGCCCGTCGAACTTATGGGTCATTTCTTTTCCGGCAATGTGCGCCAGTATGTTCGCCACGGCTGTTTCCATCTCAAAGTGGATTACAGACCCGGCTTTGGAAGCGGGGATATTCGCTGCATCGCCGAGCACCCACACGTTTTGCCAGTTATCCGATTGCAGGGTTTCCTTGTTGGTGGGCACAAAATTAAGGTTATCGCCCATGCCTGATTTCTTAATCACTGGAGCTCCCATGTTAGTAGGGATGCTCACCAGCAGGTCATAAGGCACTTCACGTTCATCATAAGAGATGAGCTTGTTGTTGGTTGAATCCACTGACCCAGCGTAAAAATCGGTTTCCAGGGAGATACCACGTTGGTCCAAGAGTACGCCCAGTGCTTTGGCTGAAGTCGGTTTTGTGAAGGCTTCTGAAAGCGGAGTGGCATAAACCAATTCAACCTTATTGCGCATACCACGCTTGGCAAAGTACCAGTCAGCCAGCAGCAGGAATTCCAATGGGGCTACCGGGCACTTGATGGGATTCTCGACAACGTTCACAACCAGCCGTCCACCTTCCCATCTCTTCATGAAATCGCCCAGGGCTGCAGCCCCGTCAGCGGTGTAGAAATCGAAGATATTGTGACGCCAACCGCCATTCTTCAACCCCTCTGTTTCTTCAGGGTGGATATCAGCACCGGTGGCGATCACCAGGTAATCGTATTGGATAACTTTCTTGTCTTTGGCTAAGGTAACGCTATTCTTTTCCGGCTCGATTAACTCAATATCAGAGATAATAAAATCTACATTGCGGGGGATGAACTTATGCTTTGGTTTGACCACGTCTTGAGGTTTATATATCCCAAACGGTAGAAAAAGATAACCCGGTTGGTACCAATGGTTATCGTCTTTGTCAACCAGGATTACTTTCCACTCATTCATATCCAGCTTGCGGGACATCTCCCGTGCCATCAATGAACCAGCCGTGCCTGCCCCCAGGATTAAAAATGTCTTCATTACTTGTTTCCTCCGGAAATTTGAGTGTTTTCAACCGTTTCAGCCAGGCTACCCTGGTAGGAAAGGCTATCCGCCAGGACAAGCCTTAATAAATCCAAAGCTTTGATTATGCGGTGGTCAGCCAGCGAGTAAATAACGTTTTGTCCATCCCGCATGGCAGTCACTAGACGGCGCTCGCGCAAGTTCTGCAAGTGCTTGGAAACTGTTGGCTGGCTCACGCCTACCGCCTTCACCAGGTCACCCACAGATTGAGGTTGCTCGGCAATGCTGTACAACAGCAGGATCCGGGTGGGATCCGCCAGGGCGGCGCACACCTGGGCATGCATGCGCATTACTTCATCACGTAATTGAGAATCAATCATTGCCATCTCTTAATCTACATATACCGATATTGGTATATATCTATATTTTATTCCAAATTCAAAATTAAGCAAGCCTTTGTTGATATCAAATTTAAAAGTGTACAAAGAGAGACTACCTGAAAATAAAAACCTCCGCCTGATCAAAAACGAGGCGGGGGTTTTGGAGATTTATTTTAAGGACCTTACATTATTTTTGCACGATGATCTTCACAGTCACCATTTCACCAAAATACATCATCTTATCGTCGATCAAGCTCCAATAACCGGTGTAGGTTCCGGGGGTCATGGGAGCTACCATGCGGATGGAAAAAGTAGTTGTATCGCCTGCCAGGATTTTTCCTTCCACCTTGGTCATATGACCATCCATCTTGCTACCGTCATAGAATTTAAGTTGAAAATCTTCACTCCAATTACAGGAGCCGTTATTATTGATTGCCCAAGTCTTGGTGAAAATCTCGCCGGGAGACATTATTTTATTGTCTGGAATCGTGACATCATTGACAAACTTTGCGCTCAAGCAGGGTATTCCAGGCACGGTGGGGGTGACAGGAGTTGGCGTGGTGGCAGTAGTGGGGGTACTGGTCTGCGTCGGCAGCGGTGTGCTGGTGGCAGGTTCCGGGGTCGGAGTGCTCGTCATTGGTGTGTACATTGCCGTCAGAGTTAGCGCTACAACCGTATAGACCTCCCCTGGGATTTCGGTAGGAGTCGGGGGTGTTGATGAACAGGCGGATAAGACCAATCCAATTATGAAGATAATCGCAATCATTTTTTTCATAGTTCTTTTCCTTCTATTGAGCGGTTACTCTTCACTTAAATTCTTTACTGTACACGGATTAACTCTACAAATCAAGCGAAACGCAGAACATAAAGGGGTTGGTTTGATTTTATTATTTCTGTGTATTCGGTTTATTCCGTGGTTAATATCTTAAAACAAAGTGAGCGCGAACACCGAAGGTGCACATAGTGGTGGGCTCGAATACAAACACCCCGAAGTGGTGCCCTAACTAACATTCTGCTCTTAAATTACAAGTGAGCGCGAAGGGGCTCGAACCCTTAACCAACGGCTTAAAAGGCCGCTGCTCTACCATTGAGCTACGCGCCCATCTCTGGGACCGCATGATTTTATCACGCCCATGCGACTGCGTCAATAAAAACACCGGTAGGATTCCTCCTGCCGGTGTTAATCTGTTTTTCTCTTACAACTCTCGTTGTCTACCCTTGCTTGATGTATTCATCCATGGCAGCCAGCAACAATTCCACATCGTCCAAGGTGGTTTCGCCCATGGTGGCAACGCGGTAGCTAAGGTCTTTGAGCTTACCATAGCCATTAGCAATACGCATGCCCTTAGTCTGCAGGAACTTATTGAGCGCACTGATATCCCAATTGAGGCTGTTGCGCATGGTCACCACGGTCTTGGAGCGGTAAGCCGCTTTAGCTACCGGTTCCATGCCGTGGGTCGCGCCCCAGTCCTGCACGCGCTTTGACATGGCAGCATGGCGCGCAAAACGTTTCTCAAGCCCTTCGGCGAAGATACGGTCTAGCTGCACATCAAGTGCGTAGATCAACGCCATCGCTGGGGTCATTGGAGTGCTGTCCTTCAGGCGATGTTTTTCCATCAAAAGCAGGTCAAAATACCAGCCGCGGTTGGTCACGGATTCCGCCCTCTTCATGGCACGGTCAGAGGCAGCAGCCAGTGATAAACCAGGGGGAAGTGCCAGGCATTTTTGTGAGGAGGTGAGTAAAAAGTCCAAGCCCAACGCATCGAATTCGATCTTGACGCCACCCAGGGAGGATACTGCATCCACCAGAATGAGCGTATCCGGGCTGGTCTCCTGGCAGACTTTCACCAGGTCGGCCAATGGGTTCTCGACACCTGTTGAGGTTTCGTTGTGCACAATAGTGACGGCTTCGTAGTGTTTCTTTTTTAAAGCATCACGCAGTAAATCGGTAGTGATGGCTTCTCCCATTTCTACTTCCAACTTGTCAGCCTGTTTGCCATTGGCAACAGCCACGTCATACCAACGCTGCGCAAACGAACCATTGATGCAAGAAAGCACGCTCTCCTGAACAAAATTACGAATGCCGGCTTCCTGCATGCCTGAACCTGAACTGGCAGCCTGGAAAATGCGGGTATTTGTGTAGAACAGATCCTTGGCTTTGGCTTCAGACCGCTGGAAAATAGCTTCAAAGTCTTTGCTGCGATGCGGGAGCATCGGCTTGGTCTGTGCAACCAGAACCTCTGGCGCCACATCAACTGGACCCGGCACAAACATATGGGACATGACACTCTCCTTTAGTAAATTTGAGATTTGTTAAACCCCGGAGTCTCCCCCCCGGGAAAATATTACCTCAGGAAGAACGAAAGGACAACCAATACAACAAAGAAGGACCCAGCCAGGACGCCAATTCGCTTTAAGTCCGACTTGACATACGAATAATCGGGGTTAAATTCTGCAACTCCTGTGCGGCCATGTGCCCGTGCTGCAGTGGCTTTTTCCACCGGGGTGACGTTGCTGCTTACTGAGCGTTTCTGTTTTTTGTTTGCCATGCGAATTCTCCTCGGGGCAATTGTAATCCAATTTAAGAATTGGTGTCTAAATCCGCAGTTACAACAATCCTTTTATTGTCTTGGCGGTATGGATAACACGAGATCAGGGTCAAAGTGGCATCTTCCGTCTGATCCATAACATACACATCAGTGGGGTTTACGATTAGCGTGCCAGTGACAATATAGGTATATGAACGATCCTGCGTAATGACGATTACCTCGTCGCCGGGTTCAAGTTTATCCAGATCTCTAAAAAGCTCACCAAAAATATCGTTGTGGGCTGATACCACCATGTTTCCCTTTTGACCCGGGTTGGCGGTGTTCAGATGCTGCCCGATACCTTTTTTGAGTTGCTCCCAGTTATCTCCCATCACTACGGGCGCATTTAGGCTGATCTTAGCGATCTGCATTTGCCTGGCTGCTTGCGGACCGGGGGTGGGAATGGGTAGATTTTCATAAGTCTGCATGATCGCCTGCAGGTGCTCAGGGATCTCAGATGTGTTCGGGCGCACTTCAACTCCATCGATTGGCGGCGTATGACCGCTGGGTAGCACTACCGCTGTGATGAGGGCCGTGGGGGTTAATTCCCCCGGATTAAGAGCGTTGGAAAATTCCTTATTGAGATTCGTCAGTAATTTTGCGCCATTAAATAGAATGAAGAAAAGCCCCAATATGGCAACAACCTCTACACCATAAAGGAGTTTATCAAAATTGTTTTTTCGCCTGGATTTTACGCGCCTGCGAAGTTCGGAGGGTGAATTTTCCTGCTCAGCTTCAGCTTCAACATCAGAAAGGGTCTGAGAAGGAGCCTCATCCCCTTCCACACGGATTACGCGGCCGGATTTGCGGTAGGCATCCAGGCGCGATTCACGCTCTGCACGGCGTTTTTCCACCAGCAGTTGCCGTAATTCATCCGATGAGAGTTCTTCAAGTGTCTTCTTGCGGGGCATTCTCAATCCTAACGTGAAATATATTTGTACATTATACCCGATTCATATTTACATTCTGCTGGGAGGTTCCATGTTTATAAGCCCTTGAATATTCGTGTTAAAATCATTTTATATGGAAAAACAACCTTATAAGAATTATCTGATCGACATGGACGGTGTATTGGTAAAAGGGAAAACACCTATTCTAGGTGCGCCTGAATTCATTGAGCAGATGCTGGAACGCCAGATCAAGTTCCTTATCCTCACAAATAATCCGCTTTACACCCAGCGCGACCTTGAACACCGGTTAAAGAATAGCGGTCTCAATGTTCCAGCGGAGAATATTTTTACTTCTGCCATTGCCACGGCGCGTTTCCTGCAAAACCAGAATCCCAGCGGCACGGCTTTTGTCATCGGTGAGACCGGGCTCACCCAGGCAATGCACGAAGTGGGGTATGTACAAACTGACACGAATCCAGATTACGTGGTTTTAGGCGAAGTGAATAACTACAACTTTGAAACCATTACCAAGGCAATTCGCCTGATCAATGACGGTGCCATGTTCATTGCCACCAACCCTGATAATACCGGCCCGTTGGAATCGGGGGTTGTTCCAGCCACGGGGGCACTGGCAGCGTTAATCGAAAAAGCCACCGGTAAATCTCCTTTCTTCGTAGGCAAGCCAAATCCCCTGATGATGCGCAGCGCCATGCGTTACTTGAACGTGCACTCCGAAAACACTGTAATGATAGGAGACCGCATGGACACGGATATCGTTGCTGGTGTTATGAGTGGACTGGAGACTATCCTCGTCCTGACTGGCGTTTCAAAGCGGGAAGATGTAAAGCGCTTCCCTTACCGCCCCACCCAAATATTGAACTCGGTAGCCAACATCAAATTCGATTAGGCACAGGCAAGCATGCATTTTCGCATTAACCCTGCGCTTCAAAAACGCTATATCCTGGCAATTATCTTAACCTCCCTCATCCTTGTCGCCGAGGTGGCGGGGGGAATTATTTCCGGTTCTCTGGCGCTGCTTTCTGATGCGGCGCATGTGTTTATGGATATTTTTGCACTGGCGTTGAGTTTCTTTGCCATGCGCCTGGCTGCCCGCCCGCCCGATGACCGCCACAGTTACGGCTGGCACCGCGCGGAGGTGATGGCTGCGCTGATCAATGGTTCATCCCTGGTGATCATCGCAATCGGCATTTGGATCGAGGCGTTCAAACGTTACCGCAACCCGGTTGAGATCCGCAGCACCGAGATGTTAATCATTGCCGTCATCGGTCTGGTCGTGAATCTGGTGGTTGCATTAATCCTGGGCGGTCACGCTGCCCATGCGCATGAGGAGGAAGACCACCAATCCGGGCATGAACCCCGTCAAAATCTGAATCTGCGCAGTGCATTCCTGCATGTGCTTGGCGATGCCATCTCTTCAGTAGGCGTCATTGTCGCTGCCATTCTCATCAGCTTCACCGGTGCCAACTGGTTGGACCCCCTCATCTCCGTCATGATCGGCGTCATCATCGTGATCAGTGCCTGGCGGGTATTGCGCAGTTCACTGCATATCCTGCTTGAAGGTGTACCCGAAGGGCTATCGGTGAGTAAGATTAACGAAAGCCTGCGATCGGTGGCAGCAGTTTCCAGTATTCACGACCTGCACATTTGGAACCTCTCCTCCGACAGCGTTGCACTGAGCGTACACATCACCCTCGATCAAACTGAGCAGCAGAACCCTGAAATCACTCTCGCTAAGATCAAAGAGGTGTTGGATCGTGACTTCGATATCCAACACATTACCATTCAATTTGAGAAAACCCCCTGCCAGAATGACCAGGGGGGATGCAACTAACAAAATTTTTTATTTCACACGGTGTTTCCACAACCCCGGCAGTAGCGATCGCCGGGATTTATACGCTTTCCGCAATTCGGGCAGTACTGGATATGGATTCCCAGTTCTTCCGGGGATTCTTTGTTTTTACCTGAGTCTTTTGACCAACTGGAAAAAGGATTTGCCCATGAACCTGCGATCAAACTGACCACGACCATTAAAAGAATCCCGCCAAGGACCAGGCTGCCTGCCACCACCAGGCTGCGATTATCCAGCACCTGGGTAATTACATTTGATACTGTATAGCTAAATCCGGTATCTTGAGCAAATGGAGTTGACGCCGTGACTGGCAAATTGGATGCGCTGAGTTCATCGTTGATGCGCGTATAGGAGAGCTGGGCATTGAACGTGATCCCTGTCGGCAGCGGTCCGAAATCACGGGTGTAATACACCAGGTCATCAGAGATGTTTAACTCCCCCAACCCCAGCGAGGGAACGATCGTGAATCCTTCGGAATTCCGCGGTTGTTGCGCCTTTATCACCAACTTGTCGATCGGATAATCACAGATCCACGAAAAATCGTAAGTCCGTTCATCCTCTGACCTTTCAAGTCGAGGATCATAATACTCGATGTAAAGCTCATTACTTGATGTGGTGATAACCAACTGATACCAGCTCCCTTGAGGTTCAAGAGAATACTCAAGGTTGTACAGTAATCCATCCAGGTCTCGCATGGCCACTTTATAAGGGATTATTGCTGCGCGGGGTATTCGCAAGCTGACACGCACGGGTAGTTCAGTTTCATTGGATATTTGAACCTTGTAAATTACCAACGCTTGCGGACGGTCATAATCCGGCCATAAATCGATCTCCATCCGCGAGATTCTTACCGGATTCTCCTCCTGGCGTGCAAAACCGGGAGCGATCAGAGAAACCATCAACGCTAGGATCAACAAGCATCGTTTCATCGGAGTAATTTGACCTTTGGATTAGTGTAACATAATCATAAATCTAAATTTCGATTGTGATACAATAAATCTGCAAGGCGGAGCACTCAGCCTTGTACGTGTAAAGCCTCAAAGGTGCGCCCTTTCCGTAATTGAAAATGGGTACACAGAGGTTTTTTTGTTATCTATAGAGGAATCACATGCGTTGGGTCAGGGATTATCACCCTCAAGCTGATCAAAATAAACTTTACCGCCAGGCACTCATCATAACCCTGGCTGGGAACCTGTTTCTTGCCATTATTAAGGGAATTGTCGCTAACATATCGCAAAGCGCAGCCATCTTCTCGGATGCCGCGAATTCAATCTCGGATGTGGTTTATTCGTTGTTGATGGTATTGGGTCTATGGGTGGCTATGCAGCCGCCGGATCTCTCTCACCCACAGGGTCATTCTCGCTTTGAGCCCCTTGTGGGAATGCTGGTCACGTTTTCAATGGCTTTCGCCGGATTCACAGCCGCCAATAATTCTATTCAACGATACCTCGAAGGCGGTGAAATTGTTAAATGGGGGTTGCCCACGGTAGTGCTTTTAATTAGTGCCGCCATAAAAGCCGGAATGTTTGTCGCCATTTCGCGTATCGCCCGGAAACTGACCAGCCCCACGCTTAGAACAACTGCCAAGGATAATCTTAGTGATGTGTTGACCTCACTGGCAGCCTTTATTGGGGTTGTTGGCTCTAACCTAATTCATCCGCTCGCTGATCCAATCGCCGGATTAGTTGTGGCCATATGGATCTTTCGCCAGGTGTTTGTGGCAGGAAAAGAAAATCTTGGCTTTCTCACCGGTAAAGGGGCTAGCAAGGAAGAAGTTGAGGAATTTATTCGGACTGCGGAGAACGTACCCGGTGTATTGCGGGTACACCACATCATGACCGATTATGTCGGTCCGCGCCTGATGATAGACCTGCACATCAATGTGGATGGTACCAAAACCCTTAATGAGGTTCACGAAATCTCTGACCAGGTCATCAAAACGCTGGAAGAATTCCCCGGTGTTGACCGCGCCTATGTTCATATTGAGCCGCATGATTGGGTAGATTAATCCCCCTCTAAATGTTGGCACGAAACTTGTATTAAGTATCCTGTCAATTCAATCTATGTTTTAACCTGCAGTGGGCTTCCACTGACAGGCAATTATCTTGCGCAGGTCAAAGGAGACTCTATGCCCGCCTGGCTGCGTCAATTTGCATCGCAATTCGATCTCGAACGGTCTTTAACTCGTGAAGGCCGGCAGGAGATCACCTTAAGGTACGCTGTTTGGTTTTCCATAGTGGTATTAATATCACTTCTTCCATTCAGGATCATCGAATGGGTAAGCATAAGAAACGATACAAATACTTTCTATCTGGTCAACAACATCTTTTGCATATTTACCCTCCTTCTGGTTGGATGGCTTAATTCCAGGCATAAAATCAAAATTGCCAGCGAAGTTTTTATTTTCGTTACATCCTACTTGTGTTTTTCTGCATATCCATACCAGAATGCTGATCAGATCCTGCTCTACCTGGTCATCCCGGTGTCTATTGCCAGCCTCATTTCTGATGGCCGCAAGTCTTTGGGAGTGATCATTTTCGTTATTCCAATTTTCCTTATAGTCTATCAAATTGAATTTAGTCAACAACCCTTCCCCGTATTCTCGATCATTTGCCTTGTGTTCGTGGCATTGATCTCCTGGCGTGCCTCAAAGATCATTGATCAAATGGTTTGCCAACTCGTGAGCGCTTACCACAGCACTATTGAAGGTTGGGCGCAGGCTCTCGAAATGCGCAACCAGGAAACCGAGGGGCATTCTCATCGTGTAGTTGACTTGACTATGAAACTGGCCGAAACCATGCGCGTCCCTGTATGCCGGCGTGAGCACTTGCAGCGCGGAGTTCTTTTGCATGACATCGGCAAAATGGGCGTCCCGGATTCTATTCTTTGCAAACACGGTCCTTTGACTGATGACGAAAAAAAAGTGATGCAAAAACACCCTGTATATGCAAGAGATTTACTTGGGCATATCGCTTACCTCGCACCTGCTATCGATATTCCCTACTGCCATCACGAGAAATGGGATGGCACAGGATACCCGCGCGGTATCCAGGGCTATGCCATCCCAATTGAAGCGCGGATTTTCTCAGTGATAGATGTGTGGGACGCCATGCGCTCGAAGCGAAGCTACCGCGATCCGATCCCTGAGAACCAGGTCATCGAATACTTGAGGACTGAAAAGGGTAGAAGTTTTGACCCTGCAGTTGTGGATGAATTCCTGGCTATGATCAACGCTCCGGCAGAAACGCAATGCAAATCCTCAACCCTGTCATTAAGGGCTCCACCCCAAAAATCACGTCTTTAGCACATTTGACAGGCATTTTTGGTAAGATAGTAGTGCACCATTAAGGATGCTGTTTATGCCTACTATTCCTGCTCACTTTTTTAACGATCCAATCGAAGTTCAGTTTAATTCAGCACCCATCCGGGAGAAATCACCCCATTGCCCGGATCGGTTCACCTGGCGTGGCGATAATTTTGAAGTCAGCCAGATACTTGAAGAATGGATCGATTACAAAAGGCGGGGGCGGATGGCACGCAATATGGCTCCTGCCCACCTTGCAAGTGCCAGCCGGCTGGGCTCCTGGGGAGTTGGGCGTTTTTATTTCCGTGTTCGTACAACAACGGGACGCATTTTTGAGCTTTATTACGACCGCGCTCCGGAGGATGTGGATGGACGGAAAGGCAACTGGTTTCTTGTTGGGGAAAGACAGGAAACAGAATAAATTTCGCGAGAATAAATAAAATTCATAAATATTAAGACTTTTCTTAATTTTATCAATCAACATATTGACTTTTCTTATTGATGTGCTATGATGTTTTTATAATATTTTTAATTATATTGCCCTATCCATTGAATACGTGAGGTAATGATGGTCAATAAAACGATAAGTAAATGCCCGGTGTGCGACGAGGATCTTGCCATTACCCGCATGTATTGTGTTAACTGCAATACCACCATTGAAGGTCATTTTGCCGCTGAGCATACCCCCTTTGGCAAATTAACCCCCGAACAGATGCAATTTTTATTGACCTTTGTTAAATGCGAAGGCCGCCTCAACCGTATGGAAGACGAAATGAAGCTGTCATATCCCACCTTACGCAGCCGGCTGACTGAAATCGTACGCGCGCTCGGGTATGAACCCGGTAAAGAAGAAACACCCGTCCAACTTTCTGCGGAAGAACGCCGTGCCATCCTTGAAGAACTGGATAATGGCACCATTACCTGGGATGAAGCACAGGCGCGTTTGCGGGGTGAAAAGATCCTCGAAACGCGCTCCACGACGGAGGTGAAGTAATGGCCAGCAGTGAAGAACGTATGAAGGTTCTTAAAATGGTCCAGGAGGGCAAGATCACTCCTGAAATGGCATCCGAACTTCTTAAAGCCCTGGATTCGAGCACTCACAGACCTCAAGCCGAAGATTCTGCCAATTCTGTGTTCCCCGGTAAAGGCAACGGCCGCTTCTTCCGGGTTCGTGTTACCGACACCGGCACTGGCAAAACCCGGGTTAATGTCCGCCTGCCCCTGGGCATGGTGAATGCGGGTATCCGCATGGGAATGCGCTTTTCCCCTGAGGTGGAAGGTCTGGATACTGCTCGCCTTGCCGAAGCGTTGGCAGCCGGTGAAACTGGCCAGATCATGGATATTTACGACGACGAAGATGGCGAGCACGTAGAAGTCTATATCGAGTAACGCAAACCTGGAATACTCCTCCTCAACAAACGCTGCCTGCGATTGTCTAGTTTTACATTGCATTTTCACGGAGAAAAAGAATGGAAACTCTAGAAAAAAAGACTGATCAACATTGGATGCGTAAATTCATCCCCATTTGGAGTGCGCAGATCTTCTCACTCCTCGGATCGGGTTTGGTCCAGTTTGCGTTAGTGTGGTGGATCACCCAGAAAACCGGATCGGCAGCGTTGCTGGCTACTGCCACTCTGGTGGCAGTCTTACCAGAAGTATTCCTGGCACCATTTGCAGGTGCCCTTGTTGACCGATGGAACCGGCGCAAAGTGATGATCTTTGCAGACGCCATCATTGCCTTGTTAACCCTTTCATTGGCGGTGCTCTTTGCTTTAGAGCTGGTTCAAGTCTGGCATATTTTCGTTGTGATGGCACTGCGTTCGGTCGGCGGCATCTTCCACTGGCCTGCCATGCAAGCTTCTACATCCCTAATGGTCCCAGAGGAACATTTTTCAAGGATAGCAGGCGTCAACCAAGCGTTACGCGGCAGCCTGGCTATTATTGCTCCCCCTTTGGGAGCGTTATTAATGACAGTGCTTAAATTTCACCTGGTCATCGGTATTGACGTGATCACAGCCATTATTGCGATTACCCCCCTCCTGTTCATCCACATTCCCCAGCCCGTTAGAACGGATGCCGGAGAAATGATTACGCCAAAAGCACTCTTTCACGATATGGCTGAAGGCTTCCGTTACATGAAAACCTGGAAAGGTTTGATCTACTTGTTGCTCATCGCTGCTGTACTTAATTTTCTATTAGGACCAGCCGGAACATTGAGCCCATTGATGGTCACTCAGTATTTCCAAAAGGGAGTCTGGGAGTTAAGTCTGTTGGATTCTATCGTAGGCGTCGGTGTTGTGATTGGAGGACTGCTGCTGGGAGTTTGGGGAGGTTTTAAGAGCAAAATCGTCACCAGCCTTTCTGGTGTGGTTGGTCTTGGGCTGGGCGTGTTTATTTTCGGGATCATACCAGCTAATGCGTTTTGGATGGCAGTAGTCGCTATGGGGTTGCTTGGATTTATGAATCCTATGGCAAATGGTCCGCTCCAGGCGATCATGCAATCACGTGTACCAGCTGAAATGCAGGGGCGCGTGATGGGCGTGACCTCCAGCATATGTACGGCTATGATGCCGCTTTCAATGCTCATCGCTGCTCCAGTGGCTGAATTTCTCGGCTTGCGGGTGTGGTACTGGTTAGGCGGCGCTCTGGTAATGGTGATCGGGCTGGCTGCCTTTTTTGTCCCCTCTATTCGTGCCCTTGAAGAAGGTCCTTCGCAGATCTCCGCTGCGGTTGTGGCTGTAGATTAATTCTTTTAAAAGAAATAATCTGTTTATAAGACCTCTTGCTTGTAATTAATGCAAAACCTTTGCTGTATAGTTAATCATGTAATCTCTGGTGTAAATGGTCATGCCAAATCGATTGCAGAACCTCAGGAAATTATTCAAGGATTACCCGAAAGCATTCTGGGTTTATAACCTCGTTGTCTTTATAGACCGCCTTGGCGGATTCATGCTCTATCCATTCTTCGCGTTGTACCTCACGCAAAAGTTTGATATTGGCATGTCTACTGTTGGTATCCTTTTTGCTGTATTCTCGATCTCCGGAATGATTGGGAATGCTCTTGGGGGTGCCTTGGCTGACCGCGTTGGGCGCAAAGGAGTCGTAATTGCCAGCTTGCTGTTATCCTCTATCAGCGCTCTGGGGATGGGTTTTGCCCCCACCCTGGCAATATTTGTATCTGTCTCCGCGATTGTAGGAACCCTGAGTAGTATTGGTGGTCCCGCAGAGGAGGCAGTGGTCGCTGATCTGCTCCCACCTGAAAAGCGCGCAGAGGGGTACGGCATCATCCGCGTGATCTTCAATATTGCCGTGATCATTGCCCCTCCTGTTGCGGGATTATTGGTGGCAAAGTCCTACCTTACTCTCTTCCTTGTTGACGCAATCATCAGCGTGATTGCCGCCGGAATTGTGTTTTTTGCTCTACCCGAAACCAAACCACAGGCGCATGAAGATTCCAAACCGGAAACAATAAGGCAAACTTTCAAAGGTTATTCACGAGTGTTCAAAGACACTTCTTTTGTCCTTTTCATCGCTGTGACAGTTTTAATGACTCTTGTCTACATGAATATGGGCACTACCCTTGGGGTATTCCTGCGTGACCAGCGAGGGGTGAAGGAAGTAGCCTACGGGACCCTCCTCAGTATTAACGCCATCCTTGTGGTATTTTTTCAGTTCTGGATTACGCACAAGTTGGAAAAATACAAGCCATTGTTAATGATGGCTGCAGGTACTTTCTTCTATGCGATCGGTTTTGCCTTATATGGATTTGTCACCGGTTTTGTACTTTTTGTCATCGCCATGGTCATCATCACTATCGGTGAAATGGTCCTTGCACCTTTCCAGCAGTCCATTGTCGCAAGTTTCGCACCGGAGGATATGCGCGGACGCTATATGGCCGTATCTGGATTGACCTGGAGCATAGCATATACAGTTGGACCTTATTTCGCCGGACTAATCCTGGATAGCTCCAATCCAAACATGCTATGGTTCGTCAGCGGATTTATTGGATTGCTTGCCACTGCCGGTTTCCTTTTTCTCAACCGATCACACAGAGCACCAACGACAATAATAAAGTCAGAAAAATAGGCTGGTCAGCTACGGATCGAGAAAGATCAACTGGCTGTACAAGGATATATCCACGCTTGAAGAAATTTCACTAGCCTGGCGGATCGTCATTCGCACTGGTGTCCTTTTTGTCACGTTATAAGGCACATCAAGCGCGAATGGGACAAAATCCACTCCTTCACTTCTGGTTACATACAACGCTTTGTTGGCAACAATTCCGCCTGTTTGCGTAAACAATTCCACGATGATCGGGTTGTCATTATAAAGATGGATAACACCTTCGATGTGCAGGTTTCCCTTTTTAGCAAACCCGCCTGCCACAGGCGACTTGAGGATCACCGGTTGTTTGGTAAAGTGTGCGTTTTCAAGTTCGCTTTTCCCGATCTGCAGCAGCAACACCGGAACACCAGTCTGGGCAATCCTGCGACCAAAGAAATCTCGTGTCGAAAGAATTAAAAGGGCTGACTCACCAGCCGAGAGGCTTTCAAATTTGATCTCAGTAGCCAGCGAAACCCATCCTGATTCCACCTGCGTCAGTTGAATTAATTGGTCCGACATGAGCCGGCCGTCTTCTCCAATCAACTGCACGTTCACCATTCCCTGGTCTCCCGGGTAAACATTCGCCAACACCAGGAACGGAGAAGTAAGCTGCGACAATTCTCCAGGTTTTTCGACCTGCAATAACGCTGGTGGATAACTGAAGCCTGCCGGGGTAGAAGCCAGTGTTGGTGTCACCTGTAATGTCGGTTGTTCAACAACAATGGGGGTTAACGCGCTAATTGTCGGTGTATCAGTGACATCAATGCCATTATCCGGGGTCGGTTGTTGGTTGGTGGGTAATAAGACCTCGGTCGCTATCAAATTCTGAGTTGGGGATAGCGTCTTTGTACCTTGGGCAGTCTGGTCAGATCGGGAACAAGCCGCTACACCCAGGAGGATAAAAGTAAATACCCCTAATTGAACAAACTTTGCAATGAATTTTGGCATGCAGGAATTTTACAACAAAAAGGGGTTTGCCGGCTGGCAAACCCCTTTGAGGATTAAAGATGGTAGATTTCGGTATATTTTTTCGTCAGGTAGCGCATATACGGTTCAGGTGTGATGGTGCTGCCGGTCACCTTCTTCACCAGCACCTGCGGTTCAAACTTGGCGCCGTGCTGGTGGATATTCTTGCGCAGCCATCCCAACAAGGCGTCAAACTTGCCATGCTCGATCTGATCGTCGAGATCCGGGATGTCCTGGTTGATCTTTTCCCATAACTGGACGGAGACCAGGTTGCCAAGCGCATAAGTTGGGAAGTACCCCAGCATACCGCCTGACCAGTGCACATCCTGGAGGACACCCAGGGTATCTGTAGTGGGAACAACTCCCAGGTATTCCTTCATGCGCGCATTCCATGCCTGCGGCAGATCCTTAACATTGACGGTACCTTCCAACAAGGCAATTTCCAGTTCAAGGCGCAGCATCACATGCAGGTTATAGGTGGCTTCATCAGCCTCCACGCGGATAAGAGAGGATTCTACCTTGTTGATTCCGCGGTAGAAAGTTTCAAGACTGACATTCTTGAGTTGCTGCGGGAAGATGGCAACCAGGCGCGGGTAGAAGAACTTCCAGAAGGCTTTTGAGCGCCCGACAAGATTCTCCCACATGCGGGACTGGGATTCATGCACTGCCATGGAAGCACCCGTTGTCAGCGGAGTACGGCGCAGGCTGGCACTGACACCCTGCTCGTACATGGCGTGTCCACCTTCGTGCATGGTGCTGAAGAGTGCTGAGGCGGCACGTTCCGGGTCAAAGCGGGTGGTGATGCGCACATCATCGATACCGAAACTGGTGGTAAAGGGATGCACGGATTTGTCCTGCCGACCGCGGTTCCAATCATAGCCAAAGCGGGTAACCACATCCACACCAAAATCCCACTGTCCCTGTTCTTCATATGGCACATGCAGGAAAGAATCGTCAATCTCTGGTTTTGCTGCAATCGCCTTCAGTAATTCCACCTGCTGCGGGCGCAATTTACCGAAGATCTCTTTAACTTCCTTGGTCTTCAAGCCGGGTTCAAAATCATCCAACAGTGGATCATATACGTGATCATAGGGCTTGAAGAATTCGGCGTATTCTTTGCGCAGTTCAACGATTTTTTCAAGATGCGGTTGGAAAACCTTGAAATCGTTCTTGTGTTTGGCTTCTTGCCAAACACCCTGGGCGATGGTGGTCACACGGGCAAACTCACCCACCCATTTCATGGATACTTTGGTCTCTTTATCAAAGTTATGTGCCACCCGTTTGATCAGGCAGGCATCATCGGATTCCGGGTCAAGGGTATCAACATACGGCAGCAATTTACCGACCAGGTCGCCCATTTCTTTCGAGACGAACTTATTGTGCTGAATAGTCGCCAATGTTTCCAGGATATTCCCACGGTCTTCTGCCCCACCACCCGGCATATAGACCTGTTGATCCCAGCCCAATAAGGCATTAGCCCGGCCAAGATCCGTGATCTCTGCTAATAATTGCTTAAATTCCTTGAGTTCTTTTTCCATTAATAGTCTCCTTGTATAGATTAGGCAACTTTCCAGCGCAGCATTTTATCATCCAGCGCTGCCAATATTTCTTCAGCAATGTCATTGGCTGCCCGGGCTTGGGCCTCAACTGTCTGCGCGCCAACATGCGGGGTGATGATTAACCTGGCATGCCCCACCAATCCAGCCAATTCGGGTCCGGGTGGTTCAGAAGTCAATACATCCAAAGCCGCGCCGGCTACCTTGCCGCTGTTTAACCCGTCCAGCAGGGCTGTCTCATCAATCACGCCGCCGCGCGCTGCGCAGATGATGTACACTCCCTGTTTCATTTTCGCAAAGGCGGCTGCGTTGAGCATGCCCTTTGTATCGGGAGTTAATGGAAGATGCATGGTGATCATGTCAGAGTTCTTCAGTACCTCGTCAAAACTCAGCGGTTCACCCCCACGTTTTTTGATCTCGTCAGCCGGGATGAGCGGGTCAAAACCAAGCACCTTCATATCAAATGCTGCCGCTCTTTTCGCCACTGCAGCACCGATGCGCCCAAAACCCAAGACTCCCAACGTCTTGCCGGAGAGTTCTGCGCCTTCAAATTCCTTCTTTAGCCATTTGCCGGCTTTCATACTGGCGTCGGCTCTTGCGAGTTCGCGCACAATCCCCAGCATAAGTCCCAGCGTGAGTTCCGCTACAGCTGTGGT
>Ga0209450_10000191_pt1 | contig 33839 bp, 27 predicted proteins | sample FrelakmetLWP11LW_FD_187149 | JGI IMG/M metagenome (GOLD analysis project Ga0209450, IMG submission 187149) | Freshwater lake sediment microbial communities from the University of Notre Dame, USA, for methane emissions studies - LWP11 LW (SPAdes)... | ecosystem: Environmental > Aquatic >...
GATGTAGGATTAAAGATCTCCGGTTCGTTCATACATACTCAGCTCAAAGCCTACATCGCCCGTAATATTCTTGATAACAAAGGATTCTATCCTATCTGGGAAGAGATAGATACAACGCTGAAGTATGCGATTGAGTTTCTGAAGAAGTAATGTTTGTCGTGCAATCCTGCTATCATTCAATCGTGCAATCAGAACTTTTAAAGTTTACTGACAAATGATTCAAGGACTGATAATGACAGATCTTCCTCCTCAATAAATCCCATATGCCCTGAGTTTTTAAGAATGATGACTTCAGCATTTTTTGGAACACGAACCATGGATTGAATTTCCCCGCAGTTTATAAGATTGTCCATTTCACCGAGGATCCAGAGGTACGGAACTTTACCTGATTCCATGACTGACACTCTTGAAGGACGGGTTATCATACCTTTGAGTACAGCAACAATTGTTTCATCCGGCATTTTCAGGGCGATCTCTGTGGAACGCTTAAGGGATTCACTAAATTTCTGAAGATTGGCAGTGGCATATAGTTTTGCAATATTTCCCGGTATAAACCACTCCTTTTTTCCTTTTTCAACAACACCTGCTTCCATTCTTCTTTTTTCAATCTTCCCGCTATCGTCTGCAAAGGGATGTGAATGGAAAAGGCAGTAGCCGGAAAGCAAGTCAGTATGAAGATCTGCAAATGCAAGAGTGACATACCCTCCAAGAGAATGTCCCGTAAGGAATAACTTTCTGATTTTGAGATCCTCAAGAAGCTTTGCAAGGATGGAAGCCATACAATCCATTGTAAGAACTTCGTCTGTATTCTCTGACTTTCCATGTCCGGGCAGATCGACTGTTATTATCCTGAAATTCTCCGATAGTCTTTTTGCAAAGCTGCTCCAGATTTCCGAAGTTTCAAGATAACCATGTATTAGCATGATAACCTGGCCTTTGCCCTGATCTTTATAGTGAATTTTGCCGGTATTGCAAGTAAAGAATTTGTCCATAGGAGTTATTTTATGCTAAGATATATGGATTAATTTTAGCTGATTGGGGATTGTTCATTGTAAATGTTATGAAATAATTTTAATTTTATAAGAAGCTCTCACAGAGAATATTAATTTGTAAACAATTCATATACAATGAATAAGGTCTTGTTTTCTTCTGTTTCGAAAAAATTCGTAATGGCCCTGGCAGGGCTCTTTCTTCTCCTGTTCCTGCCGGTTCATCTAATTATCAACCTGATGCTCCTTAAGAGCAATCCTGAACCATTCAACACAGCTGCTCATTTTATGGCGTCTTTCCCGCTGATCAAGATTATCGAGATTGTTCTTTTTGCTGCTATTTTAGTTCATGTCGCCTGGGGTATCTTTCTTCAGATCCAGAACTGGTTCTCCAGACCTGTAGGCTATGCAAGCGGCAATAAATCAGAAACTTCATTCTTTTCGAAGTTCATGATCTGGACCGGTGCCTGTGTGCTGACATTCCTCGTCCTTCATTTCTTTAATTTCTATTTCATAAAGCTGGGCCTGGTACAGGGTGATCCGGAAGATTTTTATTCTGTCGCGCATAACCTCTTTAAAATACCTGCATACAATTATATTTATCTCGCCTGCTTTATTCTTCTCGGACTGCATCTCTTCCATGCCTTTTCATCAGCATTCCAAACACTTGGACTTAATCACAGGATTTGGACTCCTGTTGTAAATGTCTTTGCATGGATCTATGCGATCCTTATACCGGCAGGCTTTGCTTTTATTTCAATATCACTCTGGTTCTTCAGATAGAAAAAACAATACAATGGGAAAACTAAATTCAAAGATACCTGATGGTCCGCTTGCACAGAAATGGACCAGATACAAGGCTTCCTCCAAACTTGTAAACCCTGCCAATAAAAAGAAACTGGAAATTATTGTGGTGGGCACAGGGCTGTCGGGTGCCGGCGCAGCCTCTGCTCTTGGAGAGCTTGGCTACAGTGTCAAGGTTTTCTGCTACCAGGATTCACCACGCAGGGCTCATTCTGTAGCGGCACAGGGAGGGATCAACGCTGCAAAAAACTATCAAAATGATGGAGATTCTGTTTACCGCCTCTTTTATGACATGATCAAGGGAGGCGATTACCGTGCCAGGGAAGCGAACGTCTACAGGGCAGCAGAAGTAAGTAACCAGGTAATCGACCATTTTACAGCGCTTGGTGTTCCCTTTGCGCGTGATTATGGAGGGACTCTCGACACCAGGTCGTTTGGCGGCGTTCAGGTATCAAGGACTTTCTATGCAAAAGGTCAGACAGGGCAGCAATGTCTGCTCGGCTGCTATTCATCACTTAACAGGCAGATAAAGAAAGGTAATGTAAAAATGTTTCCGCGGCGCGAGATGCTCGACCTCGTTGTTATTGATGGTAAGGCACGCGGCATAATTACAAGGAATCTCATCACGGGGGAAATCGAAAAACACGGAGCTCATGCAGTTATACTTGCCACAGGCGGTTATGGTACAATATATTACATGTCGACTCTTGCAGTAAATTCAAACGCTTCAGCAGCATGGAAGGCTCACAAAAAAGGAGCATTCTTTGCAAACCCAAGCTTTGTGCAGATACATCCCACATGCGTTCCTCAGCTGAATGACTACCAGTCAAAGCTTACACTGATGTCCGAGTCTCTCAGGAATGATGGTCGTGTATGGGTTCCCAAGGCAAAGGAAGATACCCGTTCTGCAAATGATATTCCGGAGGAGGAGAGAGATTATTTTCTTGAAAGAAGATATCCGGCATTCGGGAATCTTGTGCCGAGGGATGTCTCTTCAAGGGCGATAAAGGAGCGCTGTGATGCAGGCTATGGTGTCGGAGAAACAAAGCTTGCCGTATACCTTGATTTCAGGGATGCTATCAATAAGCAAGGTAAGAAGTCCATCGAAAACAAATACGGGAACCTGTTCGAAATGTATAAGACCATTACTGGAAGCGACCCGTACGAAGAGCCTATGAAAATCTATCCGGCCGGCCATTATACGATGGGAGGTCTGTGGGTCGATTATGAGCTGATGACAACCATTCCGGGACTATATTCAATCGGAGAATCAAATTTTTCCGATCATGGCGCCAACAGGCTCGGGGCAAGCTCTTTGATGCAGGCGGCAGGTGATGGCTATTTTGTTCTGCCAAATACGGTCAGTAACTACCTTGCCGACGAGATCCGTACACCAAAAATATCTATCGACAAACCTGAATTTGCTGAGGCTGAAAAAACTGCGGCTGAAAGGCTGAATAAGCTGTTGTCTGTCAAGGGAAAGCAGAATGCAGCATCATTCCATAAACGTCTTGGGAAGATTATGTGGGACTATGTGGGAATGAGCAGAAATGAGGCCGGTCTTAAAAAAGCTCTTGATTTGATACGTGAACTTCAGCAGGAATTCTGGAGGGATCTCAATGTTCCCGGAACTGCTGGCGAGCTCAATATGGAGCTCGAAAAAGCCGGCAGGGTGGCAGATTATTTTGAGCTGACACAGCTTCTCATTACAGACGCCCTCGACAGAAAGGAATCATGCGGGGCTCATTTCAGGGAAGAGTACCAGACTCCCGACGGTGAAGCACTCAGAAACGACCAGGAATATGCTTATGTTGCAGCCTGGGAATATGCTGGTGAAGACAAGCCGCATATCCTGCACAAGGAAGAGCTGAAATTTGAAGAGGTGGAGATGAAAGTACGGAGTTATAAATAATAAGTCTTGCAGTCTTGCAGTCTTGCATGTCTTTAATTTTAAGAGATCTGCACGACTTGCAGAACTTGCACGACTTGCAGGATTTGCAGGACAATTAACAATATAAAACCATGAGATTAGTTTTAAAAATCTGGCGCCAGAAGAATGCGAAAGCAAAGGGTACCTTCGCGACATACAGGATGGATGATGTATCACCAGAGATGTCATTCCTTGAGATGCTGGATGCTCTCAACAAGAAACTGGTTGAAGAGGACAAGGATCCTGTGGCATTTGATCACGACTGCCGTGAAGGCATCTGCGGTTCATGCGGGATGTATATCAACGGACATCCTCACGGGCCGGTTCCGGCGATCACAACATGTCATCTTTCAATGAGATATTTCAAAGATGGCGACACTATCTGGATTGAGCCCTGGAGGGCTAAGCCGTTCCCTGTGATCAGGGACCTGATTGTCGACAGGTCTGCTTTTGATCAAATACAGTCTGCCGGTGGTTTTATTTCGGTAAATGCCGGAGCAGCACCAGAGGCAAATTCAATACTTGAAACAAAGAAGAATGCCGATGATGCTTTTGATTCATCTATTTGTATAGGCTGCGGCGCATGTGTTGCCGCATGCAAGAACGCTTCAGCAATGTTGTTTGTATCTGCGAAGATCTCCCAGTTTGCGCTCCTGCCACAGGGTCGCATCGAGGCTAAAGACAGAGTGAGGGCGATGGTTGAAAAAATGGATGAGTTGGGCTTCGGAAACTGTTCAAACACAGGAGCATGCGAAGCTGAATGCCCAAAACAGATAAAGCTTACAAATATTGCACGCTTAAACAGGGAATATTATAAGGCTTATTAATTATTCAGAACCGAATATAATTTCATTCCATTTATATCAAGAGCTGAAAGAAAACCATAATCCATCTCTCTGCCATAAACACAGCCGGTATCAATTGGTATCACAGATGATTTGTCTCTTATCTGCTTTTTTACATATTCAATGGTTTTCGGACGGTGGCCGTGTACAATTGTTTTGCCACGCAGGACCGGATTTGTATAAGAGAGCCGGCTTTCCCAAATCATATGATAGGTATCATTGAATGGATCAGCATCAAGGTCATTGAAGCCGGCATGAACGAAAAGAAAGTTTCCGGTCGATTCATAGTATTTAAGTCCGGAGAAAAAACGGAGATATGTCTCATCCAGATCCCTGACATCCTGAATTCCTATGCTTTGTAAAGTTGTTTCACCGCTGTTCATATACCACTGGTACAGCATACCGTTATCGGCGTAAGCTTCAAGAAGCATAGCTTCATGATTCCCCATCAGGGGTATTACATCGAATCCCGCCTCTTTAAGATCAATTATGAAGTCAATCACCTCTTTGCTCTGGGCACCCCTGTCGATATAGTCGCCAAGCAGAATGAGCCTGTCTTCTTTTTTGAGGTCAATGGTATTTACAACAAGCTCATAAAAAGGCTCGAAACAACCATGAATATCTCCAATCGCAAAGAGACGGCCCATACATTATCCGCAAATCGATTCGATTTCTTTAACGGTTTTAGGAACTGGCTTGCCAAGAAGCTTGTGTCCCTTTTCAGTGATGAGAACATTATCTTCGATACGAATTCCCCCTATTGACATATACTTATCGATCTTGCTGTAATTTATAAATTCCGTGAATTTCTTTTCGGATTTCCATTTTTCGATAAGCTCGGGAATAAAGTAACAGCCTGGTTCTATTGTAAATACATGTCCCGGCATATAAGGCAGGGCAAATCTGAGGAAGGCGAGTCCAAACTGGTCGCTGCGCTTCACTTCGTCATTATAACCAATATAATTTTCTCCCAGAGCTTCCATGTCGTGAACATCCAGACCTATCATATGACCAAGGCCATGAGGCATAAACAGGGCATGTGCTCCAGCTGCAACAGCCTCATCAGTTTCACCTTTCATCAATCCCAGCTCTTTAAGGCCTGAAGTAATATTTTTGCATGCCAAAAGATGAAGATTCCGGTTCGATAAACCTGGACGTGTTGCCTTGATTGCATCTGTATTTGCCTTAAGCACGATGTCATAAATATCTTTCTGGATATCGCTGAATTTTCCGCCGACAGGCGTAGTCCTGGTAATATCGGATGCATAATGAAGGTTGGTTTCAGCACCGGCATCCGTTACCATCATTCTGCCCTTCTTCAAGACATTGCTGTGTGTATGATTATGGAGCGTTTGTCCGTTAATGCTTAGAATTATCGGGAATGAAGTCCCTCCTCCCTTTGCCAGTGCAATTCCTTCGATTGTTCCGAAAATATCCTGTTCAATGACACCCGGCTTACACATTCTCATTGCAGTGACATGCATCGAATATGCTATATCCACAGCTTTTTCAATTTCATCTATCTCAACTTTCTCCTTTATCGATCTCATTGACACGACTGCCTTCACGAGGTCTGTTGATGCCAGTGTTTTCATCTGGCAGGGATTCTCTTTTAATAATGAGCCAAGGGTCATTTTTGTCTCACCCCTGTATGGTGGCAGAAAATGAACACGTCTTCTTTTTGAAACAGCATCTTTAATGACTTCCTCAAGTTTTGCCATCGATGCAGTGTTCGTAACACCGCACTTAAGGGCCAGATCTTTAACCAAAGGCTGAGGACCCATCCAGACTATATCGTCAATGTCGACTTCGTTGCCGAATATATGGTCTTTACCCGAATCGCAATCCATCAATCCAGTAAATCCTGGCAGATCGAGTCCGAAAAAATACAAAAAGTCGCTATCCTGCCTGAAATGGTAAGTGTTTGCAGGATAATTCATAGGCGATTCAACATTGCCTATGAACAATGCAAGACCTGTCTTCATTCTCCTTCGAAGCTCATCCCTCCTTTTAACATATACATCGCTTTTGAACATGGTGGCTGATTTTTTGTAAATGAACTAATGAGATAATATCTCAAATGTAATAAATCTATTACTGAGTTGTGTCAGTATTATTCAGCGAATAGTATTGGTTGTTAACAAACTATTATTACATTCGCATGGGGTTACCAACAAATTATTAACACAATATCAATATGCCGTACCGCCGATTGCCTAATACTGATGCTGCCAGGATAAGAGCTTTAAAGACCGCTCTGGAAAAAGGAAAGGAAGTTCCTCCGCATAAGCTTGCCTATTCAGCAAAAACAATTATAAGGCTTCAGAAGTTTCTTCCGCTCTTTGAGCATAGCATTAAGCTGCAGCGGCAATCAGTAGCATCACAGAGCAAGAAAAGCAGGGAATATAACGAGTCTCTCAGAAAAGCCAGAATATACCTGACTCATTTTATCAGGGTGATGAATATGGCTATTTTCAGAGGAGATTTGCCTGCAGAAACAAGAGCTTATTATGGTCTGGCAACCAATGAATCGGTACTTCCATCTCTTAATACCGAAAATGAGCTTATCAGCTGGGGCAAGAGAATAATTGAAGGCGAAGAGTTCAGGATCCGCAAGGGAGGCAGTCCTATTACCAATCCCACTATTGCAGTGGTTAAGGTCAGGTTTCAGAATTTTCTTGAAGAATATAATTATCATAAAATCTTCCTGAAAAAAACGCTTGACTATAATGAAAGAACAGCAGATATGCGGAAGGAGGCAGATGAAATCATTCTTGAGATCTGGAATGAGGCAGAAGCTGCATTCAGCTCACTTCCTGAGGAGATGAGGAAGAAAGAGTGTGAGGATTACGGGATAGTATATTTTTACCGAAAGAGCGAGCTGGAAAAAATAAATGACCCGGAACAAAAGGAGCCTGTTAAAACAGACACTGCTGAAATAACAGCGCAGAACCCGTTTCCCTCATCCTTACCAAAATTATTCGTCAGCAATTGAATATCGGTAATATATCGCTGGGAGAACGCCCTTTGTTCCTGGCCCCGATGGAGGATATAACAGATCCATCATTCCGCAGGATCTGCAAGATGAACGGAGCAGACTTCATGTTCACTGAATTCATCTCATCCGATGGCCTTATAAGAGAAGGTGAAAAAAGCTTAAGGAAGCTTGATATCTATGATGCTGAAAGGCCAATTGGGATACAGCTCTACGGCCATCTCCTTGATCCCATGATTGAAGCAGCGCTTATTGCCGAAGAGGCAAAGCCTGAAACTATTGACATAAATTTCGGCTGTCCGATGAAGAAAATAGCCAACAGGGGCGCTGGCGCCGGAATGCTGAAGAATATCCCGCTGATGATCGAAATGACAGCAGCCATAGTGAAAGCCGTGAAACTTCCGGTTACAGTAAAAACAAGGCTCGGATGGGACGACGACAGCAGGAATATCGTGGAAGTGGCTGAACAGCTGCAGGACCAGGGCATTAAGGCTATAACTATTCACGGTCGCACAAGGGCTCAGCTTTACAAGGGAACAGCCGACTGGACACTGATTGGCGAAGTAAAGAATAATCCCAGAATGAAGATCCCGGTAATAGGCAACGGGGATATCGATGATCCGGTTAAGGCCATGGATATGTTCAACCGTTACGGTGTCGACGGAATTATGATTGGCCGCGCTTCAGTAGGAAGACCGTGGATTTTCAGAGATATCAGGCATTATCTTGAAACCGGAAAAATCCTGCCTGAACCAACAGTAAATGAAAAATGTGACCTGGCCCTGCTTCATCTTGAAAAATCGCTCGAGTATAAAGATGGCCCAAGGGCGATATATGAAATGAGACGACATCTTTCAAACTATTTTAAAGGATTGCCTCATTTCAAGGAGACCAGACTAAGGCTACTGACAACCCTGGATATAGATGAAATTAAAAGCATTATTGGGGAGATCAGGCACAAATGGGGAGATTTCCGCACCGAAGAAAGAACTTCTGTTTACAGTGCCTGAACAGTTGTATTCAGCGGTTCAACCTTTCTGAAAAGCATTGAAAAGCCTTTCCATTTGAAAAGCAGCTTCATAATTATCAGGACAACAATACACATTGCCAGCATCGCCAGAAATTCAATTCCTGGATTATAAACATGCTGCTCGTAGACAGCAGGCGTCTGCAGCACCGAACCTTTATTGGCAAGCATTATGGAGAGGAAAGCATTGTTTGCCGCATGTGCTCCGATAGCCGCTTCTACACCGTCATCCATTACTGTCATGATGCCGAATATCAATCCAAAAAGAAGGTATTGCGGCATCATGCTCCAGAAGCCATACTCCTTGATTTCAGGATTGATGACATGCATAAGCGCAAATAATATGGATGTGAAAATTACAGGCGTCCAACTGTTTTTCATCAGAACTGCAAAACCCTGCATCAGGTAACCCCTGAAGATTATTTCCTCCCATGCAGCCTGGAATGGAATAAGAAGAACCGATATTATTATAAGAGGGATTAGTGTTTTTGAGGTGTTGAGCAATGAGTAGTTTGAAGGATCAAGCTTAATGGAGGCAAACAAATAAATAGCTGAGAACAGAGTCCATACTATTGCTGACCCGAATAACCGCTTCCATCTGAAATTACCATTACCATTAATTACCTGGCTGAATTTTTTGCCATTCATCGGATATAGAAGCAAAACAAATGCAACCAGTCCTATAATGAATGGAAAGATCATTTCAATGAGATAAACATTAGGGTCAAGACCAAGAACACTAAGGTCGTTTGGATTTGCAGAAATCTTTTCAAGAATAGAAGGATCATTAGCTGTGCTTATGCCAATACTTATAAGCAATGGTATTGCTCCTATTGTGTTTGTCAGTGCAAAAATAGCTGCAAATACAATGACGTATCGCCACCAGTTGTTTTTGCCGATGAAAGAGGATTCAAGATGGTTCATGATTATTTAAGGTACAAGGTTTATGGCTTACGGTGCACGGTGCCGCAAAATAAATTAAAATTATGTCGTTGATTTTTTGGGGTAGTCTATCGAGTAATGCAGTCCTATGCTTTCCCTGCGGGCCTGAGCATGTTTTATAATTATATATCCCACATTAATCAGATTTCTTACTTCACAAATCTTCTTTGAGATCAGCGAGCGTTTGTAAAGGCTTTCGGTTTCCTGGTAAAGAATCTCAAGCCGTACCATTGCCCTTTCGAGACGGAGATTTGATCTGACAATTCCCACGTAATTGCTCATTATCATCTGAACCTCTTTGATACTCTGGGTGATAAGGATCATCTCCTCAAGATTGGTGGTTCCCTTATAATCCCAGTCGGGTATTTTTTCTTCAAAAGTGAGTTTGTCAAGCCTTCCAGCGGAATGAATTGCGGCCCTGTGTGCATATACTGCAGCCTCGAGCAGAGAATTGGAAGCCAGCCTGTTTGCACCATGCAAACCTGTAGACGAAGCTTCACCAAGAGAATAAAGCCGGTCGATGCTGCTTTGTCCGTCCATATCAACCTTAATCCCTCCGCAGGAATAATGCTGGGCCGGCACTACGGGGATCATGTCTTTCGTAATGTCAATACCTATTGTGAGGCAATGTTCATATACATTCGGAAATTGTTCCTTTAGCCCTTTGGGCTCCAGGTGCCTGCAGTCAAGCCAGACATGATCGTCACCCCACATCTTCATTTCGTTATCAATTGCTCTTGCTACAATGTCTCTCGGCGCCAGGGACTCGCGGTTATCGTACCTTTTCATGAATTCCTCACCGGCCATGTTCTTAAGAACTGCTCCATACCCCCTGAGAGCTTCAGTTATAAGAAATGAAGGTCTTGTTTTCGGATCATAAAGCGATGTAGGATGAAACTGCACAAACTCCATATTTTCAATTGTTCCCTTGGCCCTGTATACCATAGCTATACCATCTCCTGTTGCAATCTCGGGATTTGTGGTAGTCAGGTATACATTTCCCATTCCACCGGTTGCGACAACAGTCACCCTGGAAAGAAATGTCAGTACCTTTTTATTTTTCAGATCGGCGATATATGCCCCGAAGCATTTGATATCGGGATAATTCCGTTTCACAACTTCCCCCATGTGATGCTGGGTAAGTATTTCAATGGCAAAATGTTGCTCAAATATCTCGATATTAGGATCTTTCCTGACCCTGGCTATAAGAGTTTTCTCAATGGCTTCACCTGTTCTGTCCTTGTGGTGAAGAATCCTGTATTCCGAATGTCCTCCTTCCCTGTGAAGATCATAGGTTCCATCTTCCTTCTTGTCGAAAGGCACTCCGATGTCGATAAGATCCTTTATCCTGTCAGGAGCTTCGCTTACAACCATCCTGACAACTGCCTCATCGCAGCACCCCGCACCTGCTACCAGCGTGTCATGAATATGTTTTTCGAAGTTGTCGGGTTTGCTGAAGACTGCTGCAATTCCGCCCTGGGCATATCGCGTGTTAGTATCTTCCAGGGCAGCCTTCGTTACGACTGATACCTTACCATACCTCGCAGCTTTAAGAGCAAATGACAATCCTGCAATCCCGGAACCAATGACAAGAAAATCGGTTCTTTTCTTCATGATTTATTTTGAATTAATCACTTGTAAAGATAGCAAAAAAGTATAGCCTCATGTCACCATGTACTCATCCCCCAACCCCCTTCTCTGCTAAAGCAAAGAGGGGGCGTAATTCATTGTAAATAAATCCGTTCCCCCTCTTTGCTTTAGCAGAGAGGGGGAATATAAGGGGGTGAGTACATGTCTCACCTTTGTAAAACCAAAGATTTTGAGTTACTTTTGCCTTCCGCAATTGCAAACAAACTGATTATGGCACAGGATGATGTTTTTAAAAAGCTGGTCGCACACTGTAAAGAGTATGGATATGTTTTTCCGTCAAGCGAAATATATGACGGATTGAGTGCAGTTTATGATTACGGCCAGTATGGTGTGGAACTAAAGAACAATATAAAGAAATACTGGTGGGACAGCATGGTCCTGCTGAATGAAAATATTGTCGGCCTTGATTCTGCAATATTCATGCATCCCACAATCTGGAAAGCATCGGGACACGTTGATGCATTTAATGATCCGCTTATCGACAACAAGGATTCAAAAAAGAGGTACCGGGCAGATGTGCTCATAGAAGAACATCTTGCAAAATTTGAAGAGAAGATAAACAAGGAGATTGAAAAAGCATGCGAAAAATTCGGAGCTTCCTTTGATGAAAAAAAGTTCAGGGAGACAAATCCGAGGGTGCTCGCCAACCAGACAAAGTTTGATGAACTTAATGCACGCTTTGCAAAAGCAATGAATGCAACTGATCTGGCAGAACTAAGGCAGATAATAATTGACAATGAGATCGTTTGTCCGATATCGGGAACAAGGAACTGGACTGAAGTAAGGCAGTTCAACCTTATGTTTGCCACAGAGATGGGTTCCACCGCTGAAGGAGCAAATAAAATATATCTGCGTCCCGAAACAGCACAGGGTATCTTTGTAAACTTCCTCAATGTTCAGAAGACTGGAAGGATGAAAATCCCCTTTGGCATCGCCCAGATAGGAAAGGCATTCCGCAATGAAATAGTAGCACGCCAGTTCATATTCAGGATGAGGGAGTTCGAGCAGATGGAGATGCAGTTCTTCGTTCAGCCGGGAAGCGAGCTCGATTGGTTCAGGCATTGGAAGGGAGTAAGGATGAAATGGCATACGGCGCTTGGCTTCGGCGATGAAAACTACCGCTTCCATGATCATACAAAACTGGCACATTATGCCAATGCTGCAACCGACATCGAATATAAATTCCCGTTTGGTTTCAAGGAAGTCGAGGGCATACACTCAAGGACGGATTTCGACCTGAAGCAGCACCAGGAATACAGCGGGAAAAAGATGCAGTACTTTGATCCTGAGAAAGGTGAATCGTATGTTCCATTTGTGATAGAAACATCTATCGGTGTTGACAGAATGTTCCTCCAGATCATTTCGGCAGCATACCAGGAAGAAGAACTTAAAAAAGAAGACGGAACCACAGATACGAGAGTTGTAATGAGACTGCCGTCGTTCCTGGCCCCGGTCAAGCTGGCGGTGATGCCGCTTGTAAAGAAGGACGGATTGCCTGAGATTGCTGAAAATATTGTAAAAGAGCTGAGATTTGTATTCAATTGCCAATACGATGATAAGGATTCAATTGGCCGGCGCTACAGGCGCCAGGATGCCATTGGCACACCATATTGCATAACCATTGATCATCAGACGATTGAAGATAATTCTGTTACAATAAGGTACCGCGATTCCATGGAACAGGAGCGTGTTAAGATAAATCAGCTCAAGGATATAATTGCCGAAAAAGTAAATATTTCCAGCTTGCTTAAAAAGCTATAGCATGAACCGGGTGCTGATAATCACCTATTACTGGCCGCCGAGCGGAGGGGCCGGAGTGCAACGGTGGCTTAAATTCGCCAAGTACCTGCCTCAGTACGGATGGGAACCTGTAATACTTACCGTTGATCCGGAATATGCTGCTTATCCTGCACTGGATACTTCCCTTGAAAAGGACATCCCTGAAAATATCAGTGTTTACCGGACAAAAGCAACAGACTGGTTCAGGTTTTATGAAAGAGACAAATCAAAAATCCCATCAGGAGGATTTGCCACAAACAAGGATGATTCATTCAAAGGAAAATTGTCACGCTTCATCAGAGGCAATTTTTTCATCCCTGATCCACGCAGAGGCTGGAACAGACATGCTTTTAAAAAAGCACGTGAATTGATTGAAAAAGACGGCATTAAACATGTTATAACAACAAGTCCGCCTCATTCGACACAGCTTATAGGTCTTAAGCTGAAGAAGCGTTTTCCTGAAATAAAATGGATGGCCGACCTGCGGGATCCATGGACTGATATTTACTATTATGATCTTTTTTATCCTTCAGTCATTGCCAGAAGAATAGATCTTGGTTATGAGAAAGCAGTACTTGAACATGCCGACATTATAACTACGGTTGGCCCGTCTCTTGGTATATATTTTGAATCGAAGGTCCCCGTTTCTGCGAAAAAGATAAAGATCGTGCATAACGGATATGATTCTGGCGATTTTGAAAACTTAATAGCCTCAACACCGGCAAAATTTACTATTTCATATACAGGATCAATATCAGAATCATATCCTGTTGAAGGATTCATAAAAGCGATAGTTGAGGTTATTGAAAAAGGGCAGAAATTATCGCTGAAATTTACTGGTCATATTTCCGAAGTACTTAAGAGCCGTTTAATTTCAGCGATTGGCACAGAAAATCTTGAATTCATTCCATATACCGATCACAAAAAAGTTATCGGGCAAATGCTCTCTTCCTCCATGCAGCTTCTTGTGCTTGCCAGGGATCCGCGAAACAGAAGTTTTCTTCCCGGAAAGCTATTCGAGTATATTGCATCAGGGAAGCCTGTACTCTGCCTCGGTCCTGCTGATGGAGATACGGCTGAGATCCTTGAAAATGGCGGATTCGGGAAATCCTTTGATTATGATGATGTTGTGGGAATATCAGAATTCATTGCAAATTCAATAAACAAAGAGTTCACCGGGATAAAGACTCCTCCTGTGGAGTTTTCCAGAAGAAACCTGGCAATGAAGATTGCAAGTCTGCTGAGATAAGCCAGGTTCAAAATGCACCGGCATTATGATATGTTAAAAATCTTAGCGAAATTTGAGGACCGGTATTGCTGATCTGCTGTTATGATCAGCTGTGCCACAGAACGTTAATAAATCCATAAGACAATGATAACCAGCAAGTTGAACAATATCCTGGTTCTTGCACCTCATACTGATGACGGGGAACTCGGGGCCGGTGGCGCAATCAGTTATTTTCTCGAGAAAAAGGCAAAGGTTTTTTATGTCGCTTTTTCAACTGCTAAAGATTCCGTACCAAAAGGAATGCCCGGGGACATCCTAAAGACTGAAGTAAAGAAAGCTACCCGCCAGCTTGGCATTGATACCAAAAACCTTATCATATATAATTACCAGGTCCGTAAGCTTAATTATTCGCGGCAGGAGATCCTTGAGGACCTCATAAAGCTGAGAAACAAGATCCATTTTGACCTTGTTTTCATGCCCAGCCTGAATGACATTCACCAGGATCATCTTACTGTATCACAGGAAGGCCTCAGGGCATTCAAAACAACCTCTATCCTTGGATATGAGCTTATCTGGAATAACCTGACATTCAACACTACCTGTTTTATAAGACTTGAAGAGAGACATTTAGAGAATAAAATCAATGCTCTTAAAAACTACAAATCACAAAAAGGGCGTGATTATGTTTCAGCCGATTTCATAAGGTCGCTGGCAAGGGCAAGGGGTGTGCAGATAGGCGCTGAATATGCTGAAGCCTTTGAAGTGATACGGTGGGTTATCTGACAATGGAAAAACTAAAAAGCATAAGGATATTCATAACAGGTGCGGGAGCTCCCGGAGCTCCCGGCATAATTAAATCCCTGAGGAAAGTAACTGAGAGGGAAATTTCCATTCTTGGCGGCGATGCCAATCTTGGAAATTCAGTCGGGGCAGGGCTGCTTGATAAAATTTTTCGGATACCATTTGCCGAATCACCTGATTTTATCCAGAAGATTCTGGATATCTGCACAAGTGAAAAGATTGATGTGATAATTCCCCTGGTGACCAGAGAGCTGCTGATCTTTGCACAGAACAAGGAGCTATTTGCACAAAAGGGAATTTATGTCTCTGTCTCCGATCCCGGGCAGTTAGAAACTGCAAACAATAAATACCTGCTGATGAAATTCTGCAGGGAAAACAATATCCCTGTTCCGGATTTTCATCTTGTCCGTTCACTTGAAGAATTCCGCGATGCTGCAGAAAGCCTGGGTTATCCTGAGAGTAAGATCTGCTTCAAGCCTCCTGTATCAAACGGACTTAGAGGATTCAGGATAATTGAAGACGGGCAGGACAGGCTTTTTTCACTTATGAATGAAAAGCCGAATAATATATATATCTCATTCAACGAATTCATCTCCATATGCGAAGGAGGAGAATCATTCCCCGAGCTTATAGTTATGGAATATCTGCCCGGTGAAGAATATAGTGTTGATGTCCTGGCTGATAACGGCAAATTCATCTGTGCCATTCCCAGGAGCCGTGATCACATAAAAATGGGAATAAGCTTTGTGGGGACGGTTGTTGAGGACAAGGAGATTATAGGATATTCGAAGAGTGTTGTTGAAGGATTGAAACTGAACGGGAACATAGGATTGCAGTTCAAAAGAGATATCAATGGAATACCAAAGATTATTGAATCGAATCCAAGGGTTCAGGGAACAATAGTATTATGCACTGCGGCAGGTGCTAATATGGTATATGAGGCTGTAAAGATAGGCATCGGAGAAAAGCCGCGTATCCCTGAGATCAATTGGGGGCTTAAGATGATAAGGTACTGGGATGAACTTTTCCTTGACATAAATGGCAAAAAAGTCGATTTCTGATCTCTATAGCTTTTCATTGTTCATCTTCGATCTGGATAATACCATCTACAATGAAGAGGATTACCTGTTCCGGGCGTATTCATCTATCTGTGACAGATTTGCAGGGATGGCGCAGGGATATGATAAAAAGTCGCTTTTCAGCTTAATGATGAAAATATACAGGCAGGAAGGAAGGGATAAGCTGTTTGATAAATTTCTTTCCGGGGCTGGGATTGGTGAAGGTTACCTTGAAGAGTGCCTGAAAATACTCAGAACCTTTAATCCTGAAAAACAAATTGAAATATATCCAAAATCGGCGAAAATCCTGCGGTTCCTGATTGAGAAGGGAAAGAAGGTATATGTGCTTACAAATGGTAATCCCGGTCAGCAAAAAAACAAGATCAGAAACCTGCTGTGGAAAGGCCTTGATGAAAAGATAACTTTCATTTTAGCAAATGAAATTGAGCCTAAACCGTCACCAGCCGGGATTGAACATATTCTTAAGATGGCGGGGATTGAAAAGGATAAAACTATTTTTATTGGCGATTCCTCAATAGATCGTGAATGTGCATCAAGAGGAGAGATAAAGTTTATAAATATTGACGATCTCAAAGATTAGATGTGGAAAAAATGGATCAAAACAAATACTATTCAGAGTTCGCCGTAAAATACCGGAATGATATTTTAAATTCCAATGATCCTTCGCTATGGACAACTGATCTCATTACTGGTGGGCCGATCTCTGAAAGAATTAAGGTCAGAATCTCGACTCTGAAGAAGATTGTAAATGAGTATTTTTCAAAGGAATATCAGATCTTTGATATCGGGTGTGGGTTCGGAAGACAGGCATTTGTGCTGGCAAAGGAAGGATTCAGAATTACGGGAGCAGATACTAATCAGGATTTTATAGATCTGGCCTGTGAAATATTCAGGAAGCATTCACTTGAGGGTGAATTTCATTGCACAAAACCTGATGAGAATTTATCAGATGATAAATTCAGACAGGTTGTCCTGCTTGAAGTTCTGGAACATATTCCATATGAAAAAAGAAGGAGATTCATCAGATCAGTCAGGTCTGTATGCACCTCAGACTCAAAAATAATCATCAGCATACCACGATTAAAAGAAGGTTTTAAACCATGGTTGCTGAATATTTCAAAATATTTTCTTTCATCATTTTTTAAAAGAGATGAGCATCCCTACCCTGTTCCCGGTGAGAATTCGATAAAAATGATTCTTGGAAAACATTTTGTAATTATTGCCAGAATTGTAAATAATGAGACGCTGTTTTACATTTGCAAAGCTTTATAAAAACAATAGAATACAGTTTCAACAAGACACAGCCGGCGCATGAACGTACTGATGATCCTTGACGGAGAATTCCCTCCTGATGAACGTGTTGAGAAAGAAGCACTTTCGCTTATATCCGCAGGTAACAGGCTTTTTATACTTTGCCTGAACTACGGGAAGGAGAAGGGTCGGGAGAACTACAGGGGAATTGAAATTATCAGGATTAGAATCAACAAATCATTGCGAAACAAGATGCAGGCTCTTTATCTTATCTTACCACTTTACAGGATATTGTGGAGGATAAAGATTGAATCGGTTATCCGGAAGAAGTCCATCGATGTCATTCATATCCATGATCTTCCGCTTTCAGACCTCGGGATCAGATTTAGAAAGAAATACAACATAAGGGTGGTATGCGACCAGCATGAATTCTACAGCAACTGGATCGTCAAGACCGCTCACTACAATACATTTACCGGAAAGCTAATCAGCTTTTTCAGCAACTGGGAGAAATATGAAAGGTCTAATCTTTCAAAGGCCGACCTGGTTATTACTGTTGAATCGCCCCTCAGTGATTTTTATATAAATACCAGGAATGTTGACAATAATAAGATCATTGTTCTGCCAAATACACCATTAAAGTCTCTTTTTAATTATGAAAATGTAGACAAAACGATAGTTGACAGATACAGAAACTATTTCGTTCTGCTATATGCAGGTCATATAGATATCCTTAGAGGCATTGATACAGTAATCGGAGCATTGCCAATGATCAGGAATGCGATCCCCGGATTCAGGTTTATACTTGCCGGAAAATTTAATAAAAAGTATTATGATCCGCTTGCCTATGCTAAGCAGCTGGGTGTCGAGGATATGATAGAGTACCACGAGTGGATACCACTGAATCAGCTTCCTTCCTACATTGCCGCAAGTAGGATCTGTATACATATTCCACCGGCAATCTCTCGTGAAGTAAATAGTACTATTGCCTCAAAGATCTACCAGAATATTGTAATGAACAAGCCGACAGTTGTTGGACAGGCTGAAATGATGAAGGATTTTATTGAAAAAAACAATATCGGAATAAGCATAAAGGAATCTGATCCTGAAGACCTGGCCGAAAAACTGAAGCTCCTGTATTCTGATCCGGGACTTATTAAGAGATATGAAGACAACACGAAGCTTATTGCAGAAAAATATTACTGGGAGGTGACTTCCGAACCATTACTCAGACATTATAATGCTTTTCAATTAAATGAATCTGAAAAGGACAGTTAAATTTCATCCTGTTTCAAATGAATATCCACATATTCAGCAGTGAACATTATTATACTTTCAAATACCTTAAATTCCTTGAGGGTAATTTTGATTTGTATTCGAGCAGATTTTTTTTTAAGAGACCGGTTGGTAAAGAATTCGAGTATGGAGATATATTAAAACCGAGGATATTTTATCCGCGTAACAATATCCAGTTCTTCTCCAGGATGCTACCAGATCTTAGAAAATCTTCAAAGATATTGTTTCATCAGCTGCCCCATGGTCCGGCGCTTATTCTATGGAACCTGTTCCCGGGACTCCTTTCAAAAGTCACATGGATAATCTGGGGCGGGGATGTTTACCTTTACAGGCAGGCCACGGAGAGTCTCTTGAACAGATTCTATGAACAACTCCGGAGGCGGATCATAAAAAGAATACCGCGTATTGCATCCTTTGCACCAGGTGATTATGAAATAATCAGGAAAATATATGGAACGAAGGCTCAATATTTTCCGAGCATGTATCCATTACCGGTTGATTTTCTACATTATGACGGATCTTCACTTTCAGGACAGAAAACATGTGACCTGAAAATACTGGCCGGTAATTCCGGTAGTCCTTCGAACCTGCATCATGAAATATTCTCAAAGCTTGAACCGCTAAAGGATTCTGCCATAAAAATATATTGTCCGCTATCGTACAGCGGTAATCCTGGATATATAAATTCAGTGGAGATAATGGGCAAACAGATCTTCGGTGACAAATTCATTCCAATGAATGAAATACTGGAACCTGACAAATACCTGGATCTGCTTTACAATATCGATGTTGCGATCATGAATCATGACAGGCAGCAGGGACTTGGGAATATTCTTCCACTCCTTTACTTTGGAAAGAAGGTCTTCATGCGATCAGGAACATCATCATTTGAATATCTCGAAAGCATTGGCTGCCATTTGTACGATATCTCATCATTTGATACTTTCGATGAATCTCTTTTCAGATCAGAACAGGAAAAGCTTAACGGGAACATCCGGATCATCGGAGATCTACTTTCTGAAAAAAGATGCAGGGAACTTTGGGAACGTATTCTTAACTAAACTGACGTTAAATGATAAATGTAACAAAAACATACCTGCCCGATAAATCCAAATTCAAGGGTTATGTCGACCGGATCTTTGAATCCGGCTGGCTTACAAATAACGGTCAGTTTGTGCAGGAGCTTGAAAAGAGGCTGGCTGAATATCTCGGAGTGGAAAATCTCATGGTTACTGCAAACGGGACAATAGCTCTTCAGATAGCCTTCAGGACACTTGGATTGAAGGGAAAAGTGATCACAACTCCTTTCACATTTGTTGCCACTTCAAGCAGTCTTGTATGGGAAGGATTAATTCCTGTGTTTGCCGATATCGACAGCGGAACATTCAATATAACTGCCGAATCGATCCATAATAAAATTACTGGTGAGACCACAGCAATTCTTCCGGTCCATGTATTCGGAAATCCCTGCGAAGCTGATGAGATTGAAAAGCTGGCACAAGAACATGGCTTAATACTTCTTTTTGATGCTGCTCATGCTTTTGGTGTGAATTATAAGAATACGAGTGTTCTGAATTATGGTGATGCCTCGATCCTGAGTTTTCACAGCACTAAAATTTTCCATACCATAGAAGGTGGCGCCATAATATTCAGGGACAGAAAGAACCTTGAAAAAGCAAGGCGGATGATCAACTTCGGAATAACCGGATATGATCAGGTTGAAGGACTGGGAATAAACGGTAAGTTGAATGAATTCCAGGCTGCGATGGGTTTATGCGTCCTCGACGATATTGATGAACTGCTCAGCAGGAGAATGGAAGTTTATATAAAATATTCAGAGGCGTTTTTAGGAATTTCAGGGCTGAAACTTCAGAAAATTAATTCTCATACCGCATATAATTATGCATATTTCCCCATAGTATTTGATTCGGAAAAAACAAGGGAAAAAATCTATGGCCATCTGAAGAACAATGATATTTTCCCGAGACGCTATTTTTCTCCTTCTCTTGATACTCTCGATTACCTGGGGTACAGTGAAAAAATGCCGGTTTCAGATCAGATCGTAAAGAGAATATTATGTCTGCCACTTTACGAAAGCCTGACAACAGAGCAACAGAACCGGATAATTGAAATATTACTTTCAGGCATTACCGGGGACTGATTTTTCGTTATACTTTTAATATTTAAAGTCATCTCATGCTTTCAGAAATAAAATCGACCGCAAAGAGCTCATTTATTTATGGCATCGGCAATCTGTCGACCAAGCTCATAGGCCTGATTTTACTTCCTTTTTATACAAGAGTATTTCCTGTTGGTGAATTCGGCATAATCACCATGCTCGAAACCACATCACAGGTTTTGATAACATTTTTCGGATTAAGCTTATATAATGCTTTTCTCCGCTGGTACTGGGAAAAAGAGTATCAGGAATCCCGTAAATCGCTATTTTTTACTGTTTTAACCTTCCTGACTTGTGTTTCCATCATAATGGCGGTCAGCCTGGCTGCCACTTCAAAGCCTCTTGCCTCTCTACTCCTGAACAGCAGGGAGAATTATGAGCTTATCAGGCTTATGGTTATTACAGCAGCTTTTGAAATACTCGGTGTATTGCCTCTTACATTGATGCGGGTGCAGGAACGTCCGGGCCTTTTTATTTCAGCTAATATTATTAAATTCTCAATAAACCTTGTTCTGACGCTTTTCTTTATTGCTGTGCTGAAGCACGGGATTGAAGGGATATATGAAGCACAGATTATAGGCAACATTATTTTCTTCCTGTATCTTTCAAAATATATTTTGAAGAATATTGAAGCAAAGTTCAACCGGAAAGCTCTCAGTGAAATGCTTTCATTCTCTATGCCTCTGTTCTATGCTTCAATAGCCGGAATTGTGCTTAGCCTTACTGATCGGTATGCTCTCAAATTCATAAAAGGCCTTGATGAACTCGGCAGTTACCAGTTCGGATATAAGATAGCCAATGCAATTAAAGTCATAGTCCTGAATTCGGTAAACTTTGCACTTACACCTATCATATATAAAATGATTGGCGAGGATGGAAGTAAAAGGTTCTATTCAAAGATCCTGACCTATATGGGATTCGGAGTAATGCTGATCGTTCTTGCAATCTCTTTTTACGGAAAAGAGCTGGCAATGATATTTGCCAGGGACCAGGATTACCTTAGAGCATATACTATCATACCCATTCTTTCCTTTGGTCTCTTTTTCGGCTCATTGAGGGACACAGTCTATACAGGACTTAATATCAGCAAGAAAACCAAGATTGTGGCAGCGATCATCATCACTGTGTCGGTACTGAACATACCACTAAATATTGCCTTTATATACCTCTTCAGCTCAATGGGAGCTGCAGTCGCTACTTCTGTTTCCCAGCTGCTATACCTGGTCCTTGTGTGGAAGTATTCCCAGAAGTACTACTATATACCTTTTGAACTTTCAAAGATCGCGAAGATCTTTATTACCGGTGCAGTTCTTTCTGTTGCTGCAGCATTGTCAAACAGACTTCCTTTAGTTCCTGCAATACTTATAAAATTTGTACTCTTTATTTCATTCCCGTTTATACTTTATTTCTGGAACTTTTTCGAACAAATAGAACTGGATCGTCTTCACGGTCTCTGGTTGAAATGGAAAAAACCAGCCGGGTGGAAGGCTAATATTAAATCATTAAGAAAACCATCTGATTCAGAACCGAAGGACAGTACCTCCCCATGAGTATCCCACTCCGAAGCCTGCAAGCATAACTTTTTTATTATCTGTAATATTTCCATTCTGCATCGCAGTTTTTAATGCTATGGGTATTGTTGAAGAAACAGTATTACCTGTATTTTCCATGCAGTAAAAGAATTTTGCCGGATCTATCCTGAGTTTCTTTCTCAGAAATTCCATCATGTATTTATTGGCCTGGTGGAAAACAAAAAGATCAATTTCCTCCTGATTCAGGTTATTTATTGTAAGGGTCTTAGCAACCAGTAACGGAACTGTCTCAAGAGTGAAATTGAGTATTTCTGTTCCGTTCATAAAAAGGTTGTCGGAACAAACCGGATTCCCGCCATCATCATAAACAAGATCATTCATCAAATTCCTGTTCCTCATTCCCCCTGTTTTAACAATAAGGTTCCTTGCTCCTTTTCCATCGGTACCGAGACTGAAATCCATGATCTCAGCGAATCCCTCTTCAGAAATCAGGGTGACAGCTGCTGCATCTCCGAAAATTGTCCTGTTGCTTTTATCCTTTGGATGAATATGCTTCGAATATGTCTCTGAAGTAATTAAAAGAATGTTCTTTGAAGTTCCTGACATTATCAGTCCTTTAGCAAGGGAAAGACCATAAACAAATCCGGAACAACCCTGGTTGAAATCAAGCGCTCCGGCATCTGTGCTTAGCCCAAGTCTTTCCTGAATAGTACAAGCTGTGGCGGGAAGGAAATAATCGGGGCTCTGGGTGCATAACAGGATAAAATCTATTTTGCTCCTGTCGAAATTATATTCAGCAAATAGTTTTTCAGCTGCAGCAACAGCCATATCTGCGGCCGTTTCATTCTCGCCTGCAATATGCCTTTCCCTGATTCCTATCTTTGAAGCAACTTTCTCAACCGACCATTCTGGAAAATCCTTAAGCAGGTCCTCATTTGTAAGAATTTTATCTGGCAGATAGCAGGAGATACCATTGATATATGCTTTCATCAGACGGGTAATTATAATAATGTGAATCCGCCGTCGATCACCAGGCTGCTTCCTGTGACCCATGCAGATGCGTCAGACAGTAGATATATGACTGAATATGCCACTTCTTCAGGTTTTCCGTATCGTTTTAAAGGATATTTTTTTACATCTTCACTAAGCTGATCATGTGAGACTGCGCTCTCTTCAAATATGGTTGTCTGTATTGTTCCGGGAGCAACTCCATTTACGCGGATGCCTCTTGGCGCGAGGTCAAGGGCCATTCCCTTAATCAGTCCATTCAATGCTCCTTTGCTGGCGGAGTATAATGATCCTCCCGGAGAAGATACCAGCGAACCGGCTATCGAAGATATAAATACTATGGAAGCATTTTTATTGATTTTCTTAGCCTTCAGTAACTGTGACGTCAGAGCAAGGGGTGCCATGAAATTGGTTCCGACCACTTCCTTTACAGCTTCCTCATTTATAAAGCTGACAGGCAAAAGCTTATAGATGCCGGCTGAATGGACTATTCCATCAAGAAGCCGGATTTCTTCCGAAATTTTTTTAATCCCATCTTCTTCAGTCAGATCAGCAATGATGGCTGAATGGCCATTGCCTGCCAGGTTCGCTAACGTATCATCCAGCCTTTCCTTGTTTCTTCCTGTAATTATAAGCTTTGCGCCCATTTTAGAGCATTCAGTGGCTACAGCTTTTCCGATACCGGAGGAGGCTCCTGTAATAAATATTGTCTTGCCGTTTAGAGAAAATGGATTATCCATATTTGAATTCATTTACGGAATCCTTCAAGGAGTTCTGCCTGTTTTTTTTGCACAATCTTAAAGATATCTTCAATGGTTTGAGCCTCCCGGAGATTGTCACCGGTGATCTTGATGCGATATTTGTCATCAACCATGGCAATTGCCGAAAGCGCAAGAAGCGAGCTCCATTCTTCAATATCCCTGAATTTGGTAAGTGGAGCAAAATTGCTGTTATCAGTTTCCTCAAACAGTTCTGAAAAATTCCTTATAAAATCATCAATCTTCATTAAAAAATATGTTTGTGCAAATATACTGAATTCGGTTTTAAGACCTATAACACCTTTGCAGGATTACCGAATACTGTGACTGAGCTCTTTATTTTTTTTACAACAACACTGCCAGCCCCAATGGTGGCTCCCTCTCCGATTATTATTTTCGGAATAATGGTTGCCTTCGTCCCAATAAAAACATTCTTACCGACTGTCACCTTTCCGCCAAGATCGACATTAGGCATCAATGAACAAAAATCCCCAATCACAGAATCATGCCCGATCTGTGTCCCGATATTTACAATCACGCATTTGCCAAGAATCACGTTTGTGGTAATTATGCATCCGGGACAGATGATCGAGCCTTCCCCAATTTTATTGGATTTCCCAAGAACCGCATCCGGAGCTATATATGTAAAAAAGGTCGTTTTATCTTTCAGATGCTCATAAATTTTCATTTTCCACAGGCAATCGGCAACTGCAGCAATGCAATAGTCATTTTTTGTAAGCTTGAAATTACGCCAGTCACCTACAATTTTATAATCGGATGGATACCCTTCCAGTGGAGACTTGCCGTCAAAGTAATGCAGGTACCCTTTCAATTCCCAGTCCCTCTCTGACGGAGGGATCAGCTGTAGCCAGCCCTCCATCTCGCGGCCGAAATTTGAAGCACCTATTATGAACAGGTCATGTTTTTTTGACATATAAACTTTAATAAATGATTCTTATCCAAACATGCAGATTTTAAAATTAAGATTAAAACCTGAGATATTATTGCTATTAAGATTATAAAACTTCCCGATATATCTGATAAATACATATTTTTGTTTTTTTTCAGAAAGCATTAATCACAAAATCCATATGCAGATCAAGAATATCATCAAGCCGGCACTGCCTCATTTAGTGGCAATTATTGTATTCATGGCATTAACTGCTGCCTATTTTTATCCTGTTCTTGAAGGCAAGGCGCTGAAAGCAAACGATTCAATGGTTGCTAAAATATACTCCAAAGAGATTGCTGATTACCGTGCAGAGTTCCATAAAGAACCGTTATGGACCAATTCCCTGTTCGGCGGGATGCCGGCTTACCTGATCTCTACACAATATCCGGGGAATCTGTTCAAGAAGATAGATATGTTTCTCAGAATATTCGGCATGCCTTTTTCAGTATTGCTGATCTCAATGGCAGGGTTCTATGTTCTGCTCCTTATGTTCAGGGTAAATCCTTGGCTTTCAATTGCCGGTGCCGTTGCATACGGCTTTTCATCCTTTTTTATGCAGATCATCGGGGCCGGCCACAACACCCAGGCGATTGCCCTGGCGTATATAGCCCCGACAATAGGAGGAATCTATTATGCATACAGGGAGAATGCTCTTAAGGGAGCTTTATTCACGGCTGTTTTTCTTTCGCTGGAACTGGTGGCAAATCATCCCCAGATGACTTACTACGCGGGGCTTTGCGTTCTTCTTTTCATTTTGGTTGAATTTATTTATTCACTGAAGGAAAAGGTATTTCCGAAATTCTTAAAGACCTCTGCCCTGCTTGTTGGTGCATTGATAATTGCAGTTGGTGTAAATTTTGCATTTCTATACACGACAGCAGAATATGGCAAGTATTCAATGAGGGGAAAATCCGATCTGGTAACAGATTCGAAAAATATAACTTCAGGCTTGAAGAAAGATTATATAGTCCAATGGAGCTATGGAATAGGCGAGACCATGAATCTTCTGATCCCCAATTTCAAGGGAGGATCGAGTCATCCGTTCGACCGTGATTCCGAGACTGTCAAGTTTTTAAGGAAGAGCGGTAATGCCGACACTGTTGAGATGTTTCAGAAATACTGGGGAACCCAACCGATAACAGAAGGCCCGGTTTACATTGGCGCGATTGTAATATTTCTCTTTGTTCTTGGATTGATACTAGTTAAAGGCCGTGATAAATGGTGGCTCCTGGCAGCTACTGTTATGGCTATAATGCTTGCATGGGGAAAGAATTTCATGCCTCTGTCAGATCTTTTCATTGATTATTTCCCGGGTTACAATAAATTCAGGTCAGTGACATTCATTCTGGTAATAGCACAGTTTTGCATTCCGCTGCTCGGCTTTCTTGCATTGAAAGAGGTTTACTTTTCTGATGTACCAAAGAAAAAACTTGCAAAGGCACTGGTTTATGCAATTTCAATTACCGGAGGAATAGTTTTAATTTTTCTGGCCATCCCTTCACTGGCCGGATCTTTCATCTCCGATTATGAGAACAGCATGAGTCTGCCAACCTCAATGAAGATTGCTCTTATTGCAGACAGAAAAGAGCTTCTAAGGAGCGATGCATTCAGGTCGCTCATCTTAATCATTCTTGGTTCAGGAGCATTATTTGCGTTTCTTTTTAACAGACTGAAAAAAGAATACTCAATATTGATCCTTGGGCTGCTTATTCTTTTTGACCTTTTTGCTGTTGACAAGCGATATCTGAATGCTGACCGGTTTGTCAAGCCAACGGTTTTACAGAAGTCACTTTCGCAGACAGCTGCAGATGCTGCAATACTCAGGGACAAATCATACTACAGGGTTTGGAACAGGACGGGATCCCCTTTCCAGGACAATTCTCCCACATCATATTTTCACAAATCGATAGGAGGCTACCACGGGGCTAAGCTAAGGAGATACCAGGAGCTAATTGATTCATCAATATCAAGGGACATCTATCGTTTTGATTCAATTGCCAACTCTGTACGGACAGAAGCCGAAGTGATGCAGGTATTCAGCCAGACCGGTATTCTTAACATGCTTAATACAAAATACATTATTTATAATCCAGTTGCTCCTCCGCTTACCAATCCTCATGCCCTTGGCAATGCCTGGTTTGTAGAAAACGCCTTGCTTGCTGAAAATGCAAACAGGGAACTGGCAATGCTCAACAAAATAACTACTGCAAAAGAGGCTGTGATTGATAAGGTCTTCAAAGATCAGGTAACCAGCCAGACCTATGCTGTAGCCGAAGGGGACAAGATTGAACTGAAATCATACAAACCCAATGAATTGGTTTACAGGTATACTGCAGACGGCCAACGTCTTGCAGTATTTTCGGAAATATATTATCCCGCAGGCTGGAAATGTTTTTTGGATGGAAAAGAAAGCAAGTATTTCAGGGCCAATTATGTTCTCAGGGCAATGGTGGTTCCAGCGGGAGATCATGAAATTAGGTTTGTATTTGATCCAGCTTCATATTCAACTGGCAATAAAGTTTCACTGGCCAGCTCAATTCTCCTGATCCTTATTGTTTTGGGATATTTCGGCATGAAGTTCCTGAAAAAATAATGCCACCGGGATTATGATTCATTACAGGAATTGTCCTCTTTGTGATTCAGCAAATCCTGGTCTGTATATTCAGACCAATGATTTCTTTTTAAGCGCAGAGCCATTCAGCTTATTCAGATGCACTTTATGCGGATTTATATTTACCCAGGATCATCCTGATGAGGAAACCATAGGCCGTTATTATGCATCAGAGGATTACATTTCTCACAATGATTCTGCAAAGGGTTTTTCAAGTGCTCTTTACAGATTCGCGAGAAATATCATGCTCGATGAGAAGAGAAGGATCATTGAAAAAGCGACCGGATTGAAGAACGGCAGTCTCCTTGATGCAGGCAGCGGCACGGGACATTTCCTGTCTGAAATGAAAAAGGCAGGATGGGACGTAACAGGAATCGAGATCAACGAGAAAGCAAGACAATATTCGGTATCTGTTCATGGGGTGGACGTAATTGATCCTGGACTTATGCCGAATTTACCTGCAGGAAGTTTTGATTGCATTACGATGTGGCATGTTCTTGAACATTTCCAGGATCCCTACAAATATATTTCTGAAATATCAAGGCTTCTGAAACCTGAAGGCATCTGCATTACAGCAATGCCTAACGGAGGTTCTTATGATGCAGCCTATTACAAGAAATTCTGGGCAGCATATGATGTGCCAAGACATCTCTGGCATTTTTCACCCGTCACTTTTAACCTTTTTGCAGAAAAGACAGGATTCAGGATCAAGGCTATCCGAAGATTGCCTCTTGATGTTTTTTATATTTCAATGCTAAGTGAAAAATACAGGAAGACAAAATTGCATTTCCTTTCAGGTATCTTTAAAGGATTCTTGTTTGCCTTTCTCTCAATTTTCAGAAAAGAAAAAACCAGCTCTTTGATATATATTTTGAAAAGGAAATAATTAACCGTAAAGAGTATTAATAGCGGTCGAGCCAGCGGTATCTTCTTGCACTATCGCCGAATTTAAGAGCCATTGTAATTTCATGAGTGCCATATGTGACCTGCTGAATCTCCTGAAGAGTAAAGTCAAAGGCATACCCGATAAATACATTCTCATATTTTACTCCCAGGTTGGCAATTATGGCCCCGCTGGTCCTGTATGTAAGTCCTGCCCAGAATGCTTTTTTATAAATATAGGTCACGCCTATATCTGCCTGAGGCCTTAGTTGCTCAGACATCCTGACAAGCACCGAAGGTTCAAGCTCCATTTGTGTATTCAGTTCAAAAAAATACGAACCAAAAAGGTAATAATGCCTTTGGAGCTGATAGTTCTTATAAGCCTGATTCCCGAGTTTTGCTGTTGCCTCAAATAGTTGTTCAGCTGAAAAGCCTGCATTATATCTGGCGTTAAGCAGATAGGCTCCGAAAGATGCATCAGGAACAAAGATGCCCCTGCGCAGATTATCGTTCAGTAATGGTTCATTTTGATCCTCGAAGTTTATCTGCGTTTCATCTATTTTAAAATGATAGCCTGTAAAAGCGAGACCCATCGACAGCTGAGTTTCATTTCTTAGCCACAAGTGATATGCATAGGAAAGCTGAAAACCTGTACGCTGAACCAAACCGTTCCTGTTGCTGAAGATATAGCCTCCCAGACCTACCCTGCCATCCGTTGCCGGTCTGTAGATGGTTCTCCTCGCACTAGTATGCTTCAGTATGTAACTTCTTTTGAGTATGCGCCACTGACCACTGAAAGAGAAGGTTCTCGGAGCACCAGAATATCCCACCCACTGCTCCCTGGCTGTAAGGTTGAAGCTTGTATAACCGTCGCTTCCTGCTACAGCGGGATTAATGAGGAATTTGTTGTAGAGATACTGGCTGTACAATGGTAACTGCTGCCCTTCTGCAAAGTTGCAGATCATCATGAAAAAGAATATGTAAGCCAGTCTTCTCAAGGGGTGTTAAAATTAGGGATATTTATCTTACAATAGTTATATTACCTATTATTGGTTTTGTACCGTTATGTAAATCAATCATATAATGATATGAGTCGATCGGAAGCTTCCTGCCATGGCTTGTTCCGTCCCATTTCTGCGGATATCCCTTCTCCGATTTCCATACAAGGATACCCCAGCTGTCAAATATCTTGATCTCTATTCCCGGGTAAAGATCTATTTCCCCGATATTCCACACATCATTTATTAGGTCTCCGTTCGGTGAGATGGCGTTCGGTATTATCAGACAGATTTCATTTTCAGGTTCAAGATATATTGAATCACTCGCAGAACAGCCATTAAAATCAGTAACTTTTACCGAGTACCATCCGGTAGGAATATTGGTGATTTCACTCCCGGTCGAACCATCTGACCAGCGGTATGCATATGCAGGCACTCCGCCTGATATAGTAACGCTTAACTTACCATCTGGCTTATCGGGACACAATGGATGTGTTATATTGGTGGTGTCAATAAACATCAGCTTTATCGGAAGAGGTTCGGTCAGTGTTATTGTATCCTGTGCCAGGCAGAAATTTGCATCGGTTAAAATCACTTCGTATTTTCCTGCCGGCAGATTCTCCCTGTACTGTGAAGTACTGCCATCTGACCAGAGAAATCTGACATCCCCGACAGCATTAACAGGAATAACATTTATTGAGCCGGTATTTTCACCGGCACAATCAATGTTATCACCTCCCGATGTGCTAATTGAAGGATCAAAGTTCATATAGAATTCTCCCGGTTGAGTCAGGTTAAAGGTTGTATCGACAGTGCAGGAATTCGAATCTGATATATGCATAATGTACTGTCCTGCCGGCAATCCGGTAATTTCAGAAAGCGACGAAGCGAATCCTGAAGGAGAGGTCCAGTTAAAAATAAATGGTGCCACACCGCTCCTGGTTGTAATTTTTATCCTTCCGTTTGATCCTTCAAAGCAGCTGATATTATAACCGTTATGATCAGAAAGTTCATAGCTGAACTTCAATGGCGGTGGCAGATTAATTTCTGCTGAATCAATATACTGACATCCGTTGGCATCAGCAATTGTTACTGTATATACACCGGCTGTCAGCCCGATTACATCCTCCGTGGTTGAAAGATTTGACCATAAATAAGTGTATGGTTGCACACCGCCGGTAACAGTAAGATCAACTTCGCCATTATTCAATCCTGAACCTACACATGTAACATGCTTTGGTATAAGTGTTGCTGAAAGTGCTGCCGGTTCAGTGAGGGTTGTGTCAAATATCTCTTTACATCCATATAGATCTGTGACTTCCAGGTGATATGAACCTGCAGTCAATGCACCCTGATCTTCAGCCGTTGCGTTCAGCCCCGACCCATTTATAGTGGTCCAGCTATACTGGTAAGTTCCTGGTCCGCTGCCACCAGTTACGGTTATTCCAATCGAACCTGTGCCACCATGACAATTAATGTTATACGGGCCGGTTGTTGAATTGGAAAGCAACGGTGCGATAATTATTGGAGGAGGTTCGTTAAGTGTAAACCAAGGAAGATATGATCCCGGTATAATTTTAAGTATGCAGCCATTCTGATCCGTGACTTTAACTGTATATTTTGCTGCTCTTAATCCTGTTAGATCCTGAGTAATTGCCGAGAAGGCGACGGAATCGGTCCAGAGATATGAATAGGGCTGTGACCCTCCGATTATAGTTATATCAATACTTCCGTCATTCCCTCCATTGCAGGAAATATTATATAATGAATCGGAAGTGAAATGAAGTACAGAGGAGGAGAGATCCATTCCGTCCGGCTGTACCAGGGTTACGCTGTCTAGTTTGGTACAATAGAGATCTGTTGTCAACAGATAATACTTTCCGGCTGGAACATTATCAAGTCTGTCAAGGGTATCCGGACCTGTAATCACCCCGTCGAGAGTGTACCATTTATACTTATAGCCTCCGGGATTACCTCCTGTGATGGTGTTTATCCATACATGGCCATCATTGTATCCCTTACACATAACATCGTAGGCACCATATTTCTGAGACGCAAATGTTATCGTAATCGGATCCGGTTCACTAACCACAGCCTGTGGATACTGTGCAGTATTCATACATCCGTTGGCATCCTTGAGATAAAGTGAATAGTTCCCTGCAGGAAGGCTGTTAACCGTCAGAATTGTACCCTTGGTCCAGATTGTATCATGGCTTACAGTATCTATGTCATTCCTGACAAGCCAGAATTCGTAAGGAGGAATGGCAAATGAACTGGCATCCTCCAGTATCAGCAACTGGCCGTTGCTATCTCCCGGACACTGAACACCATAACCCGTCGGATAGTCGTTGACAGACATGATTGTCTGGAACTTGACACCAGACATCTCCTGCGGAAAACTTGTATTCTGGCAGCCAAAATTATCCGTAACTACCACGGAATAAATATGCGCATATTCAATACGAAGTGTATCATAATTCCCTGAGCTGTAGAATGTTGTATCTCCATTGCCAAATGATGGCCTGTCCCATGTCAACAGATCGGGCTTGGAACCTCTTGAAAGAATTGCAGTCAACAAACCAGCCCCACCTCCGGTACAGCTAAATGGCCGTGTGATAACAAGGTTCTGTAACGGATGCGGATGAACCTTCACTTCCTGTGTATTTACAGGTCCGTTCACACATCCTGACAGAATATTTGTCGGAATTATATGATAGTATACAGAGTTAATCGTATCACCTGTGTTTGTGTATGAATATATAAGATTCTTCCCTGGTATTTGATCATTGGCAGGAGCCATATTTCCGACAACATCAGAATCTGAAACAGTTATTGTATAATTGAATTTTATAGTTCCCTTAGTCATAACCGTTGGTGACTTAAGCACGATCCTTGTTGATTGCCCAAAACACATTTCCGGTACTATATTGTCTGGTGTAGCTCTGGGTGTGGGATTTATCCAAAGGAATAATGTATCACTTACCCCCGGGCAATTCTGAATTCCAAGATTATTGATTGTCGCAGGAGTAATTATGTACATTATCATTCTGGCAGTATCGCCGCTATTAGTCAGAGTTTCGGTTATGACGCTTGCAACTGTCAGGTTGAATCTGTTAGAATACCCGGTTATTTCAGGATATGGATTAACAACATTTACATTAAACCTGATTCCATATAGCGGAGAATTCGGTGTGGATAGTGTATAAGTAATTGGATTAATATTACATATCGTATCAGTGCTAATTGCTCCTGCCACTCGTGCCGTAGGTTCTACATAAATTACGATAAGAGTGTCGCCCCCCTGGTCGCAGAAGCTTCCGATATGTCCCGGTCTGTCATCCCTTATCCTTGCCTTGAACCGATATGTTACTGCCTGCACTGCATTGGTCGGGTTGATAAGCTGATCCGTGATATCTGTGCCTGCCGGGTACTCGCCCGTTGGCTGTACTCCGATCACGCCTCCCGGGTTAGTAGTTGTAAGCTGGAAAACTTTTGTCGTGGACGGATGTACGTTCCCGTTAAGATCTGTTACATCTATGGTTATAGTGGTCGAGTCACATACTACCGTGTCTGCAACGCTCACACTAAGCTTAGCTGTCGGCTGTACATAGATCGTCAGTGTCGTGTCCCCTCCCTGGTCGCAGAAGCTGCCGATATGTCCTGCCCTGTCGTCCCTTATCCTTGCCTTGAAGTGATATGTTACTGTCTGTACTGCATTTGTGGGGTTGATAAGCTGATCCGTGATGTCTGTGCCTGCCGGGTACTCGCCCGTTGGCTGTACTCCTAGCACTCCTCCCGGGTTTGTTGTTGTAAGCTGGTAGACCTTTGTGGTACTCGGATGTACGTTACCGTTGAGATCTGTTACATCTATGGTTATCGTGGTCGAGTCACATACTATCGTATCTGCTATGCTCACACTAAGCTTAGGTGTCGGGTTGACATAGATCGTTAGTGTCGTGTCTCCTCCCTGGTCGCAGAAGCTTCCGCTGTGTCCCGGTCGGTCATCCCTTATCCTTGCCTTGAAGTGATACGTTACTGCCTGTACTGCATTGGTCGGGTTGATAAGCTGATCCGTGATATCTGTCCCTGCAGGATACTCGCCTGTCGGCTGTACTCCTATCACTCCTCCCGGGTTAGTTGTTGTAAGCTGGTATACCTTTGTTGTGGCCGGATGTACGTTACCGTTAAGGTCATCAACCGTGATGTTGATTGTTGTCGAGTCACATACTACCGTGTCTGCAACGCTGACTGATAACTTGGCTGTCGGCTGTACATAGATCGTTAGTGTTGTGTCTCCTCCCTG
>Ga0209450_10000192_pt1 | contig 33761 bp, 27 predicted proteins | sample FrelakmetLWP11LW_FD_187149 | JGI IMG/M metagenome (GOLD analysis project Ga0209450, IMG submission 187149) | Freshwater lake sediment microbial communities from the University of Notre Dame, USA, for methane emissions studies - LWP11 LW (SPAdes)... | ecosystem: Environmental > Aquatic >...
TACCGCGTGACTGACAACGGCCAGCGGATCATGAGTGCGTCGCTGCGCCTGCGCCGCGCCGATGTCAGTAGACTGGTCGCGTGAGAATGTAGTTTGCCAGAAAAACAAGATACAATAGCCTTGCAATGCAGAGTCGCGCAGAGATGCAACCCTGCGCCTTTCTCTGCGATTCTCTGCGGCCTCTGCGGTGACATGCATTTTGAACCGCGATCCAGAGCACGCGAAGGCGCGACGCCGCGAAGGAATCGCGAAGATCATCAACTACCAACTAACAACTAGCAACTATCCACGAAGGATTTCTCCGTGGCGCCGTGGCGTCGTTGCGAGAGATGATTGACCGCCGCCGGGCGGGCATGCGGCCCGGATTTGCCAACGGCCCCCTGTCGCGTATAAGGTCCGCCTGAGGAGAAACATGACCGACCCCCTTGCGGAAAAACTGCGTTCCATCGGCCAGCAGCAGGTCCTGCGCTTCGAGCCGTGGCTCGACACCGCCGCGCGCCGTCAACTGCGCCAGCAACTGGAATCTCTGGACCTGGACCTCATCGACCAGCTCGCGAACACCTATGTCAAGCAGCGCACGGCGGCCGCCATCCCCGCTGACATCGAGCCGGCCCCGTTCTATCCGCGTCAGCCCGGTGCCCAGCACCAGCAGCTTTACCGCGATGCCCATGCCCGCGGCCTGGAACTGCTCTCCCAGGGCAAGGTCGGCGCCTTTCTGGTGGCCGGCGGCCAGGGCACGCGCCTGGGCTATGACGGGCCCAAGGGCGAGTTTCCCGTCACCCCGATCCGCCACAAACCCTTGTTCCAGGTCTTCGCCGAGCAGCTTCGCGCCTGGTCCAGCCAGGCCGCCCGCCCCGTCCCCTGGTATGTGATGACCTCCGACGCCAACGACCTGGCCACGCGCGCCTTCTTCCAGAAGAACGGCTACTTCGGCTACAGCGCCGACGATGTCTTTTTCTTTCGCCAGGGCATGATGCCCGCCTTCGACATGGACGGCCGCTTGCTGCTGGGGGCCATGGATTCGCTGGCCCTGAGCCCCGACGGCCACGGCGGCAGCCTGCGCGCCTTGCACCGCAGCGGCGCCCTGGACGACATGCAGCGCCGCGGTGTCGAGCACCTTTCCTATTTCCAGGTCGATAACCCGCTGGTCCACTGCATCGATCCGCTGTTCCTGGGCCTGCACGACCTGACCGGCAGCGAGATGAGCAGCAAGACCATTCCCAAGCGCAGCCCCACCGAAAAGGTCGGCAACTTCGCCATCGCCGATTACGACGGCCGCCGCGCCTTGCAGGTCATCGAGTACAGCGACCTGCCTGACGAACTGGCCCACCAGAAGCAGCCCGATGGCAGCTTGCGCTTCAATGCGGGCTCCATCGCCATTCACGCCTTGCGCGTTTCCTTTATCCAGCGCCTCAATGCCGGCGGCCGGCTTAAGCTGCCCTGGCACCGTGCCGAAAAGAAGGTGCCCTTCGTCAACGAGCAGGGAAGCTTGGTCAAGCCGCAGTCGCCCAACGCGGTGAAACTCGAACAGTTCGTCTTCGACGCCATTCCGCTGGCCAACAATCCCATCGTCTACGAGACCGACCGCGCCGAGGAGTTCTCCCCCGTGAAGAACGCCCAGGGCGAGGATTCCCCCCAGACCAGCATGCGCGACCAGGTGCGCCGGGCCGCCCGCTGGTTGTCGCAGGCGGGCGTCTCGGTCCCGCAGCGCGACGACCAGCCCGATGCCACGCTGGAAATCTCGCCGCTGTACGCCCCCACGGCCGAGCACCTGCGCCCCAGGAAGGACCTGCCCCGCGCCATCGCCCATGGCGCTGGGGTCTACCTGGGCCCCGCCGGCACCTGATTTCCCCGGTGCTCAATGCATGGTGTGTCGCGCATACCGCTCCGCAGGCCTCCGCACCCCGCATAACTACCAACTATCAACTACCAACTACTAACTACCAACTACCAACTTATCCGCCCCCCGCTTTCGTCCGATATCACCAGTAGCCCGTGTCCTGCGCCAGCCCGGCGCGCCGGCGATATCGGAGAAAAGCCGTGTCTCAGCACATTCTTGTCATCAGCCCTGATCCGCAAATCACCGGCCAGGTTTCCCAGTTTCTGGGCGACCGGCGTATCATCGTGGAATCGGCCGCCGATACCGCCAGCGGCTTGGCCCAGGCCAACGCCCTGCCCCCCAACCTGATCGTGCTGGACGCCGGCCTCCATGCCGACGACGGCCTGGAGACCTGCCGTCGCCTCAAGAGCAACCCCACGACCCGGGCCCTGCCGGTGGTTCTGCTGCTGGCTCATGCCGATCAGAAATCCCTGGCCCTGGACGCCGGCGCGGCCGACTATCTGCTGCGCCCCCTGGATCCGATCGATACCCAGACCCGCCTGCACAATGCCTTGCGGGCCGCGCGACTCGACGAGCTGCTGGCCGCCCGGGCCCGCATCGACGGTATGACCGGCCTGTGGAACCGCCAATACTGCCACTTGCGCCTGGCCACCGAGCTGTCGGCCGCCCAGCGCAACTCGCGGCCGCTATCTCTGATCCTCATGGATGTGGATCACCTGCAGAAGATCAACGACCAGCACGGCCATCGCTTTGGCGATGAGGTTTTGGCCTGCCTGGCCCAGGTGCTGCTGCAGCATTGCCGCACCGAGGACATCGTCTGCCGCTACGGCGGCGACCGTTTCGCCGTGCTTACGCCCGGCGTGGGCGAGGTCGGAGCCGAAGCATTGGCCGAGCGCCTCTGGCTGACCCTTTCTCAGCAGCCGCTGACGCTCTGCGGCCGCACGGCCCGCCTGACGTGCAGCTTTGGCATCGCCTGCACCAGCGCCGTCGGCGGCGGCCGCCTGCTGGAGGCGGCCGAGCAGGCCCTCAGCCGCGCCCAGCGCGCCGGCGGCAACCGCATGATGCGGGCTGAAGGTGGTACCGCCGCCTGCGGCACCACCGCCCCGGCGCTGCATTCTTCCTAGCCATCGCGGTCCGGCCACATCCTCTGATTTGACAAGCCCCCCCCGCGCGGTTGTCATGTCCTGCCTGGAGCAAACACCAGCCAAAGATTAAGGAGATTTCCCCATGGCTCGACCGGTCACGCTTTTCACCGGCCAGTGGGCCGACCTGCCCTTTGAACTGCTGTGTGCCAAGGCCCGCGACTTTGGCTATGACGGCCTGGAACTGGCCTGCTGGGGCGACCACTTCGACGTCGACAAGGCCCTTTCCGACCGCAACTACGTCAAACAGCGCTGGGAAGTGCTCTGCGAGTACAACTTGGACTGCCATGCCATCTCCGCCCACCTGGTCGGACAGGCCATCTGCGACAACATCGACCAGCGCCACAAGTCGATCCTGCCGCCCGATGTCTGGGGCGACGGCCAGCCCGAGGGCGTGCGTAAACGCGCTGCCCGCAAGATGATCGACACCGCCAAGGCCTGCCGCAAGCTCTTGGACGCCCGGCCCAAGGACTGCTCGCAGCCCATCCCCGGTTTTGGCGCCGTGGTCAACGGCTTTACCGGTTCCAGCGTCTGGCACAGCATCTACGCCTTCCCCCCCACCGACCAGAACTACTGGCAAAAAGGCTTTGACGACTTCGCCAAACGCTTCGGGCCCATCCTCGATGCCTTTGACAAGGTGAACGTGAACTTCGCCTTGGAAGTCCACCCCACCGAAATCGCCTTTGACATTGCCTCCACCCAGCGGGCCATCGAAGCCGTCAAGGGCCACCGCCGCTTTGGCTTCAACTATGACCCTTCCCATTTCGGCTATCAGCATGTGGACTATGTGAAGTTCATCCGCCTCTTTGCCAATCGCATCTACCACGTCCACATGAAGGACGCCTGGTGGGGCCACGGCGACGGAACGGTGGGCGTCTTCGGCGGCCACACCACCTTCGCCGACCCACGCCGCTACTGGGATTTCCGCAGCCTCGGCCACGGCGACATCAACTTCGAGGAAATCATCGTCGCTCTCAACGACATTGGCTACAACGGCCCGCTGAGCGTCGAATGGGAAGACAGCCGCATGGACCGTGAACACGGCGCCCGCGAGGCGGCGGCTTTTGTGCGCAAAATCGACTTTAAGCCTTCCAATATCGCGTTTGATGCCCAGTTTGACCGCTAGGCGGTGGCCGTCCTGTGCTTTAAGGGGCTGATGGTCCCTTGGCCTCTTAAGGTCCGATAACCTGCCCAGCCCATTGCAGCCGGTCGGGTTGCTTGACAAGCCATCGGCCGCTGGGCCATCATGTCCCCTACCCCCATGAGCAAGGCGGTTGTTCTTCAACATGTGCCCTACGAGGGTCCGGCCAGGATCGTTCCCATCCTCCGGGACTACGGTATCCCCCTGGAAATTCGCCACCTCTACCGTGGCGACAGCCCGCCGGCCAACCTCGATGAGGTCCGCATCCTGATCGTCATGGGCGGCCCGATGGGCGTTGCCGACATCGGGGACAGCCGCTACCCCTTCCTGGCACCCGAGTTGGAACTGATCCGCCAGGCCGTCGCCGCCGACCATCCCTTCCTGGGCATCTGCCTGGGAGCGCAACTCCTTGCCCATGCCGCAGGTGCGAAGGTCTATCCCAATACGCGACCTGGCCCCTCCCCCTCCGAACCGCCCCTGGCGGCTCCGGAAATTGGCTGGGGCCCGGTCAGCCTGCCTTTCCCCGGCGGCACCGAACCGATCCTCATGGGCGTCCGCGATGGCGCGCCCATGTTCCACTGGCACTTTGATACTTTTGATCTGCCCAAGCTGCCGGCGGCCGCTTCTGCGCCTGGCCCGGCCAGCACCGGCAGCGTGCTGCTGAGTTCCACCCCAGCCTGCAAGAACCAGGCAATGCGCCTCAAGACGCGCATGTTCGGCTTTCAATACCACATGGAAATCGACCAGCCCGGTATCGAAGCCCTGCTTTCACACGGCCAGCAGGATGTCCATAAGGTCCTGGGGCCCCAGGGCTTGGAACAGGTCCGCCAGGACACGCAGCGCTACTACGCGGAGCACGAGCGCATCGGCAACCGAATCATCTGCAACCTATTGCAATATCTGAAGTTATATTGATGTCGCCAGTCCCCGCTATCGCCGCCACCCAGACCCGCGCCCGCGTGCGCCCCTGGGCGTTGTCGGCGCCGGTTGCCGTGTTGCTGGTGGCGCTGCCCCTGGTGCAGTTGCGCGGCTTGGATGAACTGTCCGAGAACGAAAAGTCACGCCTGGCGACCGTCCAGGCCATCGTCGAGCACCACACACTGGCCATTGACCAGGTCCATCCGCACCTGCGGGCGACCTCGGATCGCATCGCCGGCCACCGCGCTGTCAGCGGGCAGCTCGTTCCCAGCGAGCAATACAGCAAACTGCCGCCGGTGATGTCGGTGATACTGGCCGGGCTTTACTGGCCGATGCACCTGGCCGGCCTGAGCTTCGCCAGTCAGGCCCCGGTAGCGGTCTACCTATTGACCATCTTCGGCGTGACGCTGCCGGTGGCCCTGGCCGCTGGCATGATCTACCGCATGGCCCGGCTCTTTGAGCTATCGCGACCCTGGCGGGCGGCGTTGGGCCTGGTCACGGTCTGCGGAACCGGGCTGATTTCATACTCGACGGTTCTAAGCTCCAACGCCCTGGCCGCGTCGCTGGTGCTGGTGGCTTGCGCGTGTTTATTGCACTCGGCCACGGTGGCCCGGCCACAGCTTGCCCCATTGTGGGTGGCGGCCGCCGGGATGGTCGCCGGTCTGGCCACCACCATTGACCTGGGTGCCGCCGTGCTGGCGGCCGTGTTGCTGCTGATCGTGTTCTTTTTCCGCTGGCCGGCCGGGGCGCGCATCCGCCGGGGGCTGATCTATGCCCTGGCCCTGCTGCCGCCTCTGGCTTTGCATGCGGTAATGACCATACCGGTCACCGGTGATGTTCTGCCCGGCTTCCTGCATCCGGAGTTGGCCCTAAGCAGCCCCGCGCCGACGGCTCCTGCCGTGACAGATGTTGAAGATGCGCAGCCCCCGTCGGCCTGGCGCGTGAGCTTGGGCCGGGTCTTCTGTGCCGTGGTGGGGTCGCGCGGATTGCTGAGCCATTTCCCGATCATTCTTGTGGGCCTGGCCGGCGCGGGGGTGGTTCTGCGGCGTCATTGGCCGCCCATGACCAAGGCGCTGGCGAGCGGCAGTGTGGCCGCGGCGGCGCTGGCAATCGGGGTCTATGTGGTGAGCAATCCGGACTGGTCGCAGCCGATGTTTTCGGCCCGCTGGTTTGTGCTGTTTTTGCCGCTGCTGGTGTTCTGGAGCGGAGCCTGGCTGCGCCGGCCGCACCACCCGGCCACCTGGCTGATCGCCGGGATTCTGCTGATCTTCAGCATGGGCGTGGCCATTCTGGGGGCCAGCGCCCCCTACGTTCAAAGCCCCCACGGCCAATACACCGCCTACACGGTTGCCCGCAAGCTGCTGCACGTGCAGCCGGGCCCCCTGGGCCCGCACACGGCCGCCCAGGGCTCCCTCGACTGGGGCCGCCGTCGCTGAAACTGGGTAAATCCGAATAGCCGGGGCTATTGCGGCTTGAGGCGCGCGGTGATCTTGAGAACCTGCTCACCGCTGAGGGCCAGGGTACTGAAGGTGTCGTTGCCCGCGAACAACAACGGCCAGCCCACCAGCACCTCAAAGCTCCCCACCTCCTGACCATCGATGACCAGCATCCCCTGGCGCTGGCGCCGGGCGCCGTAGACTACGCGGCGAGAATCCGGACTGAACACCGGAAGCGGCGCGATCAGGTCATAGCTGGCTTGCGGCTTGGCGTCGACCATCGCCACACTGCGTTCGCTGGTGGCCTCGGGCCGGTAGATATAGGCAAAACGCTTGGAATCGGGGCTGAAGATCATGCTGGTATCCAACACGGCCTCGTGCAGCGGTCCTTCCTGCTGGTCCAGGACCACCAGGCTTTGCTTGCCCCGGCCGGCCCGCCAGGCCACGCGGCGGCTGTCGGGGCTGAACAGGGCAACGCTGGCGGTGTCGTATTGGCCGATTTCCTGCCCATCCAGCCACATGCGGCGGCGGCCGTCCTTGCCCACGGCGCAGGCCATGCGTTTGCTGTCGGGGCTGAAGGCGGGCAAACCGAGGGTGTCGTAGGGCGCACTTTCGACGCCGTCAGTCACGAACAGCGCCTTGCCGTCGCGCAGGCCGGCATAGGCCACGCGCTGTGAATTAGGGCTGAAGATCGGCGTTCCCAGCGCCAACTCATCGAACACCGGACCCTCCTTGCCGTCGATCACCATGCGCATCTTGCCGTTTTGCTTGATGCCGTAACCCACGCGCTGGCTATCGGGACTGAAGACCGGGCAGCCGAGCATGGCGCCTTCAAAGGGGCCGTGTTCCTTGCCGTCGATGACGTAGAACCATTGCTTGCCGGTCGTGGCCAGATAGGCATAGCGCCGACTGTCGGGACTGAACTGCGGGCGGCCGACCTGGGTATAGGTCTTTCCCGGGGTGCCATCGATGACGATCTGCCACTGGTCGCTGCCGCGGCTGGCCCGATAGGCCACACGCTGCGAATCCGGGCTGAAAACGACACCGGCCGTGTCCAGTTCGTGAAAGGCCGGCCCCGCTTGACCGTCGAGCTGCACCAACATGGTGTTGTTGGCCTGCACCACATAAGCCATGCGCCGCGAATTCGGGGCGATGACCAGGCTGTGCGGCAGAATCCACGGATGCGAGCCGACGACCTTGCCGTCGAGCATAACGGTCATACGGCCCGGCTCGGCCCGCACCACACAGGCGATGTGGTTGCCGTCGGCCGTGACGATGGGCGCAGAGCGGCTGGCAGCGGCGGGCATGGTGGTCAGTGGGACGGTCTGCAGGTCCACCGCCGGCCCGGTGGTCGCGGCGGCCGATGCTGCCGCCACCCCCCAGCCCGCCATACAAAGCCCAACGACAACAGTGATTCGTGGCATAGCATGACCTCGGGTGGGCATTGTAAGTCGTTACCTCGGCCGGCGAAACCGCAGGCCGCCGACGGTATACTCATCGGCCGACGGGTCCGATAGGATGAACCATCAGCCTCGAAAAGTCGTGGTCGCCATGAGCGGCGGAGTGGACAGCTCCGTGGCCGCCGCCCTGCTGCTGCGCCAGGGATACGAGGTGATGGGCGTTTTTCTACGACTGGGCTCGCCAGCGGGGGGCCAAGCCTCCCATCAGGAAGGCCAGGACCCGCACCATCCGGCCCACCGAGGCTGCTGCTCGGTGCTGGACGCTGCCGACGCCCGCCGCGTGGCCGCTGCTTTGGGCATTCCGTTTTATGTGCTGAACTTTCAGGATGAATTCGGCCGGGTCGTCGATTATTTCGTCGCTGAATACAATCGTGGCCGCACTCCCAATCCCTGTATTCGCTGTAATGACTGGCTGAAGTTCGGCAAGCTGCTGAGTTATGCCCAGGCGGCCGGCGCCGAGGCGGTGGCGACCGGACATTATGCGCGCATCGAGGCAGCGGCCGGCGGCCATCGGCTGCTGCGCAGCGCGGAGGTCGCCAAGGATCAGAGTTACGTGCTTTTTGGCCTGCGGCGCCAGGACCTGGGGCGCATCCTGTTTCCCGTCGGCGACCTGGCCAAGCCCACCGTGCGCCAACTGGCGCGCGAACTGCAATTGCCGGTGTACGACAAGCCCGAGTCCCAGGAGATCTGCTTCGTGCCCGACCAGGACTACGCCGCCCTGCTGCGGCGGCGCACGCCCGAAGCCCTCAGCGCCGGCCCGATTGTCGACCAGCAGGGCCAGGTGCTCGGCCAGCACCAGGGTCATCAACATTTCACCATCGGCCAGCGGCGCGGGCTGGGCATCGCTGCTTCGCAGCCGCTGTACGTGATACGCATCGAGGCCCAGACCAACCGTGTGGTGGTGGGCGCCCGCCCGCAGTTGCTGCACAACACGCTGGAGGCCGCGGACGTCAACTGGCTGTGCGACATGCCCCCGGAGGCTGCGGACGTATCGTGCCTGGCCAAGATTCGCTACAACCATGCGCCGCAACCGGCGCGCTTCAGCATCGTCGGCCCCGGGCGCCTTCGCGTGCGCTTTGACCAGCCGCAAAGTGCCATCACGCCAGGCCAGGCGGTGGTGCTCTACGACGGCCAGGCCGTGCTGGGCGGCGGCTGGATTGATCAGGTCAGCGGCGGCCCGGACTAAGGCCATCCAGGAATCACCAAGAGTCAGCGCAGGTCAACATCAGTTCCCCGCGAAACATCCTCATCATCCAGCAGGCGGCGATGGGCGACTTTCTGCTGACCTGGCCTTTGCTCATGGGCCTGGGCCGGGCTTTTGCTCAGTGCCGCATCATCTGCGTGACCAGCGCTCACAAAGGCGCCCTGGCCGAAGCCGCGCTGGGGGTCGAATGGCGCAGCATCGAAAACGGCTGGCACCGCCTCTTTAGCGATCTGGAGCCGCCGGCCGAGGTTGCCAGACTGCTGACCCAGGCATGCCAGGTGTATAGCTTTGCGGGCGAGGCGGCTGGCGCTAGCCTGCGCCGACTGGCGCCACAAGCCACGGTGGACGAGCTGCGTCTGCGGCCGGACGAACCCTATGAAGGACACGTCACGCGACATCTGCTGCAGCAGCTACAGCATCGCCCCGCCGTACACGAAGCCATGCGCCAGATGATCCAGTCGATCAACACGCGCGGCCTGCGAAATCCCGGTAATAGCGGACCGGTCCTGATCCATCCGGGCAGCGGAGGGTTGGCCAAGTGCTGGCCGCTGGAAAACTTCGTGGCGCTGGCACAGCGGCTGCTTCATGACGGCAAAGCGGTAAGCTTCGTGCTGGGCGAGGCCGAGCAAGAGCGCCTGACCCCGGCTCAGCAGACCGACTTGACCAGCGTGGCGAAGGTTTTAGCGCCGCCGACAGCTTTGGATCTTTGGCGGCAGCTTGTCGCCGCCAGCGCCTATGTGGGCAACGATGCGGGTCCGACTCATCTGGCGGGCCTGGCCGGCCTGCCGACGCTGACGCTGTTTGGTCCGTCCAACCCGCTCACGTGGAAGCCCCTGGGTCCGCGGGTGCGCACGCTGCATGCCCAGCCACTGGCGGCGATCACGGTGGAGCAGGCATACGAGGCTCTGGACGATATGATGCAGCGCACGGGTGTGCCATGAGTGATGCGCTCAACGACCAACATCCTCAGCAGAAGCCGTCGCCGCCCGATCCCTCGCGCGATGTCGCGGTGCATATCGAGGATTTGAACGCGGCTGACGGCGCCGAAGTGCTGTCGAAGCTGCCCACCGGCCTCTCGGCCGACGTCAGCGAGTACCTGGATCCCAATACTGCCGCCGACGTGCTGGCCAACATGGACGCGACGCTGGCCGCCAGCGTCATCGCCGACATGGAACCGCCGGAGGCCTCGATGGTCCTGGCGGCCATGGACCCCGACGACCGCGTCGACATCCTGGAGCACCTGCCCCGCCAGTTGCACGAGACGCTGCTGGCGGAAATGAAGCCGGCCGAGGTCGAGGAGACGCGCCGGCTGGAGCAATATCCGCCCGATACCGCCGGCGGACGCATGACCACCGAGGTCACCGCCCTGCGCGAGGACCTGAGCGTGCAGCAGGCCATCGAGGAGCTGCGCCGCCAGGCCCAGCGCCTGGAGCAGATGTACTACGTCTACGTGGTCGACGCCCGCAATCACCTGGTCGGCGTGTTGTCCATGCGGGATCTGATCCTGGCCGAACCCGGCCAGCGGCTATCACAAATCATGATCTCCGACGTGCGCCGCGTGCCGGCCACCATGGACCAGGAAGAGGTGGCCAACCTCATCCGCAAGTATGACCTTCTGGCGCTGCCGGTGGTGGATGAGCAGGACCGGCTGCTGGGCCTGGTGACGGTCGATGACATGGTGGATGTGCTCCAGGAAGAGGCCACCGAAGACGTGCAGCGGCTGTTCGGCGCCGGTGCCGAGGAACGACTGAGCAGCCCCTGGCAATTCAGCTTTAAGAAGCGCATCTGGTGGTTGGAGGTGAACCTGGCGACCGCTTTCCTGGCGGCCGCCGTGGTGGGCCTGTTTGAGCAGACCATCCAGAAGATGGCTATCCTGGCGGCCTATATGCCCATCGTGGCGGGCATGGGCGGCAACGCCTCCGCGCAGGCCATGTCGGTGGCCATCCGCGGTATCGCCTTGGGGCACACTGACCGGCAGTTGCTGTGGCGCGTGATCCGGCGCGAAGCGGCGGTGGGTCTGCTCAGCGGGACGATCATCGGTTTGACCACGGCCATCGTCGCGGTGGTGCTTCACCAAGGCGCTGCGCTGGGAGTCGTGGTGGGCCTGGCGCTGATCATCAACCATACACTGGCCTGCCTGAGCGGCGCCACCATCCCCTTCATCATGAAATGGCTGGGCTTCGATCCAGCACAGTCGGCCACCATCTTTGCCACCACGGTGACCGACGTGGCCGGGTTCTTCTGCTTCCTGGGTCTTGCTTACGTCTTCCTGCCCTGGCTGCTGCAGGCGTAGGTCATCGCCACCAGTGCCTGGTCAGATAATCGTAATAGAACAGCGCGTTCTCCACAGGCACGTTCGATGGAATGTGGTTGCCCACGGCGAACATGAAGCCGGGGCAGTCGAAGGCGAGCTTAAGCGTAGCATCGATCTCAGCCTGAATCTGCTGTTTTGTGCCAAAGGTAAGCGTTCGGCAATCGAGCTTGCTGGAGATGATGGCGTGCGTCTTGCCGTATTTGGGCACCACGTTCTCCAGCGGGATCACCGGCTCGAAAATCAGTGCATCGGCGCCGGCGGCCACGATGTCATCCATGAACATGCTCCAGTCGCCATCGGAGCAGTAGAGCACCTTCTTCCCGGCGTTCTTCAGCACCGACCACAACTCGGCGTAGCGGGGGAAAATCGTGCGCCGGTAAAACGCCGGCGACATGAATGGCCCGGCCGTCCAGACAATGTCGTCGTGGGTGATGAAGGCGGGGATGGACGTTTTGGCCCAGGCGCGCACATGGTGCATCGTGAGGCGGAAGAACGAGTCCAGAACCTTTTCAAAGCGATCGGCGTCGGCCGCGGCCAGCAGAAGCATGTCCCAACCAAACGCCTCAATGGCGCCGGACACGATGGTCTTGTAGTAGCCGCCGGTCACAAGCTGGTTGGGATGCGCATCCTGGGTGTCGCGCCAGCTCTTTTGGCAGTGACTGACCAGGGCATCGAAGTCCGGCAGGCCGTATTCCTTGACCGCATCAAACTCCAGCACCTGCTCGGGGTCCACAAAGGGTGAAGGCTTGGGCTGGCGGCGATCCACGCCGCCCTCGAGGAAATCGGCGTGGCCCATGTCGGTCATGCGGCCGCGCTGGTCCCAGGGCACCGGGCCGTCGTCGGTGTGCCAGAGGAAATCCATTTCCCAGACGTCCTCGAAGCGACGCTGCGCCTTGGTATCCGCGGCGGCGCTGAACTGCTGCCCCGCGACGGCGATGTTGCCGCCGGATGCCTGCAGGTGGCGTTTCAGAGCATCGTTGGAGCAGTAATCGGTATGGGCCAGCCGGGGCGATGGGCGCAGATGCAGCGTATCCAAGCCTATCTGGTAACTCATGCTGAAAATGATAACAGCGCGGTCCGCGGCGGGCGATAGCGGTGCTATTCGGGAGACGGCTGCAGTTACCCTGAGGCAGTGACCGGAGAACGCGACGCCACGAAGCCGCGACGGCAGCGCGAAGAGCACCTTGCCGACAGCTTTACCGGTGTCGCCCTCACGAAGTGAGGGGTCTGCACGCGGGCGGGGCTGCCGCAGGTCATCCTTCCCTTACGGCCAAAGCGGCGGCGACAGCAGGCCCGCCGTGGGCGCCTGGCCGGTCATCAGGTTGGCATTCTGGACGGCCTGGCCGGCCGCGCCTTTGCCGAGATTGTCCACCGCCGCCAGAGCGATGATGAGGTTGCGCTGCGGATCGGCCGCATAGGAAACAAAAGCCAGGTTGCTGCCGGTGGCCCACTTGGTATGCGGCGGAGAGGCCGTCACGCGAACAAAGGGCCGGTCAGCGTAAAACTGGCGCGCTGCCTGGAGGCACTGCTCGGTGCTGGCCTGGCCGCGTGCGTAGCAGGTGGCCAGGATGCCGCGCGTCATGGGGATCAGGTGGGGCGTGAAGGTCACGCCGGCCGCCCTGCCGGCCAGGCGCGTCAGGGTCTGGGTGATCTCCGGCACATGGGCATGTTTCAGCAGGCCATAGGCGCTGACGTCTTCGTTGACCTCGGCATAGCCGAAGGTCGATCCGCCGCCCCGGCCGGCGCCGCTCACGCCGCTCTTGGCGTCGATGATGATGGATGCCGGGTCGATCAGCCCCGCCCTCACCAGCGGCGCCAAAGCCACCAGAGCCGCCGAAGGATAACAGCCCGGATTGGCCACGCGGCTGCTGCGGGCGACCTCGTCGGGCCACACATCGGCCAGGCCGTAGGTCCAGCCTTCGACGTAGCGGTGATCGCCGCCGATGTCGACGATCTTGACCGATGGCGACACCTTGGCCAGCGCATCCCTGGACTGACCCGACGGCAGCGAGGCAAACAGCACGTCCAGGCGCGGGAGCTGCGCCGGGTCCCACTTCTGGATGATCTGCTGCTCAAGGGTGCCGATACCGGGGAACTTTTCGCCCAGCTTGGCGCCGGCCGACGATTCGCCGGCCACGTAGACCACCTGGAAAACCGGATGGGCCGCACACAGCCGCAGCGCTTCGCCGCCGCCGTAGCCCGATACCCCCACGATGCCGACTTTGATGCTCATGGTTTGCTCTATTGTCGATGATCACACAAGGGGCCGCTGCCGCCTACGCCGTGGCCCGGTTGGCCTTGGCCCGCGGCTTGCGCGGCACCAGGGCGCGCTCCAGGTTGCGCATGGCCTGGCGCAGTCGCTGCTGATTTTCCACCAGGGCGATGCGCACGCAATATTCGCCGTTCTCTCCGAAAGCCCGGCCCGGCGACAGGGCCACCTCGGCCTCCTCCAGCATGCGCAGGCAGAACTCGATCGATCCTTCGCCGGCGGCCAGGTGCGCGGGGCTGATCCTGGCCCAGACGAACATCGAGGCCCGCGGCTTCTCGTAGGTCCAGCCCAGCTTGTCCAGCCCGCGGCAGACTTCGTCGCGCCGACGGGCATAGACCTTGGCCTGCTTCTCGGCGTCGTGGCCGCATTGCCGCATGGCGATAATGGCGGCGATCTGGATGGGCGAAAAGATGCCGTAATCGTAATAGCCCTTGATGGTCGCCAGGGCCTTGACCATCTTGGCATTCCCGGCACAGAACCCACAGCGCCAGCCGGCCATGTTATAGGTCTTGCTCATGGTCGTGAATTCCACGCCCAACTCCTTGGAATGGGCGGCTGAGAGAAAGCTGGGGGCCTTGTAGCCGTCAAAACAGACCTCGCCATAGGCAAAGTCGGAGATGATCATGATGTTGCGCCGGCGGCACATGGCGATGGCGCGTTCCCAGAAACCTTCGTCCACGGTCATGGCGGTGGGATTGTGCGGATAGTTCAGAATCAGCAGCTTGGGCGTGGGATAGAGCCCTTCGATCATGTGCTCGATGCGGTCCAGGAAGGCCTGGTCGTTGCCCAGTGGCACGCGCAGCACGTTGGCCCCGGCCATGGCCACGGCATAGATATGCGCCGGGAATGCCGGGTCGGGCACGATGGCGGTATCTCCCGGTCCCAGCAGCGCCAGGCACATATGGCTGAAACCCTCCTTGGAGCCGATGGTGGCGATGACCTCGGTCTCGGGGTCCAGTTCGACGCCGTACTTGTTCTTGTATTTCTTGGCCACCTCGCGGCGCAGCCCGGCGATGCCGTTGTGTACGCTGTAGCGGTGGTTGCGCGGGTCGCGCGCCGCCTCGGCCAGCTTCTGCACCACCACCTCGGGGGTCGGGTCGGTGGGATTGCCCATCCCCAGGTCGATGATGTCCACCCCGGCCACGCGCTTTTCGTGCTTGAGCTTGTTGAGCCGGGCGAACAGGTATGGCGGCAGACGCTGAATCCGCGGGGAGACTTCAATTTCAAAGTTGGAGCTTGACATGGTTCTTCCCGCCGTCGGCCGTATCGACCGGCGGCGGCCTCAAGGTCAAAGAGTATCATCGGAACGAAAGCGGCACTCCAGAGCGCCCAAGGGTTAGGGTCCCTTGGGCCCGGTAGCCGGCGGCCGTTCGGCCGTGGTCGGGGCGGCCGCGCCCGCTGTGGAAGTGGTGGTGGCGGCGGTGGTCGGCTGAGTGGTCGACTGCGTGGCGCTGAGGCGCGCCTGCTCGGCCGCGAACTTGCGCCGCAGCTCATCGGCCGACTGCTCCATGGCCCGATGTCGCTCCAGTTCTTCCTGGTAGCGGGCCTTGAGCTGAGGATGGAGGATGGCGATGCGGTCCCGCGCCGACAGCCACAACAGCCGCCTCGCTTCATTGATCGCATTGCCCATCAGGCCCTCGACGTACCATCGCCGGACCACCTGCTGGACCTCCGGATCCTCAAATTTCACGGCCTTGGGCGCCACGGTCTCCATCAACTTGACCAGGTGATACCACTCGCCCGACTGCACCGGGGCCGACACCTCGCCGGGCTTGAGCGAAAAGGCCACCTGCTTCAGGGCCTCGGGCACGTTGGGCGAGTTGCGGCTGAAGGGCCGCATCAGGCCGCCATCCACCGCCGTCAGCCGGTCGCGGCTGAGGCGCGTGGCCACGGCCTCGAAGGTCTGGCCATCGGCCAAGGCGCGCTGGGCCTCGGCGACCTCCAGCGGATTGGCCAGTTGGATATGGCGCACTACCGCTGTCTGACCGTAGAGGACATTGAAGGCGTTGCGCAAGACCTCGTCGTTGACGGCCGACTCGATGGTGCGGCGGACGATCTTGCGCAGGTTGGCGTTGGTCTCCAGCCACAGGTCAAAGGCCACCGGGCTGATTTTCAGGCGCGGCACCAGCACGTTGCGGGCCTGCTCGACATCGAGCTTTTCGGTGTTCTGGTCAGGAAAAACCATCCGCAGCGAATGGCCCAGCTCATCGGTCACATCCTGCGGGCTGACCCCCAGGTTGAGCTTGCGGGCCTCGGCCCGGGCCAGCTCCAGTTGCATGGTATAGACCAGGATCTGCAGCGAGGCGTTGCCGTAATGGGCGATCAGCGGCTTGGCGATCTGGTTGGCGGTGATGGGTAAACCGTCGATGGTGGCCACCACTTCATCCACGGCCACCGGGCGCGTGGTCGCCACCGGCGGCGGCGCAGACTGCTGCTGACAACCGGCCAAAGCGGCCGGCAGAATCGCCAGGAGGGTGCATGCCAGACGTCGCATGTCGCGGGGCAGTATCCGACGCTGGCGCGGGGGTGTCAAGAACAGCCGTTTTATGGTGAGGCGTTTGCGATGTGTGATGCGTCTGGGCAGGACCGCGGTGGTAGTTGCGGCTCTTGGGCTGCGCCAAAACACCCCCCTGTGACAGTCACAACGGCCGCCTGCCGGCCATCCCATGCTCTTGGTGCTACTTGAGGGCTCGGATCATCAACACATCTGCCGCGGACCATGCATCGCCGCCCCACAACGCAGACGGCTCCGCGCAAGTTTCGGAGCCTTTTTGGGGACACCGGCTAGACAACCCCACAGATTCGTGGCACGGGCCCTGTCGTGATTCGTGGCCCCTGGGGGGGTATAATCCGGGCCGCTTGAAACGATTGGTAGCCAGCTTCCGCGGCTGGCTGGTGCCCCTGGGATTGTTGGCGCTGGCAGCCATCGTGATTGTCCCGCTGACCTACGGGATCCTCCGCGCCGCCTACGACCGCGATGTCGATGACAACGTGCGTATGCTCAAGCGCCGGGTCGAGGTGCAGCTGGGCGGCATCGGACCATGGGCGGCCACACCCCAGGATGTCGTCGACACCCTGCGCAGCGAAGTCCTCAGCGATGAGCGTGTTCAGGGGGTGTGCGTCTTCGACTTCAGCCGCGGCGCCGTCTTCCCCGTACACCGGCCCGGCGTCAAGGTTCCCCTTCGCGTCGAAGACATCGACGCCACGCTGTTTGCCGACCCCGGCAGCATGCGCCTGCGCCTGCCGTGGACTTATGACCTGGAGCGACTGGCCGCCCAGCTCTCCCGCCAGCAGGGACGCACCGTCAGCCCCGCCGAAGCCCGCCAGCAGCTCATCAAGGCCGGGGCCCGCGCGGACATGCTGCGGGGCTTCATCTACCTCGACTTGTCGCAAACCAGGCTGCAGCAGCACTTCTGGCAGCGCAACGGCCCGCTGCTCAAACGCGTGGGCGTCTTCACCGCCGCCGCCCTCATAGCCGCCAGCGCCCTGGGCACGCTGGCCTATCGAGCCATCCAAAAACTCTCGCGCGTGCGCCAGCGCGCTGAATGGGCCCAGCAGGGCCTGCTGGCGGAGCGCGGGCTGACGGCGGCGGTGCTGGCGCATGAGATCCGCAATCCCCTGGCGGCGTTGCGCTTCCAGGTTCATTCCCTGCGGCGCAACCACACCGATGCAGCACGCGTCAGCGACACCTGCGATACCATCAACAGTGAACTGTTGCGGATCCAGCAACTGGTGCATGACTACCTGGCCCACGAGAAGGCCCAGACCATGCGCCTGGCCGATGTGGACCTCTCCGAGGCCGCCCAGAGCCTGCAAACATTGATGGAGGAATTTCTGGCCTCCACCCAGACGAAACTGGCTGTCCAGCCGCTTGTTGCGCCGGTCGTCGTGGCCTGTGACCCGCACATGCTGCGTCAAGCCCTGATGAACCTGGTGCTCAACGCCCAGCAGGCCATGGGACGCGGCGGCACCATCACGCTGACCCTTGGCCGCGAAGGCCGATTCGGCACCCTGGACGTTTCCGACACGGGACCGGGCATACCCCCGGAGATGCATGAGCGGCTCTTCAAGCCCTTCCAAACCTCGCGACCCGAGGGCAGCGGCATCGGTCTGGCCCTGGTCAAACGCTTTGTGGACAACTTCGGCGGCACCGTTACCGTTAAATCCGTCCTCGGCCAGGGCACGACGTTTTGCCTGCGCCTGCCACTGGCCCACGCGACGGCCGACGCCGCCGAAGCCGCCCCCGTCCTGGCCTCCAGCAACATCCAGCCCTTCAGCGCCCAGCCGCCGCCGGACGATGCCTGACCAAGCCCTCCCATCGCCGCTATAATTCCGCGACCCAGGAGGTCTGGTGCGACTATGGGCCATCATCCTGCTGGCCGCCGCCGCGGCGGCCCTGGGGCCGGCTTCCCGGCCTGTCACGCTGGAAGTGCGCGCCGCCCAGGAGTTCATTCGCGGCGAGTATGCGGCCGCCCTGCCTCTGTTGCAGAAGCTTTATGAACAAAGCGCCGACGACCCGGACAAGCGCGACCGACTGGCCGAGCAGATTCGCGTCTGCGTGCGCAACCTCAGGGCCAGCGGCCGGCCGGTCACGCGGCTGGCAGTGCCCGAACCTGCCACCCAGCCCCGGCGCCCCCACCTGCGCCCGCCCGATGGGCAGGCGCTGGATCTGCCGGTCAAGGACCTGGGCAATTTCGTTTACGATGATCGCCAGGGCGGCAACGTGCCCCCGGACGTATTGAAATTGGACGGCGTGCAACTGCGGACGCGCGGCTACATGATGCCGCTGGACCAGGCCGACAATATCACCGAGTTTGCCTTGGTCGCGGACCTGTTGACCTGCTGTTTTGGCCAGCCGCCACAGGTCCATCATACGCTGGTGGTCCGCTGCGCCCCGGGCAAGGCGGTGGCCTATTTCGCCGACGAGCTGATCGTCGAAGGCCGTCTTCGCGTCCAGGAGAAGAAAGACGACGGCTACGTCATCAGCCTCTTCGAACTGGAGGCCTCCAGCGTGCGCCCGGCGCCGCGCAAGCGGCGCTAGAGCACTTGGCACGCCGTGGGCGCGCCGGTTAGAGTCAAGCACGGATACCGCCATGCAAACGATGGCCAACATCAAACTGACCCAGCACATCAACGGCCGCATCCTGCTGTTTGCGGCCGCGGTAGCGCTGCTGCTGGGCTTTCCGATGTTCATGCTGCTGCGGGCGGCGTGGAACCGCGGTATCGAAGATCACGGCACCTACCAGAAGGTCGATCTCAAGGCCCTGGGGAACTTTGACTTTGACGGCAACCAAGGAACGTTGGCGGACATCCCGCCGCACTTCCGCAAGCTCGACGGCCAGCGCGTCCTGTTGCGGGGCGAAATGTACAACCCCCTGGCCCTGCGCGGGATCAACGATTTCCAACTGGTCTATTCCATTCAGAAATGCTGTTTCGGTGGCCCGCCGCGCGTCCAGGAACGGGTCTTCGCCCGCCTTCCCTCGGGGCGTACGACCAGCATCAGCGACAGCCTGGTTGACGTCATGGGCACCCTGCACGTCAACCCGCTGCGCGAGGGCGATGCCATCGTCAGCGTCTATACGTTGGACGTCGAAAGTATTCAGGCCGTGCGCTGAAGCCCTTGCCTGAGACTTGCGGTAAACTCCCCGCCCATGGATTTGCTCTGGAACCGCCTGGCGGCCAAGGCCGGCCTCCAAATGGACGATCGGCAGTCGCAACGGCTGGAGCGCTTCCTGGACCTGCTGCTCCAGGCCAATACCACCATGAATCTCACGCGCCTGGCGGATCGCCCGGCGGCGCGCCGGGGTCACGTGGCCGATGCGCTGACGCTGCTGCCGTTTTTGCCCCACACTGCCCACAGCCTGGCTGATGTGGGCAGCGGCGGCGGCGTGCCGGGAATGGTGCTGGCCATCCTCAGGCCCGATGCCCAGGTGGCGCTCATCGAATCGGTACGAAAAAAAGCCCGGTATTTGCAGGAGACGGCCGCGGCCCTGGCACTCGAGAACGTCCAGGTTCTCTGCCAGCGCGCTGAGCAGGTCCAAGCGCGGTTTGACGTCGTAACGGCCCGCGCCCTGGCAGCCCTGGACCCGTTGGTGCGATGGTGCCTGCCGCTGGTGCGGCCGGGCGGCGTGCTGCTGGCCATGAAAGGCCCCAAGGTCCAGGAAGAATTGCCGGCGGCCCTGGCCCATATCCGGCGCCTGGGCGGCAGTCCTCCATGTATCCATCCAGCCGGCTCAGAGGAACTGACCGGCCACGTCGTGGTGGAAATCCGCAAGCCTGGCGCCTGAGGCCCGGCCCCCAGGCCTGCGCCTGCCTGGCCGCTGCCAGCCATTACGGCCACTGGAGCGTGCCATCCACGCACTTGGCCGGGACCTCTTTGCCGTCCACAAAAAGCTTGGGCTGGCCGCTGACCTTCACCTTCAGCGCCTTGACCGACCCGCTGAGGTCAACGCGGTCGGTGGCGATGCGGGTGTAGCCCCAACTGCTGAAGGTGAATGACTCGCCGTTGCCTTCGAGAGTGGCCGGCTCATCGGCGCCGGGGCCGAAGCATAGAAGCAGCCGGTCGTTCAGCGCTGTCTTGTAGGCGCTGGGGCCCGTCACGCTGGCGGCCACGGCGCGGTCGCTCTGGGCGATGCGCGTGAACGTCGTGCCGGGCTGCTTCCCGCCCTCGAGGGGTTCGTGCAGAGCGACAAAGACGGTCTTGGGCACTTCGCGGCGGACGAACAGCGTGGTGCCCCCCCATTCGTCGCTGGCGGACGGCGACATGCCCGTGAAGACCGTCGTATCCTTCTCACCGAGCATGCTCAGCTTCACGCCGATGCCGCGGTCGTACCACGCCTTGGCCAGCTTGGCCTTGGAGGGATCCTCGAGCAGGCAGTTCTGAATGATCCCGGCCGACCACGCGGCGTCGTGGGGTTGCATCTTGTGGACACGGCGCAAGTCGTTGCCATCGACCTTGTTCTCGTATCCTTCGGGCTGTTTGGCGCCGGGCTCGCGATAAAGCATCGAGCCGTTCAGTTCCGAGGTCGGCTTGAAGCGCTCATCCAGCATCGGCGAGCCGGGACCATGCACGTTCCAGTCATAGATGCGCGGCCGATCGGAAGCGAGCCAGAACACGTCGAACAGGTATTCCTTGGTCAGCATGTAGACGCGTTCGAGCTGCACGCCGGGGAATATGCCGGGCTCGGTATTGGCGCCATGGATCGGCATTACGCCGGGATTGGGTCGCGCTGCGACGAACTTCACGAGCGGCGTGAACTGGCTGCGCACGGTGTGGTTCTTCAGACCCTCCTCGCCGCTGTCGATGGGCCGGGCCTGCAGGAAATCCACGACGACCCCGCAGCTTCCGCGCGTGGTATCCGCCCAGGGATGTCGGCCGATATAGCCGGTCGGGGGACCCGAAAGGATGTGCTGGTTCACGTAATGCCGGGGCCGCGCGGGCTTGTCCTTCGGACTGGTCGTCGGCGGGGGCGGGCTGGTTACGTCGGCTTCGGTCGGTCGGCCGCTGGGGTTCACATAGATGGGGCGGTTGAATGCGGTCATGCCCAGGAGGGCAAAGCAGTCGTGCGAGTAGTGAGCGTAGTAGAAACCGAATTGCGCCGCGACGGCGGGCCAGGGGCCTTCCCAGTAGGCGGGAGATTCCTCGGCTCGCAGGAACGCGAAACCGCGCTCGTAAGCGAGATAAGACGGCGCTGCCGGGGGCTTGACCTTCTTCGGGTCAACGGGCTGGAGGCCCATGTAGAGCGAGGGGAAGTAGAGGTCATCTCCGGGCCGTCGCATCTGGGCCAGGAAATAGTCGAAGCCGGCATCGGGATAGCGCTTGTGCCCCCATTCAAACCACAGAGGGATCTGGGCCTTCTGGAAGGGTCCGTTCATATTGCCGCTGCCCCACCAGCCGTGGCCGCCGGTGCCGTCGGGCTTGTAGCCGGGGACAAAGGCGGCCTCGAAGAGCCCGTCGTTGCCGCGCGCATCGCCCATCTGGATGATGCGATAGGCCGGCAGGCCACCGGGCATATCCGTGCGCGGATAGCCGATCCATGGCATCATCTCCAGGAAATTTTTCATGCATCCGCCCTTTTTGCCAACGTAGCCCCAGCCGAACTTGCCCAGGCCGAGTTTCTCCAGCGCCTCGGCATACATGCACATCGTACCGATGTTCGAGTAGTACTTATTGAATTCCTCGTTATAGAAGCGGCCGTCGGAGAGGTACTCGTCCATGAACCATTTCCAGCCCCCCTGCGAGTTGAAGATGGCCTCGATCAGCTTCTGGTCCTTGAGAGCGACCGCCTGCAGGTGGGCGCCGATGGCGCGCGGCCAGCTCATATTCGGCAGCCAGGTCATTTTTCCGTATCTGAAATCGGCGTGCCACGGCTTGTGGCCATCGAGGTGAAACTGGACGTAGGCGCGCATCGACTTCTCGACGCCCTGGCGCTCTTCGGGCGTCAGCGCGTCGTAGAGCACATCATAGCGCAGCGTGTTCATGGTCTGCTCGTCGCGCATGTGGCGATCGGCGAAACTGGCGTTGCCGCGCGTCCAAATCTTGTCCCAATCGCCGCCCACCGCATCCAGTCGTTTCTGAATCTCCGCCTTGAACTGCTCTGTCATGGGCTCGGGAACGCGGCCGATGAAGCCCAGCAGCACCTTCTTCTCGGCCTCGCCGGCGGCCTGATCGCCCAGCACCAAATACTTGAACAGGTTGAGCAGCGTGAGGTTGGCGCCGCCGCGGCTCTTCCCGCTGGGCTTGGTCTCCCACGCGACCATCCGCTCGTACTGCTCCTTGGCAATCGGGTCGCTTTCAATGCGCTTGCGCAGAGCGGCGGCCTCGTCCCTGGTCCAGAGGATGAACGGATGGGATACATCCTTCATCTGGGCCTCGGCCAGGGGGGACATCACCGCGCTCACCAACACCGCCAGAACCAGTCGTAACCGCATGTGCGGCTCCTTTTGCAAACACAAGACCGGACACCTATTTGTACAGCCTACCAGGCCGAATGTTGGGAGCGGATGCCCAACAAGCGCTCGGTGGGCTACAAGAGTCACCGGGGCACACAGCAGCGCCGACTCGCCGACTTGCGCAACTCCGGGCGCCTGCTACAATGCCAGGCGTGCCGCGATTGCTCGATGACATCCTGGGTCCGGGGGGCGCTATCGCCCGTCGCCTGGGCCAGCGCTACGAAACGCGCCCCCAGCAACTGGAGATGGCCGCGGCCGTCCAGCGGGCCTTGGACCAGCCCGGGCACCTGCTGGTCGAGGCCGGCACGGGCGTGGGCAAATCCTTTGCCTATCTGCTGCCCGCGGTCGACTGGGCCGTGCGTCACCGCAAGCGCGTGGTGATCTCCACCCACACCATCTCGCTGCAGGAGCAGCTCATCGAGAAGGACATCCCCCTCATCCAGGCGGTCTATCCCGATGAATTCGTCGCCGTGCTGGTCAAGGGGCGCAGCAACTACCTGTGTCAGCGTCGGCTGGCTCAAACATCACACAAATCCGGTTCCCTGTTCGAGCAGGACCGCCAGCTTCAGTCGCTCTATGCCTTGGAGCAGTGGTCCAAGAACACCACCGATGGCTCGCTGGCCGACCTGCCGGTGCAGCCCGACTGGGATGTCTGGGACAAGGTGTGCGCCGAGCGCGGCAACTGCCTGGGCAAGCAATGTCCGCACTACGCGCCCTGCTTCTGGCAGGCCGCCAAACGACGCATGGCCGGCGGCAAAATTCTGGTCGTCAACCATGCCCTGTTCTTTTCGGACCTGGCGCTGCGCATCGCGGGAGTCAGCTACCTGCCCCGCTACGATGCGGTCATCCTGGACGAAGCCCACACGCTGGAGGATGTGGCCGGTGAGCACTTTGGCATTTCCATCAGCCAGAGCAGCCTCAAATACCAGTTGCGCAAACTCTTCGATCCGCAACGACACAAGGGCCTGCTTTCCATCCGTGGCAAGGAGGCCAACGACGCGATCCGCGATCTCGAGCAACTGCACGAGCAGGTTGACCATTTCTTCACGCGCTGCGCCGCCTGGCAGGAGCAGAATGGCCGACCCAATGGCCGCCTGCTGACGCCCCACTGGGTCCACAACGACCTGACGCCCAAGCTGCGTGATCTCTGTTTGCACCTGAAGGTCATGCTCGCCCAGATCAATAATCCGGCCGAGTCCCTGGAACTGGCCAGTGCCGCCCAGAGCGTCGCCGCCTCGGCCGACCACCTGGACACACTGCTGTCCCAGTCGCTGGCCGACAGCGTCTACTGGCTGCAGACCTCCATGCGCGGCCCTCTGCGGGTCACGTTGCACGCGGCCCCGATCAGCGTCGCCGACGGCCTGCGCCGGCATCTGTTCGAGAAAATCGGCTGCGTCGTGATGACTAGCGCCACCCTCTGCACCTCCGCGGCGCCCGCGCCACGTGAATCCCCCGTGGATGCGCCTTCGGCCGCCTCCGCGCCCGCCGACACCGCCACGGATCATAAGAAGCGCCCCGCCGATCCGTTTGCCTATATCCGCTCTCGCCTCGGCGCCGATAAAGCCGCCACGCTGCTGCTGGGCTCCCCTTTCGATTATGCTCAGCAGGCTACGCTTTATGTTGAAGCCGACCTGCCGGAGCCGGCCGATCCGCTGTTTCTGCCGGCCGCCTGTCAGAGGATCATTCATTACCTGAAGCTCACGCAGGGCGGGGCGTTTGTGCTGTTCACCAGCTATGCGATGCTGCGCCAGGCAGCGCAGGAACTGGCGCCCACCCTGAACGAGCTGGGCCTGCCAATACTGGTCCAGGGCGAGGGCCCTCCGCCGCGCGTCCTCCTGGAGCGCTTCCGCTGCACCGCCAACGCCGTCTTGCTGGGGACCTCCAGTTTCTGGCAGGGCATCGACGTGCAGGGCGACCAGTTGCGCAACGTAATCGTGGTGAAGCTGCCCTTCTCGGTCCCCGATGAACCCATTATCGAAGCGCGACTGGAAGCCATACGCCGTGCCGGCGGCAATCCCTTCATGGATTACTCCCTGCCCGAAGCCATCATCAAGCTCAAGCAGGGCTTCGGCCGGCTGATTCGCAGCCGCACCGACCGCGGCGTGGTGGTCATCCTCGACAGCCGCGTCAAGACCAAGCGCTATGGCAGGATGTTCCTGCGGGCCTTGCCCCAGTGCCGCCCCGGCGCCTGATGGAGTCGAGCACCGACAATTGCATTTGCCGCCCTGCGATGCTAAACCCACGGCACTCATCCATTCGGAGACAACCATGCAAACCCGATGGGCCGCAATAGCGCTGTGCCTCCTGACCGTAACCGGCTGCGACTCCAAGAGTGGCCCTGCCACCACCCGGCCTGTGGAAAAAATCACCATCGCCGTCATTCCCAAGGGCACCAGCCACGTCTTCTGGCAATCCGTCCATGCCGGGGCCAACCGCGCCGCCCGCGAACTGAACATCGCCGACCCGGTCTGGATCGGCCCCACCCAGGAATCCGATCGCGGCCAGCAGATCCAGATTGTCGACGACATGCTTGCCCGCCGCGATGTGGCCGCCATGGTCCTGGCCCCCCTGGACCAGGATGCCCTGCGGCCCAGTGTCGAGCAGGTCTTCGCCCGCATGCCCATCGTCATCTTCGACTCGGCCATCAAGGGCACCCAGGACTACACGGCCTTCGTGGCCACCGATAACTACCGCGGCGGCTACATGGCCGGCGAACACCTGCTCAAACTGCTCGGCAGCGAGGCCAAGGGCAGCGTCGCCCTCGTGCGCGTGGCCGCCGGCTCCGCCAGCACCACCGAGCGAGAACAGGGCTTTCTCGATGCCATCGGACTGAACCGTGGCATTACGGTCATCGATGCCGGCTACAGTGACAGCGATCGCGAGAAAGCCCGCATCAAGGCCGCCGACCTGCTGGTGGGCCCCAAGGGCAAGGGGCTCTGGGCATGTTCGGCCCCAACGAATCCAGCGCCATGGGCATCCTGATGGCCCTGCGCGAGCGCAAGCTGGAGGGCAAGGTGCGACTGGTCTGTTTTGATACCAGCAGCGAGCTGGCCGCCGCCTTGGATGAGGGAACGGTCGATGCCCTGGTCCTGCAAAATCCGGTGCAGATGGGCTATCGATCCGTCAGGGCCGCCTATGCTGCCATCAAGAAAAAGCCCGTCGAAAAAGATCAGAAGATCGAGCCCACCCTGATCACACCCCAGACCAAGAATCAGCCGGCCATGCAGGAACTGTTGCGGCCCAAGCTCGAAGCCGACCTGGCCCCCCGAAAATAGACACAGCGAAACCATGCGCGAACCCTCGTCTCCAACCCCTTCGGCCCAAGACCCGCTGGCCCGGCCGACTCCCGGACGCACGGCGGTCCGGGGCATGTGCCTGGTCGTAGCGGGCCTGCTGGTGGTACTGATCAGCCTGCTCTATTTTGGCTGGTATGGCCGGCCGGTGCCGTCGGCCGTGGTCTGGGTGCTGGGCAGTCCCGCCTATGAGGGCGCCAAGGTGCGCATCTACCACGGCAGCCAGCCCGGCGTGGAGCGCGTGCTGAACGATGACAGCGACTTCGCCTGCCAGTTCTTTGTGCCCCCCCAGGGCGGGAACTATCGCATCACGGTGCAGACGCCCCAGGGCTCGATGCAATCCTATAGCGTGCCCCAGGAGCAGTTGCGGGCCTATCAGCGCGTGCTCGTGAAGTTGCCGACGGTCACCATCACGATGCCCGCGACCACCCAGGCGCGCCAGCCATGACCCCCGTTGAGAGTGTCCGCATGTCGGGCATCAGCAAGCGCTTCGGGCGCACGCTGGCGCTGGACCAGGTTGATCTGAACGTGCGCCCAGGCGAAATCCACGCCATCGTGGGCGAAAACGGCGCCGGCAAAAGCACACTGATGAGTATTCTCACCGGCGCCGAGCAACCCGACGCCGGCCACCTCTGGCTTCAAGGCCAACCCTTCGCGCCGCGCGGTCCGCTGGACTCGCTGCGCGCCGGCATTGCCTGCGTCTACCAGGAATTCAACCTGGCTGGCCATCTTTCGGTCCTGGCCAATCTCCTGCTGGGACGCGAACGCACGCGCTGCGGTTGGCTGGCCGGCGAGTTGCGCGGCGACCAGCGCCGCCTCTGTCGCCAGACCCTCGATCGCCTGGGCCTGGCCATCCCCCTGGACGCACCCGTGCGCACGCTGGGCGTGGCCGACCAGCAACTGGTCGAGATCGCCCGCGCCCTGCTCAGCCAGCCACGCGTGATGATCCTGGACGAACCCACCAGCGCCCTGGCTGCCGCCGAGGTCGACCGACTCTTCGCCATACTGCACCAGCTTCGCCAGCAGGGCCTGAGCATTCTTTACATCAGCCATTTTCTGGAGGAGATCCAGCGCCTGGCCGACCGGCTGACCATCCTTCGCGATGGTCGCACGGTGACCAGCGGCGCCATCACCGACTTCGACACCCCGCGCATCGTGCAGGCCATGGTCGGCCGCCGTGTTGACCAGATGTATCCGCGCATCGCGCACAGCATCGGGCCCATGGTCCTGCGCGTCGACGGCCTGGCGGGCAGCGCGCTGCCCCGCAGCGCGTCGCTGCAACTCCATCGCGGCCAGATCCTGGGCATTGCCGGCCTGGTGGGCGCCGGCCGAACCGAGACCTTGCGCACCCTGTTCGGGCTGGATCCAACCCGCGGTGGAACCGTGCAGCTCAACGGCGTGCGCATCGCCCACTGGAGCCCGCACCACTGGATTGGCCAGCACCTGGGCCTGCTCAGCGAAGACCGAAAGGACGAGGGGCTGGCCCGGCAGTTGCCTGCCAGCGCCAACATTACCCTGGCCGCCCTGTCGCGCGTCAGCCGCCTGGGTTTCGTTCGCCGCCGTGCCGAGCAGCGACAGGCCACACAGGCCGCGGCCTCGCTCTCCACGCGCTGGGCATCGGCCGACCAGAAAGTCGCCATGCTCAGTGGCGGCAACCAGCAAAAGGTCGCCCTGGCGCGCATGCTCTTCAGCGATTGCGATGTCCTGCTGCTGGACGAACCCACGCGCGGTATCGATGTCGCCGCCAAGGTGGATGTCTATCGCGCCATCGGCCAGATGGCCGCCACCGGCAAGGCCATCGTCATGGTCAGTTCCTATCTGCCAGAGCTGCTGGGCGTCTGCGACAGCATCGCCGTGATGTGCCGCGGTGTCCTGGGCCCGTCCCGCCCCACCGCTGAGTTGACGGCTGATGCCATCATGCACCAGGCCGTGGGAAACTGAGCGCCTTGCCCATGTTTCCCCCACCCGCGGCCAGCGCGTACAATTCGCCGCCATGCACGGGGTGACCCCGCCGCCTGCCAATATCCTTCAGACCGACGTCCGCGACCTGCCGGGTGTCGGCCCCACCCGGGCCGCCGAATTGCGCCAGCGCGGCGTGAACGATGTCATGGACCTGCTGGACTATTTCCCCCGCACCTATCAGTTCGAGCGCGCTGAACGACCCATCAGCGACCTGGTCGACGAGCAGTTGCAGATCGCCCGAGGCCAGGTCACGGCCGTGGACTATGTCGTCGGCCGGTCCAAGCCCCGCTTCGAAGCCAGCCTCGACGACGGCACCGGCAACCTGGCGCTGTTGTGGTTCCACGGCGGCTATCTGCGGCGACTGATCCACCCCGGCCTGGTCTTGCGCGTACAAGGCAAGGTGCGCTATCGTGGATTGATCCCGCAGATGGCCAATCCTCGCTGGGAAAAGATCGAACCCGACGCCGCCCTGGTCGGCCAGGACCGGCTGCGGGCCGTCTACCCCGCTTCCAAGCGCCTCAGCAGCCTTTACCTGGGCAAGCTCATCGAGCAGCAACTCGACGCTGCCTGCGCCGCCCTGCCAGAGTGGTTCGATCCGCAAACCCTGGCCCGCCGCCAACTGGTCGCCCGCGCCCAGGCCTACCGCTGGATTCATCTGCCCTCCAAAATGACCGAAGCGGCCGCCGCACGCCGGCGCCTGGTCTACGACGAACTGATGCTGCTTCAGCTGGGGCTGATCCTGTCAACGCGCTTTCGCGCCGGCCGCCTGACCGCGCCGGCCATGCGCCTGGACAGCCTGCTGGATCAGCGCATCCGCCGGCGCTTTGGGTTTGAACTGACCCCCGCCCAGCACCGCGCGGTTTGCGAAATTGCCAGGGACCTGCAGAGCACCCGCCCCATGAACCGCCTGCTCCAGGGAGACGTGGGCAGCGGAAAAACGGTCGTCGCCCTTTACGCCATGCTGGTCGCGGTCGCCAATCGCATGCAGGCCGCCATCCTGGCGCCCACCGAGGTGCTGGCCGAGCAGCACTACCTGACGCTGGGCAATTTCCTGCGCGATTCGCAGGTGCGCATTGAGCTGCTGACCGGCCGGACCCGCCGCCGCATGCGCGGCACCAGCGCCTCGGCCCTATCCAGCGGCCAGGCCCACATCGCCATCGGCACGCAGGCCCTGCTCCAGCAGCAGGTCGAGTTTGCCAACCTCGGGCTGGTCGTGGTCGACGAACAGCACAAGCTGGGCGTGCGCCAGCGGGCCACCCTCAAGGGCAAGGGCATGCTGCCCCATTATCTGGTCATGACCGCCACCCCCATTCCGCGCACGCTGGCCTTATCCTATTTCGCGGACTTCGACGTCAGCATCATCGATCAGCTTCCGCCTGGCCGCCACCCCATCCAGACACGCTGGCTGCCCACCCGGCAGGCCGATCAGGCTTTCGCCTTCGTGCGCCGGCAGGTCGCCCAGGGGCGCCAGGCCTACATCGTCGTGCCCCAGATCGAGGACGACGGCCTGGAGGAAGTCAAATCGCTGACCAGTGAATACCAGCGCCTCAAGGACGGGCCCTTGCAGGGCCTGCGCCTGGGCATGCTGCACGGCCAGATGCCCACGGAAGAAAAACAGCAGCTCATGGCCGACTTCCGCGCCGGCAACGTGGATGTGCTGGTCGCCACCACCGTCATCGAGGTCGGCATCGACGTGCCCAACGCCACTGTCATGGTCATCCAGAACGCCGAGCGCTTTGGCTTGTCCCAACTGCACCAGCTTCGCGGGCGCGTCGGCCGCAGCGAGCTGATCTCGCACTGCCTGCTGATTGGCGATGCCCCCACCGACGACGCGCAGAAGCGCCTGGCCGCCATGACCGCCACCGGCGACGGCTTCCAGATTGCCGAGATGGACCTGAAGCTGCGCGGGCCCGGTGAATTCTTCGGCGTGCGCCAGCACGGCCTGCCGGAACTGAAACTGGCCGACATCACCAGGGAACTGGAACTGCTGCACCAGGCCAAGGAGGACGCCCTGGCGTTGCTGGCCGACGATCCCAATCTCAGCCTGCCCGCCCATCAGGCCCTGCGGGCCGCCCTGATCGACAAGTTCGGCGATGATCTTCCCCTGGCCCAGGTGGGATAATCAGCTCACGCTGCGCCCCCCGTCGATGCGGATAATCTGCCCCGTGATATACGTTCCCTGTTCACAGAGAAACCCCACCAGTTCGGCCACTTCCTGCGGCGTTCCCGCTCGGCCCAGGGGCACACGCCGCAGATATTTTTCCCTCTCGGCCGGCGGGTAATCCTCCGGCCACTGGGCCACGCCCGGCGCGATGCCGTTGACGCGCACCTGCGGCGCCAGCTCCGCCGCCAGCGCCAGCGTCAGGTTGGCCAGCGCCGCCTTGCTGGCGCAATAGCCCAGGTACTGCTTCCACGGACGCTCGGCCAGCAGGTCCACCATGTTGATCACCTGGCCCCCAGCGCTGCGCAGCAGCGGCTCTAGCGCCCGGCACAACAGCAGCGGCGCCTCCAGGTGAATCGCCCACATGCGCCGCAGCTGCGCCACCGAGGCGCTGCGCAAATCCCCGGTTTCATAGATCGACGCATTATTGACTAGCACGTCCAGCCGCCCCATTTCGCCGGCCACCGCGGCGCAAATCGCCGCCACCGCCGGCTGCGGATCGGTCAGGTCGGCCGCAATACTCAGGCAGCGTCGGCCCAGGTGTCGGATCTGGCTGCACAACTCGGCCGCTTCGCTGACGCTCTGGTGATAGGTAATCGCCAGGTCATAGCCGCCCTGCGCCAGCCGCCAGGCGATCGCCCGACCAACCCGCCGCGCCGCCCCGGTTACCAGTGCCACGGGTGTGTTGCTCATGATTGTGTAGAATACCACGACTATGGATATCAATCTGCTGGTCATGAACGTAGGCAACTCCCGCCTGGCTTTGGGCAGCTTCGTCGCCGGTAGCCTGGAATATGTCTCGCGCATTGGCAACGACGACCAGATCAACTGGCCGCGCCAGATCGCCGAAGCGTGGTCCCGGATCAGCGGCCGCCCGCAGCCCGCCATCGCCGGCGCCAGCGTCAACCCCGCCGCCGCCGAACTGCTGGAGCCCCTGGTCCGCCAAGCCACCGGCCAGGACATCCAGTGGGTCGGCCAGGAACTCGTTCTGCCCATCCCCATACTGACGGATGCACCGGCCGAAACCGGCGTCGACCGTATCCTCAACATCGCCGCCGCCTACGAGCAGATGCAGAAAGCCTGCGTCGTCGTCGATGCCGGAACGGCCGTCACCGTCGATTGCTGCGACGACAACGGCAACTTCCTGGGCGGAGCCATCGCCCCCGGCGCCGCCATGATGCTTCGGGCCCTGCACCAGCAGACCGCACGGCTGCCCCAGGTGAATTTTGCCGTGCCCGAAGGCGCCTTTGGTAAATCCACCGCCCAGGCCATGTGCCAGGGCGCCTATCACGGCATCCGCGGCCTGGTCAAGGAACTGGTCGAAAGCTACGCCACCGCCCTGGGAAGCTGGCCCGAGGTCATCTGCACCGGCGGCGACGCCACAACCCTCTTTGAAGGCTGGGAACTCGTCCACGCCATCGCCCCCGACCTGACCCTCTACGGCATCGCCCTGGCCTATGCCGAACACCACATCCGACACAAGACCTGAACCGCGCGCCGGCTGAGCCTGCTTTCCCATCTGCCACCTGCGATGGCCGATCCCAACGCCAACTACGCCATCATCCTCACGCCGCCGGGCACCGCCGCCATTGCCGTGGTGCGCATCGCCGGGCTGGCGGTGCCGAGTTTCCTGGCCGAGCATTTCAGCCGGCCGGTGACGCCCGGCCGCTGCGTCCACGGTGAACTGCGCGATGGCCAGCAGGTGCTGGATGACGTCGTCGTCGTGATCGATGCTGCCGGCCGCCTGGCCGATATCAGCCTGCACGGCGGAACGTGGGTGCTGCGCAGCGCCATGGACCTGTTGGTTCGCAGCGGCTTTGCGGAACTGCGACCAGACCCCCTTACGGGCATATGGCCCGACATCGCCGTCGATGCCGACGATCCCATCGAGCAGGAAATGCTCACCTGTCTGCCCCTGGCTCGCACCCCCGAGGCCCTTCAGATGCTGCTGGCCCAACCGGCCGCCTGGCAGCAGTTTCTGCGATCGCCTCCCGACCCCCGCCAAGCCCAGGCGATTCTGAGCGACCACGGGCTGTGGCGGCTGCTCAACCCGCCCCGACTGGCCATCGTCGGCCTGCCCAATGCGGGCAAATCAACGCTGGCCAACCAACTCTTCGGCCGCGATCGCTCTATCACCGCCGATCTGCCCGGCACCACCCGCGACTGGGTCAGCGATCTGGCCAATATCGACGGGCTGGCGGTCCACCTGGTCGACACGCCAGGCCTGCGCCCCACCGATGATGACCTGGAACGCCAAGCCATCGCGCGCAGCGCCCCGCAGATTCACGCCGCCGACCTGCTGCTGATGGTGCTCGATGCCAGTATTCCCCCGGCTCAGCACGACGACCTCCTGCAGCGCTTCCCCTCCGCTTTGCGCATCCTCAACAAGAGCGACCTGGAACTGGACTCGTGGAAGGGCTTTTCCGCTTTCCGGACGCTCGCCTCGACCGGCCACGGCATGGCCGAACTCCGCCTGGCCATCCGCCGGCATTTCCACTGTGAAAACATGGCCCCCTTCGGCCCGCGCGGGTGGACCCCGCGCCAGCAAGCGCTGCTGCGGGCATTCAGTGCCGCGCACGTTTGAAAGAGCCGCGCACGCAGGCGGTCATTTCCCCAGAGTTCGCGAAGGCAACCTGGGTCGGGGTTTGGAGTTTAGGGTCTGGGGTTTGGGGTCCATCGATCAACTACCAACCAGCAACTACGAACTCCGCCATTCTCCCTCCCTCCGGTATTCCGGCCTTCGGGCTGAGGCTCAGGCTCGAATAGGTGGAGGGCCGGGGCGGGGGCTCCGCGTGCGTCGTCGCTTTCGCACCATCATCTGCGTGCATCCGTGCCTTGGTAGCTGATAGTTGGTAGTTGCGGGTTGGTAGTTGATGATCTTCGCGATTCCTTCGCGACCTCTGGAGCGCGGTTCAAAATTAATTTCACCGCAGAGAGTGCAGAGAAAGGCGCAGAAAGAGTCTGTCCGTAGTCCGTGGTCAGTAGTCAGTAGCGGGTCCACTGGTCCGATGGTCGGTAGCGAACGGCACCATACGTAAACCGTGGCATCCGTCGGCGACGGGCAATGGGCAATTCCAACCTCCATCTGCGTACATCCGTGCCCCATCTGCGGCCATTCCCTCTGCTTTCCTCGGCGTCCTCGGCGGTTCAAAATACATTTCACCGCAGTGGGCCCCTGGGAACGCCAAGCTCCAGCTTGGCCCAGCCGATCATCTCTCGCAACGACGCAACGGCGCCACGGAAGCGGGATCGTTGCGCCGTAGCGCCGTGGCGAGAGTTCAACAGAAGAGGTTAGCCACAGATTCACGCAGAAGAAGAGGTTAGCCACAGATTCACGCAGATAGACACAGATCCAAACCCTAAACCACAGGTTGCCAGTTGGTAGTTGATGATCTTCGCGATTCCTTCGCGGCGTCGCGCCTTCGCGAGCTCTGGAGATACCAGCGCTTACTGCGTGCGCGGCGGTTCCAGAATAATTTCACCGCAGAGGCCGCAGAGAATCGCAGAGAAAGGCGCAGGGTTGAATCTCTGCGCGGCTCTGCATTGCAAGGCTATTGTATCTTGTTTTTCTGGCAAACTACATTCTCACGCGACCAGTCTACTGACATCGGCGCGGCGCAGGCGCAGCGACGCACTCATGATCCGCTGGCCGTTGTCAGTCACGCGGTA
>Ga0209450_10000193_pt1 | contig 33676 bp, 32 predicted proteins | sample FrelakmetLWP11LW_FD_187149 | JGI IMG/M metagenome (GOLD analysis project Ga0209450, IMG submission 187149) | Freshwater lake sediment microbial communities from the University of Notre Dame, USA, for methane emissions studies - LWP11 LW (SPAdes)... | ecosystem: Environmental > Aquatic >...
TCAAACGTATCCTTATAGAATTTGGTTGAGGATAATTTTGAGAAACTATCGAATAATCTCTTAAAATCAAACATTGAATCTGATTTTAAGCAAGAATATAAAATACAAATTATTTTAATCTTTTTAATGAAGATCGTATTTCTGGACACCCTCTAAAATAATCAGATACTACATTGATAGATATGACTCAAAATGATTTACTGGAAAGAATAGTAAATCACTTTTGAATTTTTACCAATGTTGTATTTCTGGACACCCTCTAAGTAATCAATTATTTCATAAATAATGAAATTGAATATTAGGATCATTTTAACACAATATTTTTCTTGAATTGATCGTGTCTATGGTGATGAGCAGATCGTTTATTATTCAGGTGTGGCCCAGGAATAGGTTTTAATTTATCAACTGATAGGATCATTGATTGATCATATGTATCCCAAACGAATTCTTCACTGTATAAACTTTGATCAAAATATAAATCCTTTGGTAAGGGATTTAGTGCACTATATGGGGAACTTGATTGTATTTCAACACCATTGGCAATATAGCTGCCGTCGTGATCAAATTGGAGATCATAGAGGTATGTAATGTTGTTTTTCTTGATCCTTGAGACACCGATGAAATCTCTGAAACACCATGCAGGTCGTCTAACATTATTGTAAATGAGTGGGTGATTGCTTGTGATTGTTAAATCTTTCTTTGGTAGACCAAATCCAAGACTATTTACACAAAAAACGATAACATCTATAATGGCAGCATTTGCCACCTGTGTTTCACATAATCTAGCAACCATGTGTCCTGGTGAGACCATATCACCACGTTGAATATCTTGTATTGGTTTAAATGAACCATCCATCATTGAGATCAGTGTATCACGTACCACACAAGGCACGGTCGAAAGCGTAACACTCATTTGAACCACAATACCAGCGGGTGTTTGACCACTGGCTGTGGCTGTATTAGTGACAACAAATGCTTCATAATCTGCACTGGTGATAGTATAATCAGAGACTATGGTATAATTAGTCGACGGTGCAAATGTAAATGGAAAAGTTAGGTCATAACCTAATTTTTCGTCAACCAATTTAACTGTATTTAGTGTTGAGTTACCATTATTGATAATTTTAAGCTTGTATCGGATAATACCTCCAATAAAATCGTCGATCGATATGGCAGTTTTGGAGAGATAAATAGACCCTGTTTCAATCATAAGGGGGCTGGTGACAGTAGATTCATCTGATACTTCTTGTAAGGTAGGAGTTAACCCAGTAACATACGCAGTATTTGTCACATAATGTTTGGCAAAATCATTATCAGTTAAAGTATATTCCCCATTTTTTGTGTATTGACTATGCGATTGTAACATTACCGTTACATCAATGTCAAGTAATTGATCAATTAATCTGACATTCTGAAGTGTGACATTACCGTTATTAGTAACAACTATTGTATACCTAATTACATCACCTACTGTTGTACCGACATATGTGGCAACCATTGTGACATTAATTGATGGTCCATCAACATATAATACGGTGGTTATCGTTGCCTCATCTGATACTTGACGACTGAATTTATCTGTACCAATGATGATCGCCGTATTGGTGACGAAGCCGCGGTCAATATCATTTTGTGTGATTATATGAATTCCTGTGAAATAAATGGGAACAAATGATTCCATAACTCCGATTGATTCACTAATATCTGCAGTAACATCGCTCAATGTTGCATTATATAATATCAAATTACCGCTGTTTGTAACAGTCAAACTGTAGTCGATCGAGCCACCCACAAATGATTGTACTGAAGTGGTTTTCTTCGTGATATTGACAGATAAAATTTGAGAAATCTCTATGGTTAATGTCTTATATGATGTTATACTGATGTTTAAATATAATCCGGATGCCGTTGCATTACTATTAACAGATCCAAAATCGATGTCAGATTGTGTCACAGTATAAATGTATGTTTTCGTAGTAGATGCGCCGGACGCCATCGTGCCAATACTCATGATGTTGCCATAACTATCGGTAATCTTTACTTGATTTAAAGTGTAATGCCCGGTATTTGTTACCTTGTATGTATATTTAATTTCTGAACCTACCATGACGATGCCGAGTGTTGTAAAGTCTCCACTATAATCTAATGTAATTTGTGGGGGAATTCCCAATGAAACTGTCGTATCTTTCTGGCCAGTTGCACCACCAACAGGTGATTGACCGATGGCTGTTGCTACACTGTAAATGTAACCAGTAATAATGTCATTAGCCACGACGGTATATGACGATTTAACTGTTTTTGATTTGGTTTGTTTTAAATCACCAATGGGCGGGACCGTTATGCCGAGAGAATCATAGATAAGTATACCAGTTAATGGTGTGTTACCTGTATTTGTGACGGTATAAGTGTAATATACACGGAGTCCGACACTCACTCTACCAGTGTATTGACCCTTATAAACAACGATTGTTAGTTCAGATACCTGTTCGATGACAAATTCCGTGTCTAATTTCGATGAGACGGGTGTTCCCAAAAATTTTCCAGAAGCTGTCGCCGTACTTTTAACTGATCCATAATCAATATCGTTTTGTGTGACCATATAATGACCAGTTTTTGTGATGGTTTGATATTTCAAAATGTCCCCGACTGTGATTGAATTACCCAATGTATCAGTAATCAAGAGGCTGTTGATGGTATACCCTCCAGTATTTCTCACAACATATGTGTATGTTATAATTGAACCCGCGCGTACAATACCAGCAGGTACAACACCTGAGTATTGATCAAGACTGAGATTGACGGGATCACCAATGGTGACAGTTGTTGAGTTGCTTGCAGTAACATTTGAGCCGCTCGGTGTCGTACCTACAGTAGTTGCATTACTACTCACATATCCAGCGATCATTTCATCAACAGTAATGGGATAACCAGATTCATCGGTCTGTGTATTTGTTTGTACGGGAATTAGAGTTCCGAATGAATAACTATTCCCTAAATCATCATTTGCATGTACATTACTTAGTGTAACATTACCTTTATTAGTAACACCAAATGTGTATTTAATAATCGTACCAACATATGGGATTGGATCTTGAATTGTACCATAGTATGTAATTAATCCGATTTCTGCATATTTAACAATATCGACTGATCCAGTTAACGAAGAAGATACGGTTATTGAAGAATATGTACCGTATGCAGTACCTATACTATTGATGACTCCATTATCTATGTCAGATTGTTTTGCCGAATAAGTACCAGAGACCGTTGAACGGTCTCCAACGGCTAAGTTTCCGATGGATATGGTTAATTGTGGTAATAAATTATCAGCGACATAAACATTGATCAGCGGGAAAGATCCAGAATTATATACACGAAAAGTATATGTTATTTGACTGCCAGCCACAACGATACCTGTAGGAGTAACACCATCATATTTCTCAAGACTAATATTAATATGTCCAAGCGTAACTACTGTGGTACTTGCATCTGATGGTACTCCAATCATTGTGGTACCGACAACTGTTGCTGTACTTGAGAGAGTACCAGCAATTAAATCTTCAGTAGTGATAGCGTATGTATATGTGCCATCGGCAGTATTATTTGGTGATATAGTACCAAGGGTTTGAGATGGTGTACCCAATGTATCAGTCAACGTTACATTATTTAGAATTAAATTGCCGGAATTATATACTTGATATGAAAAGATGATAAAAGCTCCAATTTCCACAGGAGTTGGCGGTACACCAAAATAACTTTGAATAGTAATCGTTGATACTTGTATGATTGGAACAATCAAATACTGTTCGCCAGTTGCGGTTACAGTAGAATATGTACCATACACTGTACCTGTACTTGAGATGCCGCCAGCATCAATTTCTGCTTGTGTCACGTACCTTATGGCAGTCGCTGATTTAGTCTCCCCTACGGACAGAATCCCGTCTCCAACAGGGATTGGGACAACTGGAGAAACTAAATCATCGATTACATACACATTCAGGAGGGGAAAATTACCTGTATTTGTGACATTAAATGTATAAGTTACCATATCTCCAACCATTACCCTCCCTAATGGATTATCAGTGATAACACCAGAATAACTGGTTATGTCAATTGACACCTTACCAATATTTATAGTTGATGTCGCTGAACCTGATCGAACACCCAGTAATGTGTTACCAGCGACTGTGGCAATACATGTCACATATCCGTTGAGTAGGTCTGGTTCGGTTATGTTATAATTGTATGATCCGTAGACATCAGTATCGGGTGTACCTGTATTTGGATCAATATTTCCAATAGTGATACTTTGACCATGAGTATCAGTTAATTGTACTGTATTTAATACTAAATTACCTGCATTACCGACTTGATAATCATATGTAATTAGTGAGCCAAGAGAAATTGGTAAGATGACTGTACCGTTGTATACGATAAATATGCCTGCAAATTGAATAATGATAAGATCATCCCCCAATGATGAAGTTACTGTTTTAGACGTAGGATAACCAATTGGCACATAAGTACCAATGGCTGTGCCAGTAGTACCAATATACCCTGAATTGATGTCTGATTGTTGCACAACATAAGCCCCTGTTGCACCACCTGTTGCACCAACTGGCATATCAGGCATTGCAATTGGTGTGATTAATCCATTGTATACTCCAACACTTGTTAAATCAAGATCACCTGTATTCTCAACATTGAAAGAATAAATAGCCAATGTTTTATTTGGTAGAACAAGTGGATCTGTTACGACACTACCATATGATTCAAGTGTAATAAGTGGTATTTGAATGACATTTGTTGTTGAAAGCTGTATGGCATGACTATCGATTGAACTGTCTCCTGTAATAGTTGCAGTATTGTCAATGTGTCTTTGATTTATGTCAGTTTGTGCAATTGGATGACTATATGTACCGGTTGCACCAGTGTAACCTGGTATAAGATTTTGCATAGTAAATGTAACACCATGTGCATCTGAAAGGTACATATTTGTTAAAACTAAATTACCTGTGTTTTTAATGTAATATGTGTAGTCAACCAGAGTACCAACTTCGACAAATGGGCTGGTAATGATTCCACTGTATGAATTGAACGTTAAACCCGATACCTGTGTGATAGGTACGTAACTTGTTGCACCATCATAAACTGATCCAGTCCACCCACCTGTGAGACCAGTTGGACCAGTTGGACCAGTTGGACCAGTTAATCCTGTTAGGCCAGTGGGACAGCTTGAACTCAAACAACAACCAGAAGGACCAGTATCACCTGTTGAGTATATATATCCAGTCGGACCGGTACCGTATGTCGCACCAGTTGGACATTGGCAACCAGTAGGTCCGGTTGTCCCTGTTGGACAGTAACATCCGGTTGGTCCAGTTCCGGCATATTCTACTGGTCCAGTATATGAACTTGTGTATATGCCACTAAGCGTTGCAATACCAGTGGGTCCAAGTTGATCAATATCTCCTTGAGTGATTGTGTGATACCCAGATATTGTACCGGTCTCACCCACCGGTAATGATCCATAATGTAGTGTAGGAGTATCTAAAAGACCATCGCTGACGACGACATTTGTTAAATCATAATCTCCAATATTTTGGAACAGGTATGAATACTCAATTACTCGACCGGGTAACACAGGATCAATTGGATAAGGAGGAACATTATCCCCAGTCACAACACCTTGGTATGTTTCCAATTTAAGTTCTGGTGTTGCTATTTCAATATGAATATATTGACATGCTGAACGGTTACCGAGAACAGAGGTGCCACTAACGGTTGCCATATTATTGATATATTCACGATTAACATCTCCTTGCGTAATCTCATAATTATATGTACCTAATTGGGGTGGATAACAAGTACACGGAGGTAACAGGTTGAAGCATATATCATGTCCTGGAATCGTTATTGAGAAAACGACATTATTTAAATTAACATTGCCTGTATTTCTGATACGATAGGTGTATGTAATAATAGTACCTACATGTGGGACAAATGTGTTCACTATACCATTAAATTTCAAACAGAAACTGGCATATCTGTCGATGGTTTGATCTAACTGAATTGAAGATGTGACACTTGGTGACGCTACAGTGTGTGCAGTACCAGCCCCTGTATTATTCACGAATCCTGCTTCAATATCAGTTTGTTGGATAACATAGTCAAACGTTGTTGGAACTGTGGGATAGTAGTTATTGGGCAAGAGTTGTGTGGTACTGTCGGTATAATAAGTTAGAGTATCAGTAAAAGAGAGATTGGATAAGATAATGTTGCCAGTGTTTTGGATTTGATATGTATAAGTAATATGATTACCAGCATAAAGTGGAGGTATAGCAGAAATAGTCTTCGTGAAAATTAGTGTCATATCAGATACTTGTGTTATTGAATGTGTATCTGATTTGGTTACAGATTGGAAATCTACCCCACTATATGTGCCATGAGCAGTTGCTTGGGATGTAATAGATCCTGTCTCAATGTCGGATTGTTGAATCACATAGGTTCCGTAAACTGTTATTGTTGCATCAACTGCGAAGGGATCCGGTAATAAAATTGTACCGGCATGATCATCGTAAATATATGTATTCATAAGAATATATGACCCTGTATTTTTGACAGTATATGTATAATTGACAATATCATCCTTTTGTATAACATCTGGTGGCATAGTGACAGTGTATGTTGTAATAGTGATATCAGCTGTAATAATGGACGTTGTTTGTGTTATGCTCTGTGAATATGTTTCACTCGAAATCTTTCCACTAATTGTGGCCGTATTGACCACTTGTTTAGCCACGATATCATCATGAGTAATTGCATATGTATATGTTTGGGCTGGGATTGGGAAAACAGTTGGACCACCAGCTGGCAAACTTGCTGGTAAGTCTGGATCTTGTATTAATTGACCATGTGTATCAGTCAATTGGATTGAAGATAAATCGACATTACTTGTATATTGCATCTGATATGTGTAAGTAATAAGCGATCCAATCACTGGATATGGGGGTGGAGTTGGCAAAGTACCAGTATATGTGATAAAAGTAAATGTCACTAAACGCGCAATGGTGATCGTATAGGTATTGGAAGAATTGGCTGTCACAGTTGAATATACGCCGTGAGCTGTGGCATTACTCGTGATGTAACCATTATCTAGATCGCTTTGAGTTGCGGTGTGGGTTGCAGTCACATTTTCTGTTGCCCCAACATTCACAGTACCTACTGGTATTGGGTTAGGTGTAACATTCAGGAGATCATCAATTGTAGAGGTTACAATAAAATCACCTGTATTCTGGACATCATATGAAATAGTGACAATCGATCCCACATTAATTGGACTTGGTAGTGCTGGCTGTGGGGAATGATAGGTGAGAGCAATTGCAACTTTACCCAATGTTACTTTGACATATTTACTTGCAGTCACTGTACCTATACTTGAAGTACCGTTGATTGACGCAGTACTTTCAACATATCCTGTTAATAGATCATTGGCCGTAATCGTGTACAGATATGGTGTATACAATGCGACTGGTCCATACGAAGTAGGTGCCACTAGTGTTCCAATAGTGAAATTATTTGGTATTGGTAATGTATCTGTAAAATGAATATTGTTAACAGTCAAATTGCCACTTAAATCGAAGGCATAACCGAATGTGACTTGGTTACCGGGAATAATCGTTCCTGGGGGTGTCCCAGTGTAGCTCGTAAATGCTGCAGATATTACTCGAACAGTTGATGTATTGACTGTTACCGTTGTGGGTCCTGAGATAAGACCATTGTTATATCCACTTGTTGACCCAATATTGGACACAGATCCGGCATCAATGTCAGTTTGAGAAATAGTATAAGTATATGTTGTCAATGATGTGACTTCACCATTGAGTAATGTGCCCGGGGTGACTCCGATTTGGTCAATGCGACCAGTTTTTGTATCTGTAAACACTGAATTAATTAATGTTATATTACCAGTATTGGTAACTTGATAACTATATGTAATTTGAGATGCAGGAGTATGTGGTGGTGCAGTAATAACACCCGTAAAAGTCAGAGCAATTATACGCTCAATATTTAAAAGCAAATGATCTGAGACACTGCGTGCAACAAAGCTACCCACAGTTGAGAAACCATCAGCTTGAGAGTAACTATCAATATAGTTTCTATCCAGATCAACTTGGGTGATATTATATGTGCGATATTCGGGTGGAGATGGTTTATAAGAGCTTGGATTTATATCACCAATGTTAACTGTTGTCAATATGGGTATATAGATGTCTAACTGGACATTATGTAGAGTATATACACCATCAATATTTCTGATTTGGTAATAGAATCTTGCTTCTGTACCGACATTCGTTCTTACAACCGGGATGATGCCATAATAAACTGAAATAACCATCGGTTGATATGTATCGGTTACTCTGAATATTACTATATCTTGACCACCACTGTTAGTTCCCCCGCTAACTTGACCAAGAGTTGTAAATACCCCAAAAATATGTCCAAATCCATCGACTACAATACTTTGTGAGCGGGCAAATGTTGTGTCAACTTGTGGTGTATTAATCGAATTCACTTGGAATGTGTACAAACAATTCCCATTGGGATCAAATTTAGCTATGACGATATCATCCAAACCTGTGTTTGTTTGACCAGCAACTGTGCCAGTTGTCGTATAGGAGATGAAAAAAAACCCAAATTGATCCACAGTTATAGATGGAGATGTTTCATCTGAAATAGTATTAAAAGTTGCTGTTTGAGATACCCATAATAATTTACCTGAAGAATCCAGTTTAAAAACAACTATATCTTTTCCTCCAGTATTAACCTGTCCACTAGCTGTCCCACCATCACTGGTGTATACACCATAAACATTTTCATTGTTATCAAATCCGATGGAGGGGGCCGTATCATCTGCTATGGTACCAATTACTACTGCTGGCTTCCATATCTCAACTATCCCATTTGATACCTTAAATTTCCGAACAACGATATTGTATGTACCACTAGCACCAGTTGATGAAAAAGCATGTGCAAGATAAGCGTACAGAGATCCAAATTTTCGCACAATAACGGGAGTTTGAAAGTAACCAACATCAGGACACATATATGAACCACCGGTAGTCTCGCCATCATTAGACCATATTCTGGTAAGTCTCATACTGGTCATGGTAGAAGTTAGTCGGCAAACTACGATGGATTCGATTTGCCCCGTTCCCGAACCAGTTGTTCCTCCAGCAGTGATTGCCGGATACACTCCAAATCCAGTTGAAGCATGATGTTGGTTTGTCCAGATTCTTTCACCGCTAGGCGAATAATTATTGAGAATTAGACACCCCTGTGTTGGTGAAAAGTTATAATACCACGGAGGGTTAGATGATGGAACTACTCCTGTCGTTTGGTAACATGTCCAAATCCATCCATAATATTTTACTGATGGTATTGGTTCTGTAACTTGACCTTGATTCGGGCTGAAACAAATGACAGGATTAATGTCATCAGCAGAGGTATTACACCCCCAATCCTGTCTGATCCAAACAATATTACCATCCGTGTCGATTTGTAATAAAACAGTATCGGCACCTCCCTGATGAACTGCACTGGGAGCTGCAACAGTTCCATATGTTGTATACACACAATAAGCATTACCTGAAGTATCACAAATAATTCCTGGGGTGCAGTCATTATATGCTGTATTAAATGTTGGACTTTGTCTAATCCAATCAAGTGTAGGAATAGAACTCATTATATAAATATTATATATAACTAACATGTTTTTAATTTACATTATTCGAACGTTGTTCAGTTGTGGATAAAAATTGAAATTATTTAGAGATATTATCTGATTAATAGATAAGTTACTTATGGCATTAGTCAAATACTTAACGGAATCACAAATCGTTGCGTCACCAATCCCAGCAGCGACCATTAATGATGTCTTGAAATTGGATAACAAAGAATTATTGCTTGTTGCATTGTTAGAAAAGTTATGCCAAACCCTGGATAAGGACAATCATTTATTCAAGACCATATGTCATTACTTGGAGAAGATTGGTATCTTAGACGATTGTAAATTGTATGCAGACAATAAAAAATTAATCAGGGACATGTATAGTGGTTATTTAATTAAATTGATCGGTAAGTGCAGCACAACACTTACTGATACTAAACAAAGCAATGATTTTAACACATTGATTAATATTGATAAATTAGTCATCAATAACTCTTTTTATGCCTTAAATTTCATTGAACTTGAAAGAATCGGCAATGGTGGGTTCGGAGATGTTTACAAAGTTTATAATCGAATTGATGCCCGCAAATATGCACTTAAAATCGTACCATTTAACAACATTAACGATCCAAATAATTTCAGGGCTTTCAATGAGGTCAGATGTTTATCTGAATTATCCCACCATAACATTGCTCGGTATTATACGGCATGGTTGGAATTATCTGATAAAAAACAGAATCAGCCAGATGATGAAGAATCTGATATAGATGTAGATGTAGATGTAGATGTAGATGTGGATGTGGATGTGGATGTGGATGTGGATTCTGTGTGGGATGACACAGATGGTGACAAAATCATCTACCCCAGCATGTATATTCAGATGGAATTGTGTTCTGGTAATTTACGTGAATATCTAGTACAGAGAAACTATTCAGGTGTGAATAGTGATATGACTATTGAGAAACAAATTATTTATGGCATAACTGATGGATTACGATATGTTCATGACAACAATATTCTCCATCGTGATCTGAATCCCAATAACATCTTTCTTGATTCCAATTTGACTCCCAAAATCGGTGATTTTGGGATGGCTATCAAAATAGAGAAAAATGGTATGAATACATTGACCATGCAATCCAAACTTGGTGTTTGTTTATATATGCCACCAGAATATGAAAAAGCTAACCTCTATACGAAAAAATCAGATGTCTACAGCGCAGGAATTATCTTTTTTGAAATCTTGAATCAATTCAAAACTGATATGGAAAGATATAATGTCATCAAAGAACTTAAAAACAGTACCTATTCAGGAGTTTTCCAAACTCAAAACCCAGAATATTTTAAAATCATTGTTCAGATGACTGATAATGTGTCCGAAAACCGCCCAGATTTTACTGATGTTCTGAAACTACTCACTCATGCATTACAATAAATGGGACATAGACCTTTTTACGTCATCAGTGATTTATGAAGTTTAATCCACGTTCTGTAATTCATCAAGTTATCTTTGTCGTAAATGGTCTGTGATAGTATATGTTACCCTTCCCCTTCCTATTCTTTGTTGAATGTCAACTTTCTGTGGGTAATACCATTTATAAACAACACCAATCATTCATATTGGTCGATGTCGACGACATCAAAAATCGAATATATTACTGATTGATAGTGGATACGATTTACTAATGTAAAATAATGATATTGACGGTTTATTTATTTATTTTGTTGCGAAAATAGTACTAAAAGATCAATCTTTCCACACCAAGAGAAATTTAGTAATTGTTGTGTTTTTATTTCGAATTCCACCAACCGTGACACAACAGATCATTTATTGACATTTTATTTGGGTAAGATGTCTGTTTTATGGAATAATACACACTATTATATCGTCATCAAAGACCACTTTGGTGAATGTTTAGAAAAATTTATGGAAAATTGTCATTTTATTTGCTCAATATGATTGTGAGTATTTACGTTTGTTTGGGAAATTCAAAGTATAATTAATCGTATATAGAATGGCTGACCTTTCGCAAGCATACCAAGGCTTATTACCTGTTGATGATAATTGGTGTGGGCTAAATGGTCTAACTCAGTGTCCTAATTGTCATCAATTGATGCGTGTAACAGAAACTTTGTCTGGATATAATCAACATATGTGTCCATATTGCAAAACAGGGTTGAACCTAAAAAGACGTCATGTAATAATACAGTAGACACCAATTTCCAATCAGGTTTAATGAATATGTCTAACCGATGGTCTGGAAGATGACAATAACATCATTCTATTTCCATTAGATCCATAATCATCTCCTCAAGTGACTTCGCCTTATTTTTGGTATCATTGATTGAAATATTGTATTGTTGACATAAATTAGTTAATTGATCATAATTCATCTTAGAGGGTGTCCAGAAATACAACATTGGTAAAAAATTCAAAATGATTTACTATTCTTTCCAGTAAATCATTTTGAATTTTTTACCAATGTTGTATTTCTGGACACCCTCTAAATGTACCTAAAAGAATTGTTCGTTGAACTAATATAATATGAGTTTTTCACATACTCTTACCAACCATTTGGATAATATTAGCTCAATTGTTTGTCAAATTGGGGAACAAACTGAATGCCACCTAATCTGTGATATTCACCCATCCAATGTTAGTGTGGTGAAAAATGACTCAAAGATTCGTAATTTACAATATCTTGCCAAAAATAAGAAGTATATATGTGAAATTGGTGTCAATACTGGTCACAGTTTGTCGGTAATGTTAGACAGTAATCCTACTGCAAAATATCTCTTATTTGATTTGGGTGCACATAAATATACACTCCCTTGTATGGAATATATTAAGACAATGTATCATAACACCGACATTACCATTGTTTATGGAGACCCAATACAAACAATAAAAAAATACATCGAAATGTACAAAAAATTACATTTTATTGATTTATGTCACATTGATGGAGATCACACAACTGAAATTCTATCAAGTGATCTTGACAATGCAATGAAGTTATGTTGTAGTAAAAGTATTATAGTGATTGATGACGCCGGTGACTCTCCTATGTCTATAGTTAAAGAACGACTCAAAGGTAACCAATTGGTTGCATATGATGATGAACATATATTATCGACGAGATTACACACGATTTGTCAAAAAACTACAGCCAGTGACACATTTGAATATATTGGGAAAATATTCTATATTAATCTTGATAGACGATCTGACAGGAAAAAACAAATTTGTCGGGAACTCAACAAAATGAATATACCTCAAGAAAAATATGAGAGGTATTCAGCACACCTGACGAATCCAGGTACATATGGTTGTGGTGTTTCACATATCAATGTATTACAGACAGCATTAGAAAGAGGTTACAAAAATGTCCTCGTTCTCGAAGATGATTTTCTGTTTAAGATAGATAGACCTACATTGGACTATTATCTAGAATATTTTTTCCAAAATTTTAATGAACCATGGGATGTTGTGATGCTCACATATGCCCTCGATAAGACCGAAGAATACAAAAATGACTCAATTATTGGAAGAGTTAGGGAGTCTCATAATGCAGCAGGATATATCGTCAACGGCCATTATCTACAAACGTTGATAGATACGCTCAAGGAAGGCAACAGAAACCTAATAATGACTGATGTACATTGGTTATTCGCCAATGACGTTTATTGGATCAATTTACAACAAATAGATCGTTGGTTTTATTTTAAAACTGAATTTGGATACCAGAGTACAACTGACGGTGACACTGGATTTTGTCCAGGAACTTAGCCAATTATATTGTCCCATAAATAGATGTCTGTTTGCGCATAAAAGAATTTAAATGTCATATTTGTTTATTTTACGTTTTTCGTAAAATAAACAAATACACTAATAATAGTGATTTACTTCTTGAAGTCCATAAAATTTAAACCCATATTTTGATAACTCAGTGGATGGGTGTCCCCAGTTTGTACACTCTGAGTTGTTGGGGGCGGATCTTTACGAATTGCGTCGTCAAATTGGTGTCGTTGATTGATATATTTATCGAGCAAATTATCTGTATTTTCATATACTTTATCTCGTGTACGGGTCACATCAGATGTCAAATCGAACTTAGTTTTATCAACATTTGTATATGTTTTATATGTCAAGAAATCACGATCTTGTGTTTCACTGTCAAATCCATTTACAAAGATACTAGCATCAGTGACTGAAGCTAAATCAGTTCTTCCTTGTTCCCTAATATCACAATATGGTTCTAAATCTTTACATTGAGTTTGTTTATTTTTCTCAAAGATTTGATTAAATAGGTTGACATCGAACTTGTCCTTCATGAGACAATCGATAGAAGGAGGCATCAATTCTGATTCTTGTTGTTGTAATAGTTGTTCATATGTTGGTACATTAGATGGTTCAATATTTGGTTTAGATTCTAATTCTTTTTTCATCTGATCGAACACCTCTTTTTCTTTCTGATCTCGATGATCATCAAATTTATTCATAAATTCATCTTTCTTTTTTTTCTTTTCCTCATCAGTTGAGGCCTTGACAAAGTCATCAGCACATACTTCATAATCCATTGACTGATTCTCACCTGAGTGATTATTACGATATTGTTTACTAATCTCCAAAAATGTCGATGATAAAGCATTAGTATAAAGAGATCTATTTTGCTCATTTGATAGGATTTTATAGGCAATTTGTAGATCCTTAAATTTCTTGGCATCTCCCCTTTTATCAGGATGATACAACAGAACCAATTCGTTGTATTTTCTTTTAATTTCTTCTTGTGATGCATCACGATTTAGACCCAAAATTTCATACAAATCACGTTGTACATGGGAATCTTTTTTATTTGACATATGATTTCTTATAAAATAAATGTAAGTAATATTTTATGTAGTTTAATCGCGAAAATATTACAAATTTAAACTGTCAAGGTAAATGATTCTGATCATCCGGTACTTTCGGGATAATAAATGCCGAAAGACAATCCGTATCTAAAGCTTTACTTTCATATTGTTTATCCCATTTACTTTTGGGTTTAACTGGGGCAGTCTGTTGCTTTTGATGTGTGTTTTCTCTTCTTTTTGTTCCTTTAATCTTTGTTCTTGAAGGACACGCCTATTTTCTTTTAAAATTTGCCATTGAACCGCTTTATTTTCGATGATCCGTTGAATCTTTTGTGTCCTGTGAGACATTTGTGTAAATATTTCATATAATATAGTTAACATAGATAAATCAAATTTTTCCTGAAGATGGGAACAACTCAATTGGAATAATAAACTAGGACAATAGTGTACTGCTATTGGGTAATTAACTCAAACTTAAATTTAAATTTGATTTATTTCCGTCATCATATAATGACAAGATCAACCACAAAATAATGACATCAGATTACGATAAAGTACTTGATTTTCATCAGGCATTTGGTATATCGATCAGTCAAGAACCAAGTATCGAAATATTACGCAATAACCAACGGGTTTTGCTACGGTTTAAATTAATTCGAGAAGAATATGAAGAATTTTGTAGAGCTTTCCAAAATATGGATCTTATCGAAATGATTGATGCATTAGCTGATTTGTTATATGTCATATACGGAACGTGTGTTTCATTTGGTTATAAAGTAAAAATCGATTACCAATTTCACCAACAAAGATGTTTAGTCGATTATCATTCTCAATACTGCAAAAATTCATGTCAAGAGTATATACAACAGATGAAGATGAAGATCGCGATATTCGAAGAGGTTGTTAATAATCTTTACTTATCACAAATAGGGGATACTCTTTATCAAATGTTATGGATCACATATCAATGTGCTGATTCGGTTTTATGCATTGATATTTCTAAAGCATTTAATATTGTGCATCAATCGAACATGACTAAATTATGTACAACTGAACAAGATGCTATTGAAACAGTCAATTGGTATCTTTTACATGAAAAAGACAGATACAAAGCACCATCATATCGTAAATCTGTCGATGGGCAACACTGGGTTATTTATGATCACTCATCTGGCAAAATTCTCAAAAATATACGTTATTCTCCCCCTGATCTAAGTGAATTATTAAATGTATTCCAATTTAGATGAATATAAAAAATTGATTGCTACGACTCAGGTACTCAACTTTGTGATTATTATAATATAATGTCAAATCGATCAGAATTAAAAGAAATATTCAAGGACACATTATCGCAAGCATATGATAAATATCCCTACTCAAATGCATACATCAATTATCTGAATGATTTTACGTATTCTTTTCCTAGGGACAAACTCAGACAATATGAATTTATGATAACAAACCATGATTGTATTGATGATTGTATACCGGATATACAACGAGGAGACAAAGTATTGTTAATTAATAGTGCAAGTATGGTGCATGTTGGTGGAGGTGTAGCAAATGGTGCAACCGCACAAGAAGAAGCTATTTGTCGCCGTTCAAATTTATATCTGGCACTTGACAAAGTCAATCATACACTACATTATCCTTTATTTGGTAAAACTAAGGGCATTTTTACGCCCGGAATCACTATTTTTAAAAATAGTCAATATGTCACATGTGACCCGTACCAAATCGACATCTTAAGCATTTTTTCGAAACCACATAACAAAATTCAGTCGCAGGTAGAATTGGATTTGCTCAATAAAAATGTGTTTGAAACAATCTTTTATGTCTGCAATGAACAACGTGTTGATACATTGGTCATTGTACCAATTGGTTGCGGAGCATTCCGTCATGATCCTAACGACGTTGCAGAAACATTTAATTGGTATTTAAATATTCTTCCATTACAGAGTATCAAAAAAATAATCATCAGTTGTCACACGAATGAACGTAATTATCAAGCATTCCAGTATTATTTTAATCAATGATCCCTTATGTTGATCATTTATAGAATAATTGCACATAATCACGTTCAAATAAACAAGCCACTTATTCATTGACATATGAAATGTCAATGCAAGTCAGATGAGAAATTATACAACTTCCACCTAAATCTATTTGTGGGATAATTCAAAATTATATTAAAATTTACTGATATTTGGTAATATACACACATGACTGAAAACCCACTCGGAAAAAGAATCGCCTTTTACACAGTTTTTTGTGGTGGTGATTCCAATTGGGCCAACAATATTCCTGATGTGCCTCATGAGACATGCGATTGTTATTATTTTACTAATAATCGGCCAACATACAATCGCGTAACTTGGTCCAGATGGCAATATGGATTCCTTGACATCCCAATCTATAATGATCCAATCAAAGATTCTATGTCTGCAATAGATTTGAGAATTCGGCCACATTTATCACCGAGATTGAACAAATATGACTATACATGTTATTTTGACTCAAAACTCAACTGTAATGGTAATGATGTCGTCGATTTAATCAGGGATCTTGATAAATCAGATCAATGTGCAATTTTTGCGAAACATTCTCAAAGTGATAAATTTCATAGTGTTTGGGATGAATATAACTTATGTATCCAATATCCCAAATATGCTCTACAAAAAGACCAATATAAAACATACTTGGATAAATATTTGAGCCAAGGATTTAGTGATCATATTGACACTCATTATTGCACTGGATTTATTATTAGGAAAAACACCCCCAAAATTACAGAAATGTGTGATTTATGGTACGAACATAGTAAGGAGTGTGGGATTAATACACAAATTAGTTTCAGTATAATTCAACAATTATACAAGGATCTTATCAAACCGATTGGTTGGCTATCGTGCTACCGATTTATGTAAATTGTTCATTTTCATGATTGGGTAGAGATATTATATTGAGTGGTTGCAATTTGGTATCACTTTGAGGTCATCCACTAAAAACCTGAAAAACTTTTGTCTCTGATATTATTTTAGTCAACGATCCCTTAATTGACCGTTTTATAATAACTGTGCGAATTTATTATGAAATAACAATATATATATATATGGATCGAATTAAGATCATTATTGTATATCATGTGTTTATTAATCACCCGGAAAATTGGCGTGCGATTGTGATGGGACAGATCGATGATTTAATAACCTCTAATTTTTTACCAATTAGTTATGTGTATATTTCCTTAACGGGACAACAATTGATTAATATGGTTAAAAATTTAATTATCGCGCAATTGACACGTTTCACAAAAATGTGGAATTTATTATGACATGTGACAATTTGTATGAATATCCAAATATTGAGAAACTCAATTACCTGGCACAAATGGGCACTAATTGAAACAAATTATTTATTTTTACATACGAAAGGAATCAGTCAATGTCAATCACCAAAGGATAGAAACGGATACAATCTATTCTTAACACGAACATTGTTATGGAATTATAAACATATGATTGGATTCTTTGAATCACATCCAAAATCAATAAAATCCGGTTGTTTCCAGCCAGGAATGGGTGGATATGGTTCAATTTTCTGGGCTCGCTGCAGTTATCTACTAAGTTGCCGAAAACCATCCTTAACTACTAGACGACATTCATATGAAGATTGGTTGGGATCACATGGACATTCATTTTATGATGATAGTTTTAGTTTATATGGTCATCAAAGTGATGTATATTTTCTGCCCGAGATGCATGTAAATATCTGAACCAAATTGTCATGAATATGAACTCACTAATTATTAAATATCCAATCAGTCTCGTTACTTATGGACTTAATGGACATATTACACATATTACCAAAGATTTTATCAATTTAGCAACACATTCGACTTATTTATACATCAACAATCAAGCATTGTGTGGGGATCCTTATTATGGATATCATAAATTATTGACAATCATACTAGAAAATGGTGAACATTTTGAGTTTAAGGAGGGATCATATCTTTTAGTACAAATCATCTAGACAATTTCACGCTTATTCGGTTCTAAATATACTAATCCCAGTAACTCGAAGAGTTGTTGTTCAGAATGTACTACAATTTTCTCATCTGTTTGACCCGTTACTACCCGATATAGACCATACTCATTCAGAGTGTAATGCTTCTTAAGTGCGTGTGTTCTCATCAATTTATTGAGCATCATCGACCCTGTAAAATACAATATGGCAGGATAATAACTATCGTATGTTACAAATCTAATATCTATACGACGCCCTATTTTAACTTTTGGATGAAGACATACTCCCATATATTTGGTATCACCTTGGGAAGTAAGGTCATCGATTAAAAAACCAATGGTTTTCAATTCTTTGACAATATCTTTGAGGTGATGTACATGAGAGCTAATTAAATCATCATCTGTCGCAATTGATTCGCTCGTCATTAGCACATCAATATCCCCTGAAAAAGCTTTTTGTCTCCGATGAGAGCCACAAATTTCGACAATCACATCAGGATAAATTTGTCGAATACAAGTTCTCATTAGCTCACCCAGTTCAAAAATTTCTCGATAGGGGATTTTTTGCTGGATATCATCATAATATTTAAGACCTATTTGCATATGATGGGTCAATTTAACCAACCCTTGTGCATATTTATGTCTTAAGTCATCGAGCCCAGTTACACCCATTTCAATGAATTTTTTGGCATTGGATTCACCAATGCCTGTAACTGTCGTTAATTCATTAATCACTCGTGTTGTCTCATCAACTTTAGGTGTTTCTGACAATTCAGGTAGTGTTCCTGTTTTGAGAATAATATCAATCCTATCCGCAATACCTTTACCAATTCCGGGTAATTCACGTGCCTGGGTCCCAGATGAAATTTCATCTGGGTAAGATTTAATCGAACCCAAGGCTTTCTTAAATTGGGCAACACGAAATTGGTTCTTTTTCTTCTCATCACCAACAGATGATTTAACAATATTGTCTGTATGCTCGATTAGTTGGCTCAGCACATCAATAATTAGTTGTTTCCCAGTTGATTGGGCTTTAGATCCACCGAGATTATTATAGTCACGTAGATCTATCTTATCAGCAGTTTTGACACGAATAGTTATTTTACGTGTGGACATTATTACGTCATCCATAAACATAACAATGAATTAATTAATCAATTTTTCAATAAATTCTTTGTGTAAAAATAATAGACCAGCAAAATGAACAGTTTGGTTCAACATAGTTAATCTTGGGTCTATGAGTGTATCTATATCGTGGATTTATATCGATTAATTTGACTAAGATAACACATCTCCACACCTAATACGGCTCTGACTAATTCACAATCACTTGATAAAACACAACAAGCAGCACCTAATACGACTCTGACTATTACGCCATCTCTGGATACAACACAATCACCTGTAATGGTTACACCACAATCACATGTAATGGTTACACCACAACATCTCAATATTATAGTCACTGATATTATCCCATTCCAGTGGCCGCTTGTGTTTGGTAACCTCGATGTCAACCATACTTAATAAATATAATCAATAAAATTAAAACTATAATTATAATTATATACTGGACCATGAATTATTCGAAATTGGATGATGCAATTAATCGTTATATCGATCGACTCATACTACTTGGTAGACTTACAGGAGAAGAAAAAGATCAGTTATTCGAAGACATTAGAACAGCAGCCATAAAACATGAGCGGTTAATGATCTCTTGGGAAGAATTTCTAGTTGCCACTGAAATGTGGCATGATGATGGTATTATCATCACAGAAATGTTTGATTTACCATTAAAAGATGTCATTGATATCAAATGGTCATTTGATCGAGAAAATCATTAGAAGAAACACTTGCAGATATATTGAATATGTCTGTAGATGATATGTCCAAAGAAAAACAATCTTATCAAAGGGGAGAAACTGAGCAATTTGTAATAGAGTTAAATCAAAAACAGGAACGATTTGAACAACAAGAACGGCAACGTCGCCAACTTCAAGAAAGGCAACGATGGCAGCATTTCCAAGAACAGCAACTTCATGAATTACAACAGAGACAACAGCAACAGAGGCGACAACAGCAACAGAGACGACAACAGCAACAGAGACGACAACGGCAAGAAGGGCAATCACTTCGACTTCAAGAACGACAACAGAGACAACACCAACAACTACAAGAAAGACAACCATTACAACGAAGAGAAAATTGGATGAGTTTGAACCAATAAATGAATTTTTGAAAAATGGGGCAACACATCTTATTGTCAAAGGAATGAAAAATCGCCAGTTTACAGATGAATGTGATCAATTTACTAGGGGTAATCCTCTCAGCGAACAAGGATCATATTCGATAAACTATCACACGTGTAAAGGCGTAAATTGTAATTATATTTCAAAAGTTATACCATTGGGCGAGGATGCGGACCAATTTTGCCTCGAACCAACAATTAATGAAATGAATATAACACAAAGATTGTCTGATTTGGGCATCGGTGCACATGTCGAAACGATGTGTATCAGGATAATTTTGGTGTTATTATAAAAAATATTATGAGGGTACATTTACTGATCTAATTGTGAACAAACATCCAAATTTACTCAAATTAGTTGATGATGTTGAAATATTGGTTCGAAAATGCATTCAGCTGGTTTTGTTAGTCGTGATATTCGACCACCAAATGTATTGCATGATAAAACACCAAATGATGTTAAATTGGTATTAAATGATTTTGGGTTAGCTATTCGAACAAATTCAAAGAAAATAAGAGATGCTGATCTAATTGCGGTAGCAAATATGCGATCAATTCCTCGTCGAGTATTGCGAGGAGAACTCACAGTAAGTGATGTTGATGTGCTAAGTGATACGGCAGTTGGTACAGATATTATTTTCGTTAAAGAAAATGAACAACCATGCGATGATTGGCAATAATCAATCAAAGTAAATAAGATGACTCACCTTTGTATTTTGTTAATTTGTGCAAAGTAAAGAAAATACAAATTATCTATGGGACTAATCCCATTCAATTAGTCCAACAATTTTATTGATAAGTTTCTCTATATGCGGTTGGAGATTCCACCATTTGCGACCGGATGTTGGGTTATATTCAGGCATATTTTCGTATTGACCGAAAATCAATTCACCGCGTTCCAAATCATATTCACTTGAGTATTTTACACCTCTAAACACTACATATGTTTCGTGCCTGAACACATCACCCATATTAACAGAATCTGGTTTTGTCTTCAGTGTTTGAAGAATTTCTTCACACGAATCCATCAACGGATGGATCTCGGGAAAAGAAAGTTTATATTGTTCAAAAAATTTCTCACACATAAAGGATATAATTATCCCCAGTTCCTATCTCCCGTTCTGCCACAAAATAGTCCCAAAAGGCTGGGTTTAATTCGACTGGGATAAGACAATAGAGGACATATGCCTCCTTGGTGAAGATATAAGAGCCCTCCGTCATTATTAGATATGATAATTTATATCATCACACCTACTAACACAAATCATTTTCCCACCCTGCTCCTTATGGGACGGGCTGATTTTTCGCGGCTAGAGGTTTGGCCCTGCAGACCCGTATATTCTTTTTTTCGACAAAACCATCATGATCAACATCAACTTCGACAAACTCTGATGTGCTGCCATCGGGACATCTTTCATGACATGCTCCTTCAATTGAATCATAATTGGCTGGACATGAGCTCAATGTCTTGACACACCCTGCCAGATCAATTCGGTAACCATCCGGACATTTATCGTCTGTTTGTGGTACAGTCTCACCTGATAGAACATGTTGACACACTATATTGGGATTTGCTAACAAAAATGTAGATGTCGGACACTTTAGTTGACATCCCTGATCACTAGGTTCCAATGGGAATGGGCAATTCTTTTTGGATCCATATGTTGGTAAAATTTTTGGCACTTCTTTTTGAGTTGTTTTTTGGTCCAGTTCAGGTATTTTCATATACCCTTTAATATCGTCACCACATCTCTCGAGCACATATGTTCCAATAATACGACATTCATCTTTGTCTGTGAATGATTCATGTTCGACGTATTTAATTCCATGCAATGCCACCGCAATACAAACAATAATGATCAAGAAACATATATAATAGATGTCAAAAGTAATCTCGATTCCAAAGATTTGCATAAGATGTATATTAGAATATCGAGAAAATAATTTAATGTGATGTGTTTTTTAACACGAGACTAATTTTAATCTTTGGACGTGGAATGCTATAGATTTCTCTCAATTGATCATAATGTCTTTGAATTGTGCTACTTCTATACCGACACTTTGTTACCATCAAATCGGACAAAATACCATAATTAACTTTTTTAAGTTCAAAACTATTGAACACTACGTTCTCTTCAAGTTGACACGCTGTCTTGATTAAATTGCGCGCATTCTGATAAGGAAAGCTCGTATCACTGGGTATGTGATATTTACCACCGTTGGTCTGAATATGTGCAAGAATGTCCTCAATCATCATACCGTTGGTAATAAATTCCAATGCATTGAGTGGACCTAATCCAGTAACAGTATTGGGTGTATAATCTGTGCCACATAGGATGGCTAAATCCACGAATTGATCATAAGTTATCCCCATTGATGTCAAAATTTTATCCAGGTCCAAGATTTCAATTTCGTTGGTCCAGCCAAATTTTCTGATCAAACGACCACCTTTATAGAGCAAGATATCAGAATCTTCACTCATTATCGCCTGTACCTGTCCAGTTGCGTACAATTTAGCACACAAGACATCAGCTTCACCCTCGGCTCTGAGTACTGGTATATTCATCAGTTCACATAATTGTCTAATATCATCATAAAATCCTGGTTGGAATGTGATGACATTTTTCTTGGCCCTGGTCAAGGCAGAAACTTTTGCTTTAATATCATCCTCATTTGATGCGCCATGGAACTTGCTGGTGGATGGCAAGGCTTCTCTGCAGTCATCACCAGTAAGATCAGTCAATTCTTGAGTCAACTTCACAATTTTCTCGAGATTCTTTTGCTTATGTCTTGCACGCAGCTCAAGAGTATGCTTCTTTTCCTGTGGTGTTTTGCCATCAAACACCAATACTGGGCGAATTCTCGCTTTTAATAGACGTAGAAACAGTTGATAAAATCCATCAATGTGAGAATTTGGCCTCTTGGATTGGGCATTATGTGCAAAACGATAACAAAAGATGCTCGCATCAATTGCCCATGTTTGGCCAGCAAAATCTTGATAAGTTGCGGTTGATACTCCATCGGATGCTTTCTTGAGAATGGTACCGAAGTTCTTAATGCCCATGGTATTAGTTTCTTTAATCTAAATTAACCAGATCATGACCCAAAATAATATTTCAATTTTTGGATTAGTTCTATCGCAAATTCACGCAAATAAATCTATTTTTACGTTACCTTCACATATTTGACTCAAATTGCTCGAGTTTGGTGTCAATACCACCAGAATTCTTAGAAGCGTATATGGATAGGATGTCTATTGATCAATAGATGAGTTCAATGCATAAACAAGCACATTAACAACTTGTGCTAAACTACGGGTAAAATTGATTCGCCAAAATGTGTGCACAGTATACACACTTATATCTAATCATATAATGGAGAATGATTCTGTTATAGAGCTCGATAGACGTCCAATTAACTATTCAGACACATTAACTAACTACGGACACAAATTGATCACTCAATCAAGTCCATCCAGGATTACACCGTTTGTTCAAACACAAATGAGAAAACGTATCTCAGTATTTTTGATGAGCAAATAAAACACCCCGAAGTTCCTAATTACTGGAAATCACAATTCATTGTGATGGCTGAATCTATCTTTCAAATACTGAATGAAGTACAACGTCCAAGTGATGAGCAATTATCTGAGATTAAAATTGGATATGTGAATACTACTCTTCACGCGACTCAATTGTATACATTCACTGATAAAAAAAGTTATTCTTGTAGGAGGTACGGATTCCAAGATGTGATCTTTGACATCACTCAAAGATCTATAAATGATGGATCAGTATCCCGAATCCATGTTGTTATCATACCATTTTTCAACACAAAGAAATTTGCACTGATTGATGTTGGTTCATTAACAGGCATCAGATTACTGAAGAAAATGACACCATTACGAACGAAGCCAGCTTACCTTATGCCCGCAAGGTTTTGTTTGCTGATTTCAATGATTTCGTAGTTCTACAAATCGGATCTGACAAGATTGTTCTGAACCCATTAGAGTGTATTATCTGTATGGAACATCCCCGTGGGTTGTCTTCCAATGTGGGCATAATGTCGTGTGTCCACATTGCTCGTCATTCATTACTAATTGCCCTATATGTAGGGAGAATATCTCACCAAATTTCAAATATACTTGTCAATGTGATTCGTTTGTAAATCAGGTCTAAAATTATCAAGAGCACACTAGCATCAATATGAATAAAATTGATTCATAATTACTATAATATATATAGTCACTATATCATTGGGTCGATGGATATCAAGGGTAAGTCAACTTACCACAATGGTAATAATTGGTATGCACATCACTCCTTTTTAATGAGAGAATTGCTCTGCTATTACAATGATTGTCCGGTAGGACAATCATCGATATGTCATCAAAAACGCAGAACAGATTTCGACTCTCAGTTAATTTTTGAAATGGACGAGGATATCATATTGAATGTTCCGGTACCCTAGTATCCACCGTAGGGGATCAATTACCCAATACTTAATTACTTTGGACCATTTAGTCTATTGATCCAACAAAATAAAATTTGATTACTTCAACAATGTTGAAATTGCATATAATTTCAAGTTATGGAGAAATCATTTGATCATTCGGAGATAGGACTTAATAATTATCAAACAGCGCTGTTCGATAGTGTTAAAGACACAGACACTATCGAACATCATAGTGATCGTTTGACAGAAAAACAACTTGCCGAGATACATGAACCATTTGTTAAATGGTGTACTGTTTGTTAATGAGCAGTGATCTGTTGTAAACAATTCATCATTTGAACACTTAACCAACCCTTTTCAACCGGTGTCGTGTAGTCACACTGTTTGAGATACCGGCGGATCTCTGTGGAACTGATATTTTCTAATTCTTTGTCAGCAACTATAAAATTTCCTCGTGTCTGCAGATTAGAATGGTAACCTTTCCGACCGACACAAACAAATGATTTATTTGGTTTATTGATTCTATTCCATCGCAAAACGAAATCAATACCACCAACTTCATATACTTTGACGAATCGCTGGATAACACCATCACGAACCAACTGTTGTGTTGTTTTGTAACCAGACGGAAGACCATATTTACAGACTTGTATCCAATCGTAGTTACAACAAGCAATTTGACACATATCACATCTATGTTTCAATGACATCGCATCTGCTCCTAATTTTTACTTTACATAATTATCACTCGAAGGAGCCATATATTTATAAGGTTGCTCCAATTCATTCTTATCTGCGATTAGCAACTCAATGTGACCATTATGTACCGGATTGAATGCTCCAGAAAAAACGAGAACAATATTTTGTGACAATTGTGATAATATCACTTATTCATACAATGAACATTCAAATTTCTGTTAAATATCAACATCATTTGGATTTTTGATGACATCACATTTACCAGTTGCTCTATTATATCATATTTTAGTAAAAGTTATCTGGGGATTCCCAGTCAAATATTGATCTTGTAATCCATATGTAATTAATTGGAACAACCCACCTGGCCCATACACAGGGATTTTCTCCCAATAACATAATCTATCCCAAGATTCGACCCATCGATAACCATGGTTCATCCTGTTATATTATACATATGTTCAAAATCTTAAACTATTTGGCAACAGACAAGAAACATAATAGAATTAAAATTTATGTATTGTTAATTGAACAAATATTTGTTATATTCAAAATCAAATGAAATTTGAAAAATTTGATTGATTTTGTATTATCAATTACATTTGACTCGCACACAAATGCAAACTACCTCCTCAATTGATTTTTAGTGAATCTTGCTGCAATGGTGACCTCTCAAAGGTCACAGAATTCACTGAGACATATCAGCAATGTCTTGAGTCTGGACTTGAAATTAGTTGCGAAAAAGGACATGAATATGTATTTCACTTTCTGACAACACATGATGCCAAGGATGTAAACAGGTCAATTAAAGGAGCCTGTCGTGGTGGACAACTTCATCTAATTGAGATCATTTTGGATCACTATCCGATTGATCTATACAGCACTCTGTGTATGACATTCAATGAACCCACACCCACATCAGTGGAATATATGATAAATAGGGTGGACCAAACATGTAATTTTTCAACACACGAGGAAACATTGTATAAATTATTCCTCCATGCATGTGAGTGTGGTGATGCAGAAATCGCACTCAAATTGGTCAATATGGGTACATTTGATTGAAATATGTGGAATATGGCACTACAGGCTGGTTGTCGTGGTGGACACAAAATGTGGTTCAATTAGCAATTGATCATTCTGGATATGATTGGGATTGGGTCCTATTTTATGCTGCCCTGGGCAACCATCCCGCAACAAATACTCCCTTAACTATGCACTATAACAATCAATTATCAGCATACCTCGAACTTATGGAACTTATGGAACTTATGGAACTTATGGAACTTATGGTGACAAAGGGCGCCACTAATATGGATCTAGCTCTCGAAAATGCTTGTCTAGGTGGTCATTTAGAAACAGTGAGATTCCTGCTTGATAAGGGAACTAAAATCCAACGACGGGACGCGAAATAGCATTGAAAATGGTTACGGTCATCTTGTTGACCATATTGACCGACTAATATGTGCATAGATTGCCATTGACCATGGCATGTGGAAAATACTGCTTAGTGACAACCAAATGTCTTACTGCGTTTCCATAAGGAAGTATTGAGAAAATTACTTTGTGTTGGAGGCAGGGGAAATCTCGCTCCACCCTTGGTCAAGATCAATTTTTCCATGCCTATTCCCCACCGGTGAGGAGACAATATATATAATCAATGTCCACATCCAACACAGTCCTTGATATATTAACCATAAATATATAAGTGTTAAACACAGACCTACAATGATAATAAAAACCAAGACCGTCCATCTCAGTTGTTTGACGGCGTAGGACAAAACCAACCAAGTGATTTGGATCCTTTATGACCCAATGCCAGAACATTAATGGGATTGTAACCATGGACAACAATATGTTACTCATTACATGCCACATGATTATTTATATAATGTTTATATTATTATTGGATAAATTATACGAAACTGTTTCAAAAGATAAATGTCATCTGATAAAGAACCTGTCCTCAAAATAACCGAAAAAAGACCAAATTCAACAATAAATTATTAGATGTTCGCATGAACACATAAATCAAAAATAATTATATTCATCAGAAATTGATTCTTAATCATTATCATTATTTACGATTAATTGGTTTATTAAAAGGATGCCCAATTTATTTTCAAGCATGCATATATAGTTTATGTCTACCGGTGACAATAATGAACGACGTATTGAAATTATAGATGATATGAACACAGAAATAAATCAAATTATCAAAGATGATTACATTAAAACAACACGTAAATTGACTGGTGTTGAGACATCATGTATCAAATTATCAGTCGTGTTAGCCGTTGGTGCATTCATATTTACAGGTATGGGCTCTATTTTGGCGTTTGCCGCAGGATACTTTAAACATGATTATGTCTCATTTGCAGCTGGTTGTTCCAATGTTGTGGCCATGATTCTGATGAAAGCATCATATTATGCACATAGTCAAGGTCATTTTCATGATGTTAAACTACGCAGTCATCTAACCAAAGATTATCGATTTGTTAGAGATTTTATTCATGATCCATTGTCACTTAAACCTGTTAACGATCCGTCAATGCCTGATCCTATGCATATAACAGAATTAGATTCATCACCAAGTCGAGCACGTTTGTCATCAATGGCGCACATACCACGTCCACTTATTTCTGAACAGAATAGATTGTCAAAATCTGTCGTCAAAAAAAATCTTATTTTGGATGATCAATCCCCAGAAGTATCAGAAACTGTCATAAACGTCATTGATCCAATGATTGATACTAGGGAACCAGACACAAATATATCGGTAGAAAAAACTGATAAACCCGACGACTTGGAAAAAACACCACAAACACCAATTGTTCATAACACTGAAGGAGATATCAAACTCGATAACGAAGTTGTCTAACGTGGGGAATTATATCATAGCCAATAAATATCATATGTCCATTGAACATATGATATTTCTGTTTATCTACTGAACAGAAATCAAATAATATGTATATTTACAAAATGAATCTCCTATTCGTATCTTCAAACAAGTATGTAAGTCGATGATTTTATAACTTTTTTGGGAAATGTAGATTGACATAATGATGATCACATGGATGACCATAACCATAGATTATCTGCTTTGTTTCTAATTCTACAATGATTGAAAATGGTTGAGGTCATCGGTCCATGTACACAAATAGCACTATCCTTATCACCATAACCATGATCCTCGATGATACGTTTTATCATATCCACATTTAATTGCCCATAATTTTGCTTCAGTAAATGATTGACCCTTTCCAGTCGCTTCATTGATGCTCGGGAGGGTGGATAGTTCACATATTTTAACATTTTATGTATAATATAGTGATTAGTATGTGCATATATGTCTTGAACCTCACTAATACCAAAATCAGTTGCAGAACATTCAGTATCAATCTGCCGGTTAAGTGATGTAATAAGCTGGTTTTCAGCCGAGGAACGAGGTATATTGGCGCAAATTTTTACGGCTTGTTCCAAACTGTATGAAGCAATCAAGGCACGATAGATAAAACTTCTGGGTACACCGTCTTTCTGGTAATCATTGTATGCTAAATAGTTACCTGTGAAACACAAACCCACAGCATTAATTGCTGTATTAATAACTAGACATGCCGTTGTGAATAATAACAATTCAGGTTCATCTGGTGTTTTAATTCTATATACGACACCATAATCTTTTTGATAACTAAATTCATCATTAGTATAAGCAACAATAGTGGTTCCTTTTGTGTTGCATTACCTTTGACAACCAAATCACTACAGTGATTATGACGATTATACCATAATTCATAACACATATAAATGAATAAATATTTGAATTTGACACGGGCACCATCAGCCAAACCCATAATTTCATCGAGATATTGCGGATAGTATCGATGGATTAATGCATAATATGTGGGTATTTCAATAATACTATCTAAATTATCAGCTGAATATTCATGGTTGAGGAATTGTTTTATAATTGAACCATATTTATGGCCAATTTGAAACCCCGCTTCATAATGTGACCCAACAAACAAATCCATGGTTATATATAAAATATATATAAATTTAACCAACAAAACTAATTGGTTAAGTTATGAGATATTAAACTCCCTGACACGACGGAAGATTTCCCACAAGTATTTTCATTAATATGATGTCTATGATAAAGGAATCAATTTAATACCCATCATTCTCATCCCATCATCAAAGTCATAACTCGTGAGAAGATGATCAAACATTTGCCTGAAGTGTTTTGACTGTAGTAAAATTTGAAGTCGTTGTTCAGTAAATTTTGTGACTTTATGTCGACATTCATCGCAAATGCCACTGGGATACAATAAATCTTCTATGAAGGGATCAATACAAGACAAGAGAACAGCTTTCAAAATATAATAATACAGGACTGATGAATGGACATTAATTTTGTGTTGTTGATCAACGGATAAAAATTGATCCAAATGATTAATTTGAAAATTCTGCAGGATTCGTTGCATCCTGGTCAGAGAATATGCCCGCTCATAATCCAGTACAAAACGGATGTCACAAACACGGTACTGATCCGATTGTCGACTCAATTGGTAGATGGTATAGATATACCATGTCTGCATCTCGGTAAATAATTCTTTTGAATAATGTGGAAAATTATTGGAAATATTTAATTGGAGTGGTAGAAATTCTTCTCCTTTCTCGAGGTCGTAATAATGTATTAACTCATGAGTTAATACCTTTGTAAATTCCTCCGTCCGCCAAAGAGTTATATAGTTATCAAATCGATGAACTGTAACACCTGTGTTGACATTAATATTCGAAATAGGATTATTGAAAAGATGATAATTATATTGCAACGATTGATGTTCTTGTAATTTTGTGATTAGTAAATGATCAATTTGTCTATTTCTCTGAAAATAATTTAATTTCTTCTGGAAGGGTGTCATAACATAGATGATATGCAACGGTTTTTGCCTATTAATATCAGGTATTTGATATGTTTTTTGTAACATAAAATTAATATCACATATAGTTTTGACTATAAGCATAGGATCTATTTGTTGGTTAGTATGCACAATATCAATCGTTACTAATTGTTCCGACATTTGTGTTTGATCTCTCTGTAACACTTGATATGTATCGATATAACGACAATTCTTAAACATCCAGCTTTGGATAATTGGAGACACATATGTTCCCAAAATATACTCTTTGTAAATATTTGGTATTTTAACATTCGTGATGATATAATCAGTGAGCATTTCATTGAGTTCAGTGTAAAATGGTAGATGATGCACCATGTAATTGAAATCATCATTTGACTGGATTAAACCACTATCGAATACATCTTTGATGACATTGTATTGCCATCGATTCAAATAATGTTCGATAATTGATGGTTTTCGGACTAATTCGGTAAATAAATTAAATAATAGATTTTCCGATACTGGCGATAATGGGGTTTGTTGATGACTAATTAATTCTATTAGATATTTCATCATTTTAACTCGTTGGATCAATGTACATGTTTTCATCAAGAACTTGTTTGACCAGGATGACTCACAAGTGTTCATTGCACGCATGACATTATTAATGTCATCATCAATATCAATTGGGTATGGCATCAATTATATTATTATATTATCATATTAGACTTAAATTCAAAAAGTATTTGTGTCAATATAATAAACTCTGTGAAATCGAAGGTAATGTATTCTTGATGACTGGACAACAGAAATTACAAGAACAAATTTTATGATTAACTTCACATTCAGCACAGTCCAAGAAACATCGTAGTGTTTTACCACAACTAATATTTGAATTATTGAGATATTGATCTATAACTGAAAAAGAATTTACCGTTTCCGGGGACAAGAGGAACTATGTTCACAAATAGAATCACAGTTGATTCTATTTTACCAACATCGGGGAGCATAGATGTCACTAAAAATTCGCTGATGACTCATGTTGTATCTTCAAAATTCATGTGATGATAAATTAGCCGTACTCTTACGTAAAAGAAAATAATATCCTCATGTATGACGGTAGGGTTGATGATAAACTCTTACATACCGCTGGAGAAGGCGGTGGTGGTGTCGCTATTCACATGCACCAATCCAATTGTCAGACAAACCGTATCCTTCATGGTGTAATATCCAATTACATTTGGGCGAAAATGTTGATTTTAATGATATTTCTCTGATTATTGTTCCGGGTTATTTAAAATCCTAATTTGAAAATGATGACACATGATGGAAAAACAATTTCTGTTCATCAAATCATTGATGATGCAAATACACGGATGGGAAAACCAATCCATTCAAGGGTGAAATTGTGTACTCATCTGAAGTTCCCCCAGAAGATTATTATAGTTGGTTAGATGCACGGAAATTACTGCTAAAGTTGATATTGAAACGTCCACATATTACCAAACAATTTTACAAACGATCAAAGCGAGTGGAAAATCATTGTCACCATCAGATTATTTGCAACGCAAATAAGTCATGATGTGGGAAATACATCACCTGTTGCCGTATCATCCCAAATTTTCAAAGAAGAAACGTAATTGTACACGATTCAATTAGTTGAGAATAATTTGATCAAGTAGATTGGACGAGTCATTAGCGTATTGTTAACACACCATTCATCAAAATGAATTGATACAATCGTTGACACATGTCCACCTTATTTGTGCACATTTTAAGATTGATCCGATCCGCTATCGCTGTCAATTCTGGATCAACTGTAGCTGATAAGTCACTACATAACTCTCGTAGACGATTTTCGTCCACACTGGTTAATGAAGATGTTAAACCGGATTCAATCATAATGTGACTCAAACCGTGACGATTGAGAATCTCGCGTGTAAGTATTGGTGATGTATTCGTGATAACCGAAATAAGATACGGTTTAATATCAAATGGATCAGGATTTGATTCTTGGATTACTAACTCAACACCATTGTGGCAAACTGATGTAGCTTGCGAATCATCCCAAGTAGAACGGGGGGTAAGTGGTGTTGTGTTTCATTGTCATAGTAATATTGACTAAGTGACCAAACAGTGATTGAATCTGTATCATCTGTGAAATTAATCATATCACTGGTAATGATGACATCATACATCATACCATTTTCGATTCAATCATGGATAATTTTCTGAAAATCGAGAATCAGTACCACACCATTAGCTGTTGAAGTACCCAGTCCCATATTGGAAAAACAATTTTGTTGTTGGTAAACCCAATGTAATCGAACCAAAGATACCAATTGGAGTCATAATCACGATATGATGGTTTCTTTTGTTTTGGTTTCAAACCATCAGTTAAAATTTCTTCTAAATTCCCAATTGATGTGATATGTTGAATATTATGAATGAATGACATAACCTATATATCATTCACATATAATTTTGAATTATTCAGGTAAATGGTTGATATGCCAACTCTACATCCTAGATCAGATGAAAATTGAAAACATTAAGAGGGTGTCCAGAAATACAACATTGGTAAAATTCAAAGTGATTTACTATTCTTTCCAGTAAATCATTTTAGAGTCATATCTATCAATGTAGTATCTGATTATTTAAAAATAAATATTTTATTATGATCCATAGGTATTTTTATTTTTTCTATAAACTTGAAACACACAGAGTGACACCACATGAGATAATCTGTGGA
>Ga0209450_10000194_pt1 | contig 33585 bp, 34 predicted proteins | sample FrelakmetLWP11LW_FD_187149 | JGI IMG/M metagenome (GOLD analysis project Ga0209450, IMG submission 187149) | Freshwater lake sediment microbial communities from the University of Notre Dame, USA, for methane emissions studies - LWP11 LW (SPAdes)... | ecosystem: Environmental > Aquatic >...
TCGCGCAGGGATTATCGGTGCCGGCGGATATGGGGGATGCGGAGCGATCGAGCTGCTGGTCAGCCATCCCCATGTCCGGATCGCGGCCCTTTTGGACAAACAGGACATCGGCAAACCCATCAGCGACCTTTATCCGCACCTCAAGGGGTTTTGCGACCTTCCCTTGATCGATGCGGACGACCCGAAGCGGCCTGAAGACTTCGACGTGGTCTTCTTTGCAACGCCGGACGGCGTGGGTCAGAAGGAAGCCCGCTTCTGGCTCGGCAAGGGAGTGAAGGTGGTGGACTACAGCGGGGATTTCCGGTTCAATGACGCGGAAACCTACAAAGGGTACGCGGCACGGATCGGAAAAGCCCACGAGCACGCCTCTCCGGATCTGCTCCCCAAATCGGTTTACGGGCTCGCAGAGCTCCACCGCAAAGAGATCGCAAAGGCCAGCCTGGTGGGCAACCCCGGATGCTTTGCCGTGAGCTGCATTCTGGGGCTCGCTCCGGCTGTGAAATCGGGATTGATCGATCCGGGGTCGATTATCTGCGATTCAAAAACCGGCGTTTCCGGAGCAGGGAAAAAACCCAATCCCATGTTTCATTACCCCGCTCGCTATGACGCCATCAATGCCTACAAGATCTCAGGCCATCAGCACGTCTACGAAATCGAGCGGGAGCTCGGTCTTGTGGCAGGCAAGGAGATTCGGATTACCTTCACTCCCCACGTGATTCCTCTCTGCCGAGGCATCCTGAGCACGATCTACGGGAACCTGAAACTGGGTTTAAACATCCAGGCGGTGATCGATGCCTATCGCGGGTTCTACAAAGGGGACGCCTTTGTCCGGATCTTCGGGCCGGAAAGGATGCTCACGAGCACCGATGTCCGTGGGAGCAACTTCTGCAACATCTCCCTCAACATCGACGAGCGGACAAGGAAGCTCATTGTGGTGAGTGTGATCGACAACCTGGTGAAAGGCCAGGCCGGAAGCGCGGTGCAGAACATGAACATCATGTTCGGGCTGGAGGAGGCTGCAGGGCTGATGAGGCCTGGCCAATATCCATAGCCGAAGGCGAGAGGCGAGACGCTGGAGGGTTGAGGCAAAACACAAGAGATTAAAGCCCACGATGCACGGAAAATCAAAAACGAAAAGGCGCAGGTCCTAGAAACATGTCCTGCGCCTTTCGTTTCAAGCCTATCGACTTGACCCTGTTGAACAACCCAACTTCTTCTTAAATGTTCTTTTTCTTTACTCTCCGCTTTTACCCGCCGTGTTCGTGGCGGGCTATGCTCTACGCTCTATGCTTATTTAATACACACCTTCCTGACCTGCATGAGGTCCGTCATGCCGACGAGGGTTTTCCTGATCCCATCCTGCATCAGCGTGGTCATGCCGTCCGTCATCGCCTGTTGTCTGATCTCTTCCATTTTGGCCCGTCCCTGGATCAAGGATTTTAGAGGGTCTGTCCCCACAATAATCTCGTGAATTCCGGTTCTCCCCCTGTAACCTGTGTTCCCGCACTTGGGACAGCCTTTGGGTTTGTACAGGACAAGGTCGGAGTTGTAGTTGAAACCAAGGGCATCGAAATCCCCGGCATAAGATCTCACTAAAACATCGAACTCCTCTCTGGAGGGTTGATAGGCTTCCTTGCAGTCTTTACAGAGGGTTCTCACCAGCCGCTGGGCAAGCACTCCGAGCAGCGCATCTGCAAAGTTAAAGGGATCCATTCCCATGTCCAGGAGCCTGGTGATCGTCTCGGGCGCGCTGTTGGTGTGCAGAGTGCTGAAAACCAAGTGACCGGTCAAGGAGGCCTCGATGCCGGTGGAAACGGTTTCGTGGTCACGCATCTCGCCGACCATGATCACGTCCGGGTCGGCTCTCAGGAAAGCCCTCATGGCCGTGGCAAAGTCAAATCCGATCTTCGGTTGAACCTGAACCTGGCGAAGTCCTTCCTGTGTGATTTCCACGGGGTCCTCCGCCGTCCATATCTTGGTTTCCGGTTTGTTGATGAAGTGCAACGCAGCATGAAGGGTCGTGGTCTTGCCGCTTCCGGTGGGGCCGACCACGAGCACGATCCCGTATGGTTTCTGGATTATCTCAGTGAAAACCTTGTAGTTCCTCTCGCTCATCGCCATCTTTTCCAGAGGCAAGGGCTCGCCCGCTGCCAGAAGTCTCATGACCACATCTTCGTTCCCTCCGGCTGTCGGGATCGTGGCCACGCGCAGCTCGATGTCCAGGGGCGCGAATTTCTTGAACTTGATTTTTCCGTCCTGGGGGAGCCTCCTCTCGGCAATGTCGAGATCCGACATGATCTTGATTCGGGAAACGAGCGCTCTCTTGTACGTGAACGGAACCGTCTGATAGAGCTGGCAGGCGCCGTCAATCCTGATCCTGATGTGGGCGTGGTTCTTCCCGTGTCGCGGTTCGATGTGAATGTCCGAAGCGTTGCGGTTGTACGCGTCGATGATCATCTTGTTGACCAGCTGAACAATCGCGCTGTCTTCCTCACTGACCTTGTCCGCATCTTCAGCGCCCTCTTCCTCGGGATGTTCAAGCTGTCCAAGGATTTCTTCGATGCTGCCCCCCGATTCTTCCATCAGGCTCGATCGCTTCACGTCAAAGAAGAGATCGATCATCTTGAAAATATCTTCCTTCAGGGCAACGCAGTACTCGAACTCTTTTCCCGGGATGAGTCTCCGAATGGTATCCCTGGCAGGCAGGTAGTCCGGGTTCTCCATGGCGATGACCACCCGGTTACCGGTTTGAGAGACGGGGACGAAAATATTGTTCTTGAGGAAGCTTGCCCTCAAGCCCTTGAGGGTATCCCCGGGAATCACCATCTTCTCGTCATAGGGGATAAAGCGGGTCTTGTAATAGGCCGCCAGGGATTTGCCGATGTCATCCCTGGTCACCTGGAGCTCTGCCACAAGAATCGACTCTACGGGTTTCTTGATTTTCCTTGACGTGGAGATCGCCTGCTCCAGGTCTTTTTCCGTGATGATGTTGTTCGCGATCAGATAGTCGAACTTGGTAGGCCTTCTTTTCTGTGTCGCTTTCTGGTTGTTGAAGAACGCGACCCCGAGAACCTTGGCAATCTCCTGCACGGAGGATTGGTCTTCCTGGGTAAACTGCTTACCGCCTTTTTTGTTGATGAGTTGGATCACGCCAAGGAGGTACTTGTTGTAAGACACGGGCGCCACAAGAACCTGGTTTGTCTTGTAACCCGTCTTTTCATCCCAGCTCTTGTCAAAGGTCAGGCTCAGGCTGAGTTTCTTGAGTTCCGTGTCATCATAGGCATTGGCAATGCTCACCATTTTCCCTGATGCGGCGCAGTACCCCGCAATGCTGTCATTCCCAATGGGGACACGAATCTCCGAGACTTCATTCCCTGTCTTGAATTTCGAGACAATCTGACGCTTGATTCCGTCCACCATGTAGATGGTGATCCTATCCGCGTCGAAAAGGCCCAGGATCTCTCCCTGCAGATTAAGGAGGATATCGCTCGTATCTTTGGCGGCGTGAATTTTGTTGGTTATGTTATTGAGTCTTTTCTGGAACTTAAGCTGTTCCTCAAGGATTTTCTCTGAGGGAACTGCCTGTTGTTCGGGCGTGACAAATGCAGCCATTCGGAAAACTGACCTCGTTTTTGTTATTGTCCGGAATATTGTATAGATTTCTGTAGAATTTGCAACCTATTTCATTATACTACTTAGAAGAGCTTGTGGGCTAACATGCTAATAACTCAATGAAATTAGGAGGATAGAAATTATTGTATGCTGATTGACAGCCATGCCCACCTTGACATGGACGATTTTGCCGCCGACCGTGACCCGGTTATCAAGAGAGCGGTTCAAGGGGGCGTGGCGCGCATCGTGACCATTGGAATCGACCTGGCCAGCTCAAAAAAAGCAATTGAAATTGCTAAGAAATACGACTTCATCTACGCCACCGTGGGGTATCATCCCCACAATGCCGACGAAGCGGATCCCAGGGATCTTGAGAAGCTGAGAGCCCTCGCCTCCGAGCCCAAGGTTGTTGCCTGGGGCGAGATTGGTCTTGATTTTTTTCGTCGCCATTCACCCCCTGAAAAGCAGGTTAAGGCATTTGAACGGCAGCTGGACATCGCCTCCGAACAGGCCCTTCCGGTCATCATTCACGACCGCGATGCCCATACGGATCTCCTGCGTATTTTGAAGAGCAGAAAAAGACAGTACCGGGGCGTGATCCACTGCTTCTCCGGCAATTACGACCTGGCCATGGCCCTCATTGAACTGGGTTTCTGCATTTCTTTTCCCGGTACGGTGACCTATAAAAACGCAGTCGACACCCAGGCCGTGGCCACCCGGATCCCGCTGGAGCGCCTCCTGGTGGAGACGGACTGCCCTTACCTGACCCCACTGCCCTTCAGAGGAAAAAGAAACGAACCTCTCTATGTCAAGCACACGGCGGAAAAGATCGCTCAGTTGAGACAACTGGATTTCGAAGAACTGGCACAAGCGATCTCAGCAAACACTATACGGCTTTTCAACCTCCCGGAGACCCTATGACTCGACCCGTCAGCGAAGACTCCCCTCTCGTGCTCGCTTCAGCCTCTCCGAGAAGAAAGCAGCTTCTCAGGCAGATCGGGATTCCTTTTCGCACCATCACAAGCCGTGTCAATGAAGACCCCCGGTCCCGTGACCCTCTCATGAATGCCCGGCTTCTCGCCGAAGCCAAAGCTCACGCAGTCATTGAGAAATGCAATGAGAACTGGATCCTCGGAGCGGATACGATCGTGGCCCTCGGCAGGGCGGACCTCGGGAAACCTGCGGATGAAGACCAGGCCTTTTCCATGCTTCGGCAACTGAGCGGCAGGGAGCACAGGGTCATTACCGGCTTCTGCCTTGTGGCACCGGACTCGAAAAGGTCCCACTCCGAAGCGGTCGTGACCAGAGTCACTTTTAAGACGCTTACCAAAAGTGAGATCCTGGGGTACATCGAAACAGGCGAGCCCTTCGGCAAGGCGGGCGGCTATGGGATTCAGGGGGTCGGAGCGTTTCTCGTGAAGGGGATCAACGGTTCCTACACCAATGTCGTGGGGCTGCCTTTGTGTGCTCTTGTCAACGCGCTCCTTGCCACCGGTGCGCTCAAGAAATTCCCCATTCCCTCCCGCCCTTCGTTCCCCGTTGGCGGAGGATCTCGGAAAGGATCACCCCTCCTGCCACAGAAAGGTTGAGCGATTCGACCTGTCCGGATCCCGGGATTTTGACCAACGCATGGCAGCGATCCCTGACCGAATGGCTGAGCCCTTTGCTCTCGCTTCCGAGAGCGAGAACCACATCCCTATCCCAGTCAAAATGGAAAATGGACTCCTCCGCTTCTCCGGCTGCACCGATAATCCAGAAACTTTTTTCGGCAAGAAGATCAAGGGTTCTTCCCAGATTGACCACCTGGGCAACAGGCAGGGAGGCATAGGCTCCGGAGGTCCTTTTGAGAAGCTTGCCCGTGATCCTGGCTGAGCGGTCTTTGGGCAGGATCAGACCCTGCACGCCGAAAAAAGCGGCTGTTCGGATGAGGGCGCCGAGATTTCCTTCATCCGTAATGTGATCGGCCACTATGAGGAGAGCGCCGCCTGGAGTCTGGCGTGACTTCTCGATCAGGTCTTCAAGATCCGTGTACGAAAAAGTCTCTGCAAACGCGACAAAGCCCTGGTGGGCGGCCCCGGGGGCAACCGCTTCTATTTCACGGAGATCTTTGAACTGAACCGGAACACCTTTCTCCGCTCCGAGTCCGGCAATCTCCTCGGCCCTCGGCCCTTTCCTGCTCACCCCCACCCAGATCTCGCAAAGATTTTCAGGGGTCTTGAGGAGAGTCTCCCTCACTGCGTGAAAGCCGGGAATAAAAGAGAGACGTCTTTGGGATTCAGAAGTGATTTTCCCACCTCCTTCGCGTAGAGATCCATGAGTAAACAGTAGGCAGCACGCAGAAACACCAACCCAAATAACGGTTTTCGGTTTTACTGCATACTCCTTACTGCTTGCTCGCTACTTCTTCCCAAACCAGTCCTCCTAATGCGGTCCTAGGTTAAACAGGGTCTGAGCTTTGGAGAGCCTGACCGACTTGCGGCATCTTTCCGCGATGAGAATAGACTTCAGTTCCTCCACCGTCTGATCGAGTTGGTCGTTAAAGAGCAGGTAGTCGTAGGAGACACAGTTTTTGATCTCCTTCCCTGCCTTCTTGAGCCTTGTGCGGATCGCTTTTTCATCGTCCGTTCCCCTCTCCCTCAGCCGCTTTTCCAGGATCTCCAGCGAAGGGGGAAGCACATAGATCAGAATCGCGTCTTTGAAGTGGTCCTTGATGTTCCTTGCGCCCTGAACGTCTATGTCCATGATCACATCCAGCCCCATCGTGATTTGGCTCCTGAGACTGGAGACGGAGGTACCGTAAAGATCCTGATAGACCTCCGCCCACTCCACAAACTCCCCGTTTTCGACCATTTTCTGGAAGCTCTCTTTGCTGACAAAATGGTACTCTACCCCGTTCTTTTCCTGCCCCCTGGGAGGCCGGCTGGTGTGGGAGATGCTGTAACCCAGGCCCGGGACCTTTTGTCTCAATTCTCGGATCAGGGTGGACTTGCCTGACCCGGATGGACCGGAGACAACGAAGATTCGACCGGCTGCGCTCATTCCTCTATATCTTCCTTGAAGATCTTGCCGTCAGGGCTGAACCGCTGGGCAATGGTTTCAGACTGGATAGCGGATAGGATCACGTGATTGCTGTCGGTAATAATGACCGACCGCGTCTTTCTCCCTTGGGTCGCATCGATGAGCCTCTTTTCGTCGCGCGCTTCATCGCGAAGACGTCGGATAGGGGCAGCATTGGGTGAAATAATGGCAATGACCCTTCGCGAAACAATGGAATTCCCGAAACCGATGTTGATCAGTTTGTCACTCATGCTCGTTCCCCCTACTCTACGTTCTGAACCTGTTCACGCACTTTTTCCAGTTCCGCTTTGATCTCCACGCCCCTGGCGGAGATCGAGGAATCCGATGCCTTCGAGCTCATGGTGGTAATCTCCCGGTTGATTTCCTGCAAAAGAAAATCCAGCCGCCTCCCAACCGCGTCTTCCGGAGAAAGGTAGGACCGGAACTGCTCCAGATGGCTTCTTGCGCGAACAAGCTCTTCGGTGATGTCGCACCGGTCCGCGAAAATCGCGATCTCCTGCATCAGACGGTTCTCATCGATGGGCATTCCCTGTGCCACGTGCTCCACCCGCTGTCTCAGTCTGCGCTTGTAGTCCTCCACCACCGAACCGGCCCTGTTTTCGACTTCCTTGAGATGGTTCTCGATCAAAGAGAGTCTCTTGAGGAAATCTTCTTTCAGGGCTTTCCCTTCCTGCACCCTCATGGAATCACACGCCTCCAGAGCAAGACCTACGGCTTCGCGGAACGCGCCTCTTGCGGCTGCAAGGTCGAGCTCCTCTGGTTTGATAAGCAGCACGTCCTTCATCTGGCAGAGCTCCTCCGCCCTCACCTTCCCTTCGAGGCCGAACTCCTCGTTCAACTGGTTGAAAATCCGAAGATAGGACCGAACCAGAGGGAGGTTGAGTTGCAGGTCATACTCCAGCTCCACGCCTTCCTTCTCCATCTGAAGCGTCAGCTCGACGCGGCCTCTCTGGATGACCGCGGACACCTGGCTGCGCACCTCATCCTCAATGGCCTGCAGGGTTCTGGGCAAACGGACAATCAGGTCCCGGTGCCTGTTGTTGACCGTCTTGATTTCTGCGATAAACCGTCTGCTGTTCAGGACCGCTTCTCCCCGGCCGAAGCCGGTCATGCTCTTAAGCAATTGGACCTCCTTCACGAAGACTGGAGTATTGGAGTAATGGAGTGATGGAGTACTGGAAAATCCGAAAATAGGATGCGTTGTGGTTTTATCGCCTCCATCTGTTCGTTATTCGCTCAGCCCACGGAGCTGATTTTTGTAATGGTTTCTAATATTGTTGAAGTAGCCGATGACCACCGGGTCCGCATAGTCCCTGTAGGTCCAGGCCAGGGTTTGAAAGCTCCCCTGATGAAAGACCAGGGTCAAGTCCGCGTAGATCCCCTTCAGGAGATGGATACGGTGCGTGTAGTTCTTTCCCGTGGCAAGAACCAGTCTCTCCAGGGCGACATAACCGGGATCGATGTTGACCTTCCGCCTGCCTTCCTGAACATATCTTTTCTCCAGCTCATTGGTTTGAAGCTTGATCTCCACGATCGCTTCAGGCCGGATGAGAAGCTCAAACGAGACAAATCGCCTGTGAAGCGGCCAGCCCATCTCTTTTTCATAGTACCGTGTCCTGTCGAAAAAGAGAGGGGGGCTCACCCAGTCCGTGGACCCGTACGCCGCCTGGAGTTCGAGGGTGACCTCTTCGAGGGTTTTCTCCTCGGGAGAAAAGAGGCTCGCCACGAGCTTGACGTCATCTGCATCCTTCGGCTCGCTCACGGCATCCCTTTAGGATTTCCCCAGCCTTTCGTAGATCACTCTCTTGAGCTCTTCGGCTTTCACCGTGGACGTCCCTACCTCTCCGACCACAATGCCTGCTGCAAAATTCGAGATAAGGGCCGCTGATTTCAGATCCATTCCGGCGGCCAGGCCCAGGCAGAAGGTGCTGATCACCGTGTCACCGGCTCCTGTCACGTCAAAGACTTTTCTTGCCACCGTCGGGATGTGAACGGGCTCTCCTTTCTTCTCGAAAAGGGTCATCCCGTCCTTGCCCTGGGTGATCAGAACCGATCGGCATTTCAAATGCCGGAGGATCCGGTTCCCTGCGCCCACCAGCGTCTCGTCGTCAACGATCTCGATCCCTGAGAAGGCGCTGGCCTCGTGGTGGTTGGGGGTGATGACATCAATGCCTTTGTAATGCTCGAAATTCTTCTTCTTCGGGTCAACCCCCAGCACAATGTCGGAATCCGCGACCAGGTCTGTCAAACCCTTCATCAGTTGAGGAGAGATCACGCCTTTGGCATAATCCGAGACCACAATGGCATGGATGTCCTTTCGCATCCTGTTCACGAAACGGAGAAGCCTCTCGACGGTTTTTGGCAGGAGCTCCCTCCGGCTTTCCCGGTCAAACCGCACGACCTGCTGGTGCTGAGCAACGATCCTGGTCTTGATCGTGGTCGGCCTGTCCGGCTCCTGGAGAATTCCTTCAGTGGCCGCCCCCAGGTTCCTGACCATCTCGACCACCTGGCGGGCTGTAGAATCGTCCCCCACCACTCCGCACAGGATCGCTTCCCCGCCCAGGGAGGAGAGGTTATTCACCACATTTCCCGCGCCCCCCAGCATCTTCGTCTCCCGTTTCACGTCAACAACCGGCACAGGCGCCTCCGGAGAGATCCGCGAGACATCGCCCCAGATGTATTCATCCATGATGATGTCTCCTATGACAAGGACCCTGGTTTTCGGAAATCTCTCAATGCTTCGGGCAAGGGAGACGGGATCAAGGTCGAAAGGCATTTCCTTGAGCATCGCGGCCAAATCCTTTTCAAGAATCGTTTTGCGGTACCGGGTTACCGAGAACTTCGGCCGGTAATTTAACATTGTGCTCGTGCCCCTGTCCATCGCTTTTTCGCTGGTCTTTTTGGTTGAATTCCCGGGCTTTTTCCTGTACATAGATTCGGCTGTGTCTCTTGAATCCTGGAAACTTTGTGGTATATTGGGCAAAAGCGTTCCTCTGGATGAGAAGGTTTCTCTCGAGGGTAAGGAGTCCTTGCTTTGGCGATTGCCCAGACCATACTCAAATACCGCCTGGTTCCCCTGTGCTATTATCTTTTGCGGTTGTACCTCTCGTTTCTGAGGATCAGGGTTGTCGGAGAAGACAGCGCCCATAAGCATTTTACGAAATACGGCCGCCTGATCGCCGCGGTCTGGCATCAACGCTTTCTCCCTGCTCTGGCCTATGTCACCAAATTCAGGAACTTCAAACCCATCGTGATGATCAGCCAGAGCAGCGACGGAGAGCTGATCGCGTCTCTAGCCGAAAGGCTCGGGCTTGTTCCTGTGAGGGGGTCCAGCACTCGAGGGGGCAGAGAAGCTTTGATGGCCATTCTGAGAGCCCTCAAGAAGAACCCCGGCGTCGTCCATATTGTGGACGGGCCCACAGGGCCCAAGGGGGTTGTCAAGCCGGGGCTCCTGGCCATGGCTCAGGTCACCGGTGCACCTATTTTCCCGGTGATCATATCCGCTGAAAAGGCCTGGGTCATGAAAAGTTGGGATCGTTTCCTGGTGCCCAAGCCCTTCAGCACCGTGACCATCCGGTGGGGGGACCCTTTCCCGGTTCCCAGGGGAACGCGTCCCGAGCAGCTTGAGGTCCTCCGAAAAGAGCTGGAAAGTCTCCTGCTGGAGGCTCATGCAGAGGCAGACCTGCAATCAGGTTGGTCTCAACCGCTCTGACACACAAGTTCACCACAGACACTGAGGGATTACTTTCTCTCTGTGTCCTCTGTGCCTCTGTGGTGATAATTCTAAAAGAAAGGTGATCCGGTATGGCTCAAATGACACATGATGAGGTCTTTGCAAAAGTGAGAAAGGTCGTGGCGGAAGTGTTCAAGGTGGAAGAGAGCCAGATCTCTTTGACAACGAAATTCATGGATGATCTCAAAGCTGAGTCTTTGGATATCATCACCTTGCTCATGGAGTTTGAGGAAGCCTTTGACAAGAGGATCCCGGACGAGGATGCGGAAAAGCTTCTCAGCGTGCAGGATGCCGTGAAATACATCATGGCCATGGAAGAAAACGCGACCCAGGCTTAGTGCTTCGATTCGCAAATGCGGTGTTGTTTGTATCCAAAGGATTTAAATCTGACGAATGGCTCCCTCAGCACTAAGTCCTGAGGGAATAGATGCGTCACCGAATTTATGACTCGATGGACTTAGGCTCATGAAGAGACGAATCGTCATCACCGGATTGGGAGTCCTCACGGCGATCGGGCAGAATCCCGATGAGTTCTGGAAAAACTGCCTGGAGGCGAAAACCAGGGTCGAACGAATCCCTGACCACTGGAGTTATTACGGGGATTTCCATTCCCAGATCTGGTCCCCTCTGCCGCCGATCGATTCTTCCTCTTACGGAATCGGTCGCATCGAGGAAAAACAACTCGACCCCTCGAGTCTCATCGCCCTCGCCTGCAGTTTTCAAGCCCTGGATTCAGCGGGCCTGGAGTACATCAAGGCAGATCAGAAACGAAATACCTATTCCATCCCCTCCCTGGACGGGGAAAGAGCCGGCGTGTTCATGGGGACCGGGATTGCAGGCCTCGGCACCTTTGCCTCCTGCTACAGTTACCATCTCCTCATGCGCCAAAAGGAAGCCCTGGCCAAGGCAAGCGCCCAGCTCGGGAACCACCCTGCCGGAGAGATCCTCAAGCAGGTCCAGGACAGGATGATTTATCCGAGGCGCTTCAATCCGTTTGCAGTGTCGATGACCATGCCCAATGCCTGCTCCGCCAACGTGGGGATCAAGTTCAACCTCCACGGAAGCAACAACGCCTACTGCGCGGCCTGCGCCTCGGGAACAGTGGCCATCGGGCACGGGTTCAAGGCCGTAAGATCCGGTGAACTGGATGTCGCTCTCGTGGGCGGCGTGGAGCATCTGAGCGACGAGTACGGCGGCGTCTTCGCAGGCTTTGACGCAGTGAGGGCCCTGGCCAACGACAATGGGAATCCGGACAAGGCAAATCGTCCTTTTGACAAAGACCGTACGGGTTTTCTCTTCAGTGAAGGGGGAGGGGCGGTCTTTGTCATTGAAACTCTGGAGCACGCCCAACACCGCGGCGCAAAGATCTATGCCGAGATCCTGGGCTACGGCGAGACCTGCGACGGATTCAACATCATGATGATGGAGAGCAGCGGCAGCCAGATCATGAAAATGCTTGAACTCGCCTTTGCCGATGCGGGGATATCAGCAGAAAATATCGATTACATCAACGCCCATGGAACCGGTACCCGTTTGAATGACGAGACGGAGACCGCGGTGATTGAACGGGTTTTCAGGAAAAACGTCCTCATCAATTCCACAAAATCCCTGATCGGCCACACTCTCGGAGCTTCGGGAGCGATAGAAACGTTGGTGACTGCTCTCAGCATCCATCACAAGACCACCCATGTGTGCCGGAATCTGGACCATCCCATGAAGGATTTGAATTTCGTCACCAAGGTGGACGCCTACCCCATCCGGACCGGCCTCTCCCAGTCCTTCGGCTTTGGCGGCCACAACGCCGTCCTCATCCTTCGCGAATACGAGTAAACAAGAACAAAGAAGCGGGGCGAAGCATGGAAAAATTCATTGCTGCTGTGGATCAGGGGACAACGAGTACACGGTTCATCCTGTTTGATCACAGGGGCGAGATCGTCGGAGCGGAGCAAAAGGAGCACAGGCAGATCTTCCCGAAATCCGGATGGGTGGAGCATGACCCCGTTGAAATCTGGAGCAACACACAGCACGTCATCCGCACCGCCTTGGCGAGAGCGGGAATCAAAGGTTCGGAATTGGCCGCCATCGGCGTAACCAACCAGCGTGAGACCACGGTCGTGTGGGACAAGCATACGGGGCAACCCTACTTCAACGCCGTTGTGTGGCAGTGCACTCGGACGGATGAAATCTGCCGGGACTTGATCACCCATTACGGGCAGGAAGCGTTTGAATCCAAGACCGGCTTGCCGGTTGCAACCTATTTTTCAGGACCCAAGCTCCGGTGGATTCTGGACCACGTTCCTGAAGCCGAGCGTGCCGGCCGGAAAGGCGACGCTCTTTTTGGAACGGTGGACACTTGGCTCGTCTGGTGGCTCACGGGCGGGCCCCAAGGCGGAGTGCATGTCACGGATGTCACCAATGCGAGTCGCACAATGCTCATGGACCTGGATGCACTCGAATGGGAGGAGAGCATCCTCCGGGTTCTGAATATCCCCAGGCCCATGCTGCCCAGGATCGTTGCGTCCAGCGACAAAAACATTTGGGGATATACCACAAAGGACGGTCCTCTGAAACACCCTGTGCCTGTCTGTGCTGCTCTGGGGGATCAGCAGGCGGCCCTGGTGGGGCAAACGTGCTTCGAGAAGGGAGAGGCCAAGAACACCTATGGGACAGGGTGTTTTCTCCTCATGAACACGGGTTCCGTGCGCGTCCGGTCCAGGCACGGATTGATCACGACGCTGGGGTACCGAATCGACTCGCAAGACCCCGTGTATTGTCTGGAAGGCTCCGTGGCCGTGGCAGGGGCGCTCGTTCAGTGGCTTCGGGATAACCTGGGGATCATCACAAAGGCGCCCGAGGTTGAGGAACTGGCCAGGACCGTAGAAGACAACGGAGGGATCTACTTTGTTCCGGCCTTCTCAGGGCTCTTTGCCCCCTATTGGCGTGCAGATGCAAGAGGTGTGATTGCAGGACTCACGCGCTTTGTCAACAAGGGACATATGGCGCGCGCTGTGCTGGAAGCGAGCGCCTTTCAGACCAAAGACATCGTTGAAAGCATGAACCAGGACTCGGGCGTCGCCTTGCGAAGCCTCAAGGTGGATGGCGGCATGGTAACCAATGAGCTCCTCATGCAGTTCCAGGCGGATCTGCTGAACGTGCCGGTCATTCGCCCCAAGATCACGGAAACGACAGCCCTCGGGGCGGCTTATGCCGCAGGACTCGCCGTGGGTTTCTGGCCGGACCTTGAGAGCCTTCGCCGGAACTGGACCATGGATAGAACGTGGCTCCCGGCCATGCCGCAAGAAGAGAGGGGAAACAAGTACGGCGAATGGAAAAAAGCCGTTGAAAGAACATTCAACTGGGTTGACCGACACTGAGCCCTATCCTTGGGACGAAGAAAAGAGTGAAAACTAACCTCTCTAGTGATGCTGGCATCCGCCTTGGCCTTGGTGCCCGGCACAGGTCCTATTGACCGAAAACTCGGGAAGCTTGTTGGACTTAATGTATTCCAGATTTTGCTTGACGCTTCCTTCCACAGCCCTGAAAACGCGCACTCCTTGAGCATCAGGGCATCGTTGCGGCCATTCCCCACGCTGACGGTTTTCTGCAATCCTAGGTGCCGGACATAGTCTGCCTTGGCGCGGGTCTGTTCTCTTTCCCGATGACCACAACCTCACGGGGGATGCCGGTCATTTCTTTCTGAACACTTCCGAAAGTGTCCGCCGTGAGGATGTGGGTGGAGATAACACGACCAAGCTTGAGGGCCATATCTTCCGTCATATTCCTTGACAGATCAAGCACATACTTTCTATACTTAAGAACGCATACATAAGCTTTCGCCGAGAGGAATTGCGACGATGGGAATAAAAGAGAGATCCGCCGCGCGCAGGGTAAGAATGGTGGTGCATCGCGCGGCTAACTTTGAGGAAGCTGAAGCGTGGGACCTCGATTTCTGGCAAAGCCAGTCACCGGAGCAGCGACTGTCCGCGTTTGCAGCCATACGCAGGGATGTCGACAAAGTAATGCAAGCGCGATTGTCCAACAAAAAAGCGGCAAGAAAGGATCGCTAGACCCTGTGGAACCCATCCAGGATTTCGAGGATTTGCTCCGACTTCTTGGTAAGCGCCGTGTGAGATACCTGATCATCGGCGGACTTGCTTTCATTTATCACGCAAAACCACGCTACACGAAAGATATGGACCTGTGGATCGATCCCAGTGAGGACAATGTGAAGCGTGCGAACGTCGCACTCGCTGAATTTGGAAGCCCCTTTCTTCTCCATCCCGATAACGATGAAGAGATTCTCCAGCTAGGCGTGGCCCCTGATCGCATTGACCTTTTGCGCGCGATCAAAGGGGTTAGATTCGCCACGGCCTGGAAAAACCGCATTCGTGGGAAATACGGCAAAGCCAACGCCAACTGGATCGACCTCGAAAGCCTCATGCGCATCAAGAGCCGCATTGATCATCCCCGGCACCAGGACGATGTCCGCGTGTTGCGAGAAGTGAGACGCTGTCTAAAACGAATCAAGTTAAAGGGCTCGGCATAGAAAGCCTGGCGTAAAGAATGTCCTCCCCATTGCGGTCAGCGGCGGCGTCGATAAGGCGGCGCACATAGCTGACCAGCTTTTCCCTTTCTTTAGCGACAAAGGCGACTGCCTTGCTCTGCCAGGTTTCCTTATCCATGGATAATCTGAAAGACGGGTCAGGCTCGTGATTTATTGCATCTTATCGAGGTTTTTTTAACAGGTTTCAGAGCCGCTGGCCATTGTCTGCCCTCGCCCCTTGTAGAAAACGCCTCGCAATAGCTGTTGACACGGACATGCGCGTCGCTATACTACAAGCACATTTGAATAGCTGTAGCCGGATGAAGAGTATTTCTCCAATTAAGAAGCCTCGAATATGAGACGATTTTATACGATTGGGGGCCAGGCTTTTTGCATGATAGCGGCACTGTTTCTGTCGCTGTCACCCCTCTCTCATGGTTTGCATCTCGCATCATGTGATCCCTCCCACGGGTCCTGCAATACTCACGATCCAGGAAATGGTCTCAGTGCGCCTTTCCTCTTTCAAGACAATGAGCAGCACGCTGAGGGTGAGAAAAACCATCGTGTGGCGATAAGCTGTTCGCAAGCCAACGGCGGCCGCGTACATGACCCCTCTACCTGTCCGGTATGCCAGACTTTCGCTCAGCTGGTGAAGGGGCAAGGACTTCCTCCTGCTCAAGCCGAGATCCTGCGGCAAGATCTGCAACTGGGAAAGACCCAGCGCGATCATACTAATCCGGACCGCATCGCCTTCTTAAAAAGATATCCTAGGGCACCTCCTTCCTGCTGATTTGCCTTCCATTTATTTGTCCCCATGTGCCCGACGGCATTCTGCTCTCTGGTGGAGCAATGCCACGCGGCCCAGACTTCAGCTTCTAGAAGGAGAGGTCCGGGGGGACCGCGATTCTTACACAAATCAAGAAAAAAGGAGTTGGATTATGCTACGTAATCTAATTAAGGCTTTTTGTCTTTCTCTTCTGATGAGCTTTGTTGCGATCTCAGGTGTTTCCGCTGCCGACAAGACAACGGTGTTTGTCAGCATTGTTCCCCAGAAGTTCTTCGTGGAACAGATTGCCAAGGATCTGGTCGATGTTCAGGTCATGGTGGAGCCGGGCGCCAACCCGCACATTTACGAGCCCAAACCGGCACAGATGGCGGCCATTTCAAAGGCGAGAATCTATTTCGCCATAGGTGTAACCTTTGAAGAGATTTGGCTCAAGAAGTTTGCATCGCTCAATCCGAAGATGCGGATCGTTCACACCGAACATGGAATCCAGAAGATGCCCATGGGCGCCCATCACCATGGTGAGGAAAAAGATCACGAAAAGGAGCACCATCAACACGGCACCCTCGATCCCCATGTCTGGCTGTCTCCGCCCCTGGTGATGGTACAGGCCCGCAATATCCTGACGGCACTTCAGGAGGTTGACCCGGCCCATCACGCGGTTTATGAAGCCAATTACAAGGCCTTCATCACCATGCTGGTGGATCTGGATGGGGAGCTGAGAAGCATTCTGAAAGGCAAAGAGGGACTTCAATTCATCGTGTTTCACCCCGCCTGGGGGTATTTTGCACACGCCTATGGCCCGAAGCAGGTGCCGATTGAAATCGAGGGCAAGGAACCCAAGCCCGCCCAGCTCAAGGAACTGATCGAGCATGCCCAGAAGCACCAAATCAAGGTGGTCTTTGTGCAGCCTCAATTCTCTTCCAAGAGTGCCGAGCAGGTGGCCAAAGAGATCGGCGGCCAGGTTGCATTTGTGGATCCTCTTGCCATGAACTGGGTGGAAAACCTTCGCGAAGTGGCCACGAAGTTCAAGGCCGTCCTCAAATGATCCGGACGCGATTCAGCCACCCATCCGGAAGATGGGATCCGTTTGAGCTGATAAACCGGATGATGCGTCTCGGCTTTGCTCGCGCCTCTTCGGGCGGGCTCGTTGAGGAAAAATGATGGATACATACGGCCGCCAAACCAGGCGCGAGCAATGCCTTGACCCAACCCCTAACGGTTCGTCAGTGTCTATGAAACGAACCATCCTTGAGTTCGCCTTTCTCGCTTTTGCCCTGGCGCCGCTTTTCCATTTCGGCAACCGGGCTTTTCTCGGAACCTTTTCGACGGTTTTCGCGGCCATTGTGCTTGAAGCCCTTCCCTTCATGCTCATAGGATCCGTGGTGAGCGGCTTGCTGGGGGAGTTTGCGTCCCAAGCCAGGATTCTCAAGCTGCTGTCGAAAGGGGGGGCCGCCGCACCTTTTATCGCGGCGGCCCTGGGCCTTCTGTTTCCCGTGTGCGAGTGTGCAATCGTTCCTATCGTCAGAAAGCTGATGCAAAAGGGGGTGCCTCCTGCCGTGGCCCTGGCCTTCATGCTGGGCGGCCCGATCGTGAATCCCATCGTGTTCGGTTCAACAGCCGTGGCTTACGGCCTTTCTTGGGATTTCGCATTTCTTCGCCTCGTCTTCGGATATTGCACCGCGGTGTTCGCGAGTTTCGTCTTCGCCTTCGCCTTCCGAAAGAAACAGGCGTTGCTCACGCCCCTGAGCCCCTTCCCGATTTTCGAGAGTGGGCCGCAACGCCGTTCCGGGACCTTTGTTTCCTACGTTGGAAGAACAAGGTCGGCTTTGGTTCACGGCGCGGAGGATTTTCTGGACATGTTCCCCTTCCTTGTCATGGGAGCGTTCATGGCCGCCATGGTCCAAAGCACCCTGGACCGGAGTTTTTTCGTTTCCCTGGCTGCAAATCCAAGCGTGGCCCTTGTGTTGATGATGCTCCTGGCCGTGATCCTGAGCATCTGCTCGGAAGCGGATGCGTTTGTGGCCGCCTCTTTTCAAGTATCCCTGCCGCTTTCCGCGCAGATGGGTTTCATGGTGCTCGGCCCCATGCTGGACCTGAAGCTGATCTTCATGTACTTTGGAATTTTCAGAAAAAGGGCGATCCTGCTTGTGGCAGGAACAACCCTTGTCGCCGTCTTTGGGCTCATGCTTGTCTTCGATGCGTATGTTCGGTGGGTTCTATCATGAGAGAGATCACCTCCGGCAAGAGAAGATGGTGGGCGGCGGGAGCCTACCTGGTTTGGGCGAGCGCCCTGTTGTGGCTTCTCTTCACCGGTCGCTACCAGGCCTTCTTGCGTCCGGGTTTCTGGGCCTTGCTCCTCTGGGCGCTTGCGGTGTTGCTGCTTTTTGCAGCGGCCCTCTTTTGGGCACGACCCTCGCTTCCCGGCGGGAGCATTGCGGCGGTCCCGGGGATTCGGCTTCTGGTCATGCTTCTTCCCCTGATCTACGTGATGGCCGCGCAGGAGCAGACGTTGGGTTCCCATGCTCTCAAAAACCGGCTTTCTGAACCGGCCTACATGGAGCGGTTCGCTAGGGGCAGTCCGGCGATCGTTGAAGGCGACAATCCCCTCGTCACGCTCCTCGACATCCTGCAAAACTTCAAGGCTTATGAGGGCAGGAAAATCACGACCCAGGGAATGGTGTACAGGGACGAGGTGGTGCCCCCTGGGCATTTCCTGGTCTTTCGATTTCTTATAGTCTGCTGCGCCGCGGATGCGCTGCCTGCAGGCTCCCTGGTCTCCCACGAGGAGGTCGACTCCTTTGAGCAGGACACCTGGGTAAGCGTGGAAGGCGTCCTTGGTTTGAAAAAGGTCGGGGACCTCACGTTCCCCCTGATCCGGGCTGAGCGAATCACCAGGATCGATCATCCAAAGGATCCCTACCTCTTCCCCCGCCTGTTCTAGAGGTGAGGCGTCGAGCATTCATCCGGGGGTGAAAAGCCGCAGGATGGCTGAACGATAGTTGGAACAGGGCGATTTCCGAGGTTTCAAACAGGAAGACGACGGTGAAAGGCGAACGGCAATGAAAGCGATGGCCGTGCTGTGGCTGGCGATGGCGGGGTTCCTTTTTTCATGCGTGACCTCACCACCCTTTCAACCCATGAAGGCCCTCATTGATTTTTACCAGGGACCATTGAACCACTGCTCTGCGGTGCGATCCGGGGAATGCCCCATGTACCCTTCCTGCTCTGAATACGCCAAGCAGGCCTTTCAGAAATACGGGGTTTTCATGGGCGTCATGATCGCAACCGATCGCGTCATGAGATGCGGGCGCGATGAACTGAAGACGGCGCCGCTCATTTTCGTAGGCGGCAAGATGAAATACTACGACCCCCTGGAGCAGAACACCTCCTGGTGGGATAAGAGGTAGGTTGAAGGGGAGGTAAAGGGGTATGGCGTGGTCGGTGAGCTTGGTGTTTAGCCTGCGCTGCCAAAGCATAGGTTGAGCTTGACAGATCCTCAAAGGTACTCTAGATATTTGCTTGTGTTGGTGAGAGTTCTGGAAAGTGAAGAAGTCCAAAATTTGGGTTTTACGAGGGGGACCAACCTGGTGAAGATTGTTTCTGCAAGGGATATGAACCAAGGTCAACGACGCTATTATAATGCAAGGAAAGGAACGAACTGATGAACTCCTCAAAGAAGAAGTTGTCGGATCTTCCGCCCATGAGTGATGATCAGCTTGCTGATTTCTGGGAAAAGCACGAACCAGAGGAATTGGAAGGTTGGAAAAAAGGCGACCTGGACTTCAAACGGCCCCCCAAGAAGCTGATTCAGTTGCGCCTGGACCCGAAGGATGTGAGAATCATAGACAGGGAATCTAAGCGCTCCGGCATCGACCGAGCCCAGCTCATTCGCTCATGGGTCAAAGAAAAGATTCGACATATGGAAAATCCTTGACCATCCTGCGGTCAAACCTGAAGGAATAGGGACGGTTGTGAAGGATAGGCCAAGAGGGCCCCTTTTTCCCAACGAGGAAGAAGAAAGAGCCCAATCCCACAGCGTATTGCATCCCCTGCGATCACCTGTTGCTTGAGTTCAAATTCATTGCCTCCGGAGTTTGAGGAGTTGAGCTTGTTTTCACTTCCTCGCATCAAAGCCGTGGCGCAAGGCGATCTTCGTGAACATCTGTGCCAGCCCGGTTCCCAACGTGAAAACAGAACCAATGTCCAGGTTTCGATCGGCTGTTTCGTCGAAGAAGATGTGAAGGCTGGAATCCATGCCGTCTTCCGGCAACCAATAGCAAATCATGACAGGGACTTTGGGCAGGGGGTGCAACACCACGGATATGTCGGATTCAAATTGTTTGTCTACCTGCTTTCCGCCGAAAACATGAACGATGTCATCAAAGAGCGGCGTGTAGATGTCTGCTACTCTTTTCATGGGCTCTTCACAGCGCTTTTGGAACAAGGGATACCCATCACGTCCTCCTCTTAACTCACGGTAGGGGACCCACTTCCCGGCTGGCGGCAGCCCTTGCCCGTAGAGGATGTAGCTGAGAAAGGGAGCCGCAACCCATGGGTTGATATGGATTTCAGCAAAGAGGCTTCCACCGGTGTCGACGCTGAAGTCCTTGCCGAGCACCTTGAGCGTCAATTTCCTGCCGGAGAACACGGCGCCCACGCGTTCGGCCGCCTTGGCCAGATCGATCTGAGCGACCTGGGACTTCAGCTTCTCCAGACGATCCTCAGGACTTGGTTCATGAGAGCCCTTTGCATCGGTCTCCTCTCTAAACCTCTCAAGGATTTCCGGGCTCAGCTTGGGGCACTCGCGGATTCTCTTCTGCCCGAGAAAGACCGCTCCCGCAAAAGCAAGGCAAGTCTTTTCACCGCACTCTCCGCAGTTCGACTTGTCAAGAAGTTGAAAGATCTCAAAAGCGTTCCTAGGTTTGCTCATCAGCTTCGCCCTTTTGGACTCCTCATCCTGGCCTCGTCATAGGAACGGTCATGAGGCAAGAGGCATCTCTTATGGATTCAAATCCAGGATGTCTAGAAGCATGCGCTTGAACTGATCGAAATACTCAGGTCCCCTTAGAGGTTCGGACGAAGGCAACTCCAGGGTGAGGGTATGAATTCTCCTCTCCATTCCCGCGTAATTGCCGAGGGAGCCCGGAAATACCTGATACCTCCTGAAAGGCAGCCCGTTCTCTTCGCTGACTTTTTTCAGCCAGATCACAAGCGAGTCGAGATCTGAGGACGGGCCATCGTAGTCGTTGTACCCAAGCGGTGAGTGAATGCTGATGATGTGGCTGGGCTTGAACCTGTTCATCAGGGCAATCTGGAACTTTGTCTCGTTCTCACTGTTCGCACGGGGCCCCGAATAGTAACGGTCTTTCCTGCTCTGCTTCCAGTCGCTCGTGGGAAAATTCCGGTTGACATCGACGCCGGCGCCGTTTGTTCTTTTCTGGGGCTTTGAAAGGAAACCATCTGGGTTCACAAGAGGCGCGATCACGATCGTTTTGTTTGCATAGAGTTCCGGGTTTTTCTTCAGAAACTGCGCAAGCCTGAAAAGAATGTAGACGGAAGGGCTCTCGTCCCCATGCACGCCCCCGAGAAGAAGCGCGACCTTTTCCGGGCTGTTCCCAAAGGCGGCAAACATGAGCGGCCGATTCCCCCGGGATTTCCGGTGATACTCCCAATCGTATTTTTCAATAACCAGGTCCTTCCATCCGAGATTGCCGAAATGCTTCTTCAGTTCGGATACGAATCTCTGGAATTCAGCGCCTTTCTCCTGCGCTCCTTCAGAGCTGGCAGCCATAGACGCAATGGAAATCAATGAGAGCGAAAAGATTGCTATATAAAAAGAAAAGGTACTGCCTTTCACCCGATGGCTCCGATTATTTCTGATGTTCGGCTCATGGACTCCTCTGCCCTTCTATAAGGTGAGAGCCGAAGGTTGTCGGGTAGCACACCCCGGTCTATTCTTCAAACAGGATCTTATGGCTGACCAGGTTCATGCTCTTGAGTTTCGCTTTGATGATCTTCTGCTCGCCGAAGATGTTGACCAAACGGAACTCCTTGTCCCCCTCCGGGGTCACTTCGTCCACGGATTCCAGGACCAACTCCTCCTTGCCGTCCTTCAAAAAAAATGCACTCGCTTCACACATTTCTCAGGCCCTCCCTAAGATGTTGGTTCATCATGATTTCGATTAAATGGCCAGAAGTCGCACTCGAGCACCGAGTCATCGTTTTTCGATGTTCTCGAAACAAGGGATGCACAACACCTGGTCGTTGAAACGCCGGGTCCGGGTTTCCATCACCGGTTCGCCGCAGCTCTCGCAGGTCAAGCTGGCCAGAATGCGGGCCTTTTTCGGCACGGGGGTTTCCGGCGCCTTGAACTCAAAAACCTCTTCCATGTCCGACTCCATGATCCGATTGGAAACGGCAGCCCTCGTGTCCTTCCATGTCTTCTCTTCTTCCTGGCTCAGCCCCTCGGCCTGCATCTTGTGGTGCAGCTTTCGCATCAGCGGTCCGGTATCTCCGTAGATGGTCGGCCGAAGGACCAGACGCATGGCCTTCCCGTCCCTGCGCCGGTAGAAGGTGAAGGCATTTTTCCCATAGTCTTTGTGGATCAGGTTGCCTTTGCCGAAGGTGCAGCCGGTCAGGTACTGGATGGCGTCCACGCCGCACATGTCCGTCTCCACCACGGCCACAATCTCTTCGTCGGGTGCTTTCCCCATTTCCTTCAAAGCCCATTCCGCGGCCCGGATGCCGATAGCCAGTCCGGGGCACCAGTGGCCGTGGAAGCTCATAGTATCCTTAATTTGCTGTTCGTCTATTCGGTCCGTACTCATGATCTGTTCCTCCTATATCCCTTTGCATTTTATATATTAAGTCCGAATGGGAAAATGGCACCACACCCTGTGCCGTTCCCCTTGCAATCTCACCTGCTCCGGGAAGACCACAGTGCAACGTTCCTGCGTCCGATCACACCTTGCAGCGAAAGGGCACGCCTTTGTATTGGATCCGCCCGGTCCGGCAGAATCTTCCGCGACCTGCCCCCCTGCGCTTGCGATCAAGAGCCTGGTATAGGGATGCGCAGGACGGCCCATGATCTGAACAGTGGGGCCCACTTCCACCAGACGTCCTGCCAGCATCACTCCGATCCGGTCGCTGATCTTTCGGGCCACTCCCAGGTCGTGGGTGATGAAGAGCATGGTGAGGCCTTTTTCGATCTGCAAATCCAGCATCATCTTGAGGACCTTGGCCTGCACGCTCGGGTCCAGAGAACTGGTGGGTTCATCGGCCACCACCAGGGAGGGCTGCGACACAAGCGCTCGGGCAATGCACACGCGCTGCAAGGCGCCCATGTTGAGTTCATGGGCGTAGCGTCCAAGAAAATCAGTCTCCGTGGACAGATGGACGTCTGAAATCGCGTGGAGAACCCGCTTCCGAATGTCCTCTTTGTCGTGCAGTTGCTCTTGGATCTTCAGGGGCTCGGCCACAATGTCAAACACCGAAAAACGGTGGCTCACCGCCTCGGCCGGATTCTGATAGACCACCCCGACCTTCCTGGCCAAAGACCGGTAATCTTCCTTGATCCATTGGTCCATATCCCGGCCCTCAAGTACCCGGCGTCCTTGATCAGGTTGAAGAACGCCGGCTGCAATCATGGCGAGGGTTGTTTTGCCGGATCCGGTTTCACCCACGAGGCAGAAGATCTCCCCTGCGCGAAGAGTGAGACTTGTAGGGCCAAGAGCCGTAACATCGGCGTAGCGTTTGCTCACCCGCTCCAGTTCGAGCTGAGTGGCGATGCCTCCGCGAATACAGCGAACCTGGTGCGTCCCTGCCTCCGTGAGGTCTACAGCTTTCTCGGCGCATTCCGGCAGAGCCTGCGTGCACCGGGGCTGAAAAAGACACCCCTTTGGAGGCGAATGGCCGTTGGCATGAGAAGCCCCGGCACCGACGACGTGAGAGTGAGGACGAAGGGCGCCATTTTTTTCCGCGTGGCGGTGGATCACCCGGTAGAAAGCATCTCCCCGGATGCCTCCCAAATCGCGGTGGATCTCCAGACTGGGGTAAGAGCGGCCGAGAGCCAGGGTGTAAGGGTGAAGGGGGTTCATGAGGAGATCCCCGGCCGGCAGAGTCTCCATCACCTGGCCCAGATAGAGCATCACCAGGTCATCCGCCATGTTTTTCGCCAGGTCAAAATCGTGGGTGATGAGGAGCACCGCCTTACCCTGATCGCGGGCTCCCAAGATGATCCGGCTCAGAAAAGACTTGGTCATCACGTCGAGGCCGGCCGTGGGTTCGTCCAAAATCAAGGCCTCGGGATCCATGATCAGGGCCATGGCCAGCAGGGCCCGCTGGATCTCTCCCCCGCTCACTTCATGGGGAAAACGCCCGGCTTGGGAAGCGGGGATGCCCAGGCGTTCCAGCCTCTCTCGAGCCTTTAATTCCGCTTCCCCCTTGTTTGCGCCGCTGTGCTGGATCAGGGGCTCAGCCACCTGGTCGATGATTCGATGGACCGGGTTCAGGTTGGCCGCGCCGTTCTGAAAAAGCATGGCAATGCGGGCCCAGCGGATTTTGTTCAAGCTGCTTTCGCTTGCCCCCACAATCTCCTGTCCATCCAGCCTGGCGCTGCCCTTGACTTCAGCATAGGCGGGCAGAAGCCCCATCAGCGATTTCCCGAGCGTGGTCTTGCCGGAACCGGACTCCCCCACCAGGGCCGTGATGCGGCCTGGGACCAAGTTCAGGCAAACCTGGTCCAGGGCGAGCAGCGCATGCTCCTTTGTCCGGTAGGTGACACTCAATTTGTCGATTGCGATTTTCACCACGCTTCCTTCAACCGTGGATCAAAGACCTTTTCGAGGCTTATGGCCAAGAAACTAACTGTCATGATCAGCAGGGTCAAGCACAGGATAGGTGGAATCAGCCAGTTCCACCAGATGTCGAGGTAATAATACTTGAGGGCATAGCTGATCATCATGCCCAGAGACTTGCGACTCGGATCAAACAAACCCAGAAAACTCAGCGACGCCTCCATGAACATGGCCATTCTGGCTTTTGTTGTAAAACCGATGAGGTAGAGAGGAAAAAGCTCCGGCATCAGGTGCCGCCAAATGATGTAGGTGCCGGAAGCTCCCATCTGCCTGGCGGCCTGGACGTGAAGGCCTTTCTTCGCCACCAAGGCCTGGGCGCGGATGGCCTTTGCCGTGGTGGGCCAGGACAGGGCAGCCAGGATCAGGCCCAGAGTCAAGGGTGTCGGGCGGAAAAAGGCGGCCACCAGGATCAGGAGCATGACCGCGGGAATGGCCAGGAGAATGTCGGCAAGCCGCATCAGGAAATGGTCTATCCATCCGCTGAACCAGGCGCAAACCAGGCCGATGGCAATTCCGATCGCCAGGGCCGTCAACCCGGTCAGCAAACCGAACAACACCGTATTTCTGATTCCGTAAAGCAGTTCAGAGAAAATGTCCATGCCTCCGTCGTTGACTCCCAGCCAGTGTTCGGAGGAGGGCGGAGCGAGGGGCCGGAAGCTCATATCATGCGGATCGTGCATGGCGAGCCACGGGCCGGCCAGCGTCAGAGCCGCGAGAATCAGGGCAAGCCCTGTACCGGTCACAAACCAGGGATCCTTGGCAAGCTCTCTTCGCAGGTCAAGATGCATACTTCACCCTCGGGTCGATCCATCCGTAGAGGAAGTCCAAGGCCAGGTTGACGAATAAAACCAGGAGCGAGGAAAAGAGCACGATGCCCTGGATCAAGGGTAGATCACGCATGGCAATCGCATTAAACAAAAGGGTTCCCAGCCCTGGGTAGGCGTAGATGGTTTCCACTACCAGAGCTCCGGTGAGCATGAAGGCGATGCGAAGACCGAACCGGGTGACCATGGGCAGAAGCGCGTTCCTGGCCGCATGGGCATAACGGATGCGCAGCGGCGGAAGACCCTTTGCACGTGCGGTCTCAATGAATTGCTCCTTGAGCACCATGACCATGCTGCCCCGGGTGAGCAGGAAGTTTCCGGGCAAGTAGGCGAGAAAGAGGGTGGCAAAAGGAAGAACCAAGTGTCGCGCCACATCCGAAATCCGCTGGCCTGCAGAATGAGTGACATAGGCCGTTTCACCGCCTGCGGCCGGAAGCCAGCCCAAATGGAGCGCGAAAAGCAGGAGCAGAATCACACCGCTCCCTATCTCAGGGATGCCTTCCAGGATCGTCATGGACCCGACCCCCGCTTTCTCGATCACTCCACCACGGCGCCAAGCCGTCTCCACGCCGGCCAGGAATCCGAAGGCCATGGAGAGGAGATGGGCGGTGCCCAGGAGCAGAAGACTCCAGGGCAAAGCCTCGCCGATCAGCTTGGATATGGGTGTCAGGAAGGCGTAGGAATAGCCCCACTGGAGGGTGAAAAAATCAACCAGGTATTGCCCAAAGCCCTGCCGCTGCGTGTAAAAGGCTCTCAACCCCTCTTCCTGTTCCGCGTTCAGGGTCACGTGGGAGCTGGAATACATGGCGGTGACAAAATCGCCTGGCAGCCATCGCGGCAGGCTATAGCTCACATACATCATGATCAGAGCCGCAAGCAGGTACGCTAAGGTGTAATGCCCGCGACCCATGTTTTTGCCTTTCCCTTTCATGATGTTCCGTTTACTTGTCCCTCGTCACTTGTCACTTGTCACTATTTTATGAGTGACATCTTGTTCTGGGGAATCGGGATGCCCTTGCTGATCCCCCCTTTGGTGTAATACCAAACAATCCCTTTTTCAGCGCTGTAGGCGGACATGGAATCCGGGTAATAGAGGGAAATGGCAGGGAGTACCTGGGCATAAACTTCCTGTATCTTGTAAACAATCTTCTTTCTTTTTCCCTCGTCCATTTCTACCATCTGCTCTTCAAGGAGGGCGGCCAACTCCGCGTCTTCATCATAGCGAGCGCTGTTCACCGACCCTGCACCGTACTTGGACAAGATCATCTCGTTCAGTATCCTGGCATCTCCGGATACGCCGCCGTGGCCTGACACAGCAAGATCAAAATTCCAGGTCTTCACCTTGCTGTCTGTGGTCGCCTGCTCCAGGTTCACCAGGTCCACCTTGATCCCTACCTGTTCCAGCTGCTTCTTGATGACCTCGCCGTCGCGATCCGCCGCACTCTGGCCGGCCACGGTGATGTTGGACGAAAGGAGTTCGATCTTCAGAGCCTTTCCGCCCTTCCCGTAATACCCGTCAGCCCCCTTCTGATACCCCATGGTCTCCAAGAGCGCACGGGCCTTTTCCGGGCTGAAGGCGTAGGAAGGGGTGTTGGGATTGTACATATCATGGTCCGGGGAAAGAAGCCCGTAAGAAGCCGGCATGGCGAATCCGCGGTGGGATTTGTCGATAATCTCCTGCTGGTTGACGGCGAAGGCCAGGGCGTGGCGGAAACGCCTGTCGCTGTAAGGCGCTTTCTTGTGATTGATCATCAGCTTCTTATTCCATCCCCTCTCGTCCTTGATCACCACGAGGCCTTTCTGTTTCAGAGGTTCGGCCATGTCAGGCTGAATGTTGGCCAGGTCGACCTGGCGGCCGGCTAGGGACACCAGGGGCTGTCCTGTTCGCACGTAGATCAGTCTGTCCGCCCTGGGTTTGCCCTGGTAATACTCCCCGAAAGCCTCATAGAGGTAAGTTCCCTGGGTCTTGTTGAAGTCCAAGAATCGGTAAGGCCCGCTCCCGATAAAGGCCTTGGGGTCATCATAGGCTTCGGGATTGGTCACCGATTGCCAGATGTGCCGGGGCAAAACAGGCATGGTGCCGCCGATGTCGGAGATGAAGGGAGAGTAGGGCTTGGAAAGATAAATGACCACCTTGTGTGGTCCTTGGGCTTCAGCTCGGCCTATGTCCTCCACGCTGATCCAACTGTAGGGATGTTTCTTGAAGTATTCGATCGTAAAGACCACGTCATCCGCTGTGAGAGGCTGAAGGTCGTGCCACTTCGCTTTCGCGTTAAGATGAAAGGTGAAAACCATCTTGGCCGGGTCATAGGACCATGCGTCGGCCAGGGCCGGCACATATCCTTCCCGGTCTTTCCACACAAGGGTATCGAAAACCCAGCTCATGCGGATGTAGCCAGGGCCACGGGGGTAATGGCGGTAGGGGTTGGGATATCCCCAGTCGCCCTTGCTGTCCCCGATCCGGATTTCCTGGACCTGAGCCTGGGCCGGGGCAGGCGTTCCAAGTATAAGCGAAGCAGAAATAATATGCAGGCAGATTACCCACAACCTTTTCTTCATATTCCAGCCCTCCAAGTCTTGGAGTTCCCCAAAAACAAAAAGCCACGAAGCCCCCCGCTTTCTGCAGAGAAAGACCTTCGTGGCCTGTTCATGTTCCTATCTTCTACACCCCGGGCATCAGCCCCTTTAAGCCTTTGCCCATGACCAACACAATAAGACCCTTCGTGGATCTTTCATTACAACAGAGTATTTTTCATGTTTGTCAGTCTGTGTCAAGTGCTTTTGTCTTTTCCGTCATGACTTCAGAGCTATGGGACTTCGTAGGGTCGGCCATTTCCCCGCCTGGCGGGTTGCGCCGACCGCAACTTAAGCCAAATCCAGCTTTTGTCTTGATTTGCCCTCTGCATTTCCCTAATATAACCGATCAAGAGCACCACCGTGATAAGTACCCCAATCAACTTATCAGCCGAACCCACGAGTGTCCTGAATCAGAAGTTCGTTAACATATTCTGTGTCTCGATTGGCCAGAGACCCATGTTGGATTTGAAGCACTTACATCGGTCAAGAACATAAGGAAGCCGCGGTAATTTGTCAGCGAATTAATGATTCAGGACACTAGCCGATCAAAAACCAATTCCCGGTACCAGACTTCAAAGAATGTGAAGCATGGATGAACAACTCGAGTTTGTGAAATTGATAGCATCGCGGCTTGATTCCGCCGATATCCCTTACATGATGACCGGCTCTATGGCGATGGCTATCTATTCTATACCGAGGATGACTCGCGATGTGGATCTGGTGGTTGAGGTCAAACCGGCCGATGTCGCCAAAATCGTCGGTCTCTTTTCCAAAGATTGCTATATCGATCAGGATAGCGTCAAAGAGGCGGTGCGTGACCGTGGTATGTTCAATATCATCCACAATGACTGGGTGATCAAGGCGGACTTCATCATACGAAAAGACGAGGACTACCGGAGGGAAGAATTCGAACGGAGAAAGAAGATCGATATCGAAGGGGTAGTCGTCTCCATCGTGACGGCCGAGGACCTCATTCTGTCGAAACTGGTCTGGGTAAAACAATCCGGATCGGATCTTCAGCTCAGCGATGTGCTCCAGATGACATCCACTGTTATAGGACTCGATTGGAAATACATCAAAAAGTGGGCTGCCTCCCTGGAGGTCGAGGATCTGTTGCGAAAGGGAGAAACAAATGAGTGACGCTTCCAAGCATATAGAAAAACGGTACAAGGAGATGTTATTATCTCTAACGCCGCTAGAACGACTGAAAATGGCGAGCAGAATGTATGATTCAGGCAGAAAGCTTGTCATCACAGGCATACAACTCGGCAAGCTCACGCTCACTGCTTCGCAATTGCGCGGCCAGATTTTTCTGCGTATGTATGGGAGCGACTTCGCGTTTGAGGAAAGAAAGAGGATCATCTCTGAGATTCCTAATATGGAATTAGATGCAGACCGCTAAGGGGTCCATCAATTGATGGGCTGAAACAGAAAGGGACACGGGCGATCTTACAGCTATGGCAAAGGAACCTAACATGAGTATGAGTGAAACGTCTCAAAACAGGCTTGCCGTGCTTATCGATGCGGACAATGCACAGCCTTCGATCACCGAGGGTCTTCTTTCAGAGGTCGCCAAGTACGGTGTTGCAAGCGTGAAGCGTGTTTATGGCGACTGGACGACACCGAGCCTGAGCGGATGGAAGTCGGTCCTGCTTGAGCACTCGATCCAGCCGGTTCAGCAGTTCCGTTACACCGTGGGGAAAAACGCAACAGACAGCGCCATGATTATAGATGCTATGGACCTGCTCTATACGAAGCGGTTTGACGGATTCTGTCTTGTCTCCAGTGACAGCGACTTCACTCGCCTCGCCTCTCGAATCAGAGAGGAAGGTCTGCTCGTCTATGGCTTCGGAGAGAAGAAGACTCCAAAGGCCTTTGTATCCGCATGTGACAAATTCATCTTCACTGAAGTTCTGAGGTTCGAGGAGAATGTCGGGTCAGCCGTGAAACCCAAAACCACCAATGAACTGAAAAGAGACGGCAAACTGGTCGCTCTTCTCAGAAGCGCTGTTGAGGCGGCCTCCGACGATAGTGGGTGGGCTCATTTGGGTGCCGTGGGCAGTAATATCGTCAATCAAGCCCCGGAGTTCGACCCTCGGAACTATGGCTTCAGCAAGCTCGGGGAGTTCATCGCAGCCACCGATCTCTTCGACGTGGATGAGAGAGTCCAACGGGACGGTCATTCCAAAGTAGTTTACATTCAAGACAAGCGCAAGAAGCGCAAGAAATAAACTCATCCCTGGGCCGCGGGTGCGGCGAAGCCGAGCTGACTCAAGCAAAGGGCGTTTCGGGTCTATCGCGACCCGGCGGAGCTGCATCGATCGCTCGATGAACGGGGTATCCTGCCCTGAGCGGTGCTTTGTGCGGATGGACACCGAAAACCGATATCCAAGCGGTTTTCAGGGAGTTGTAGGACCAACGCCCGCAGACCCCGGCTCGCGCTCACTCCCCGATGATCTTCACCAAAACCCTTTTCTTCCTTCGACCGTCGAACTCCCCGTAGAAGACCTGCTCCCAGGGGCCAAGATCCAGCTTTCCTTCGGTCACCGCAACCACGACCTCCCTCCCCATGATCTGGCGTTTCATGTGCGCGTCGGCATTGTCTTCGCCCACATTGTGCCGGTACTGGGAGACGGGTTCATGGGGCGCCAGTTTCTCTAACCACACGTCATAGTCCTGGTGAAGACCTCTCTCATCATCATTGATGAAGACGGATGCCGTGATGTGCATCGCGTTGCACAGGGCGAGCCCTTCTTGGATGCCGCTCTCCCTGAGGCAATCCTCCACCTGCGGGGTGATGTTGATGAATGCCCGTCTCGAAGGAATGCTGAACCACAATTCTTTGCGATAGCTTTTCATAGCCCCTCCTCCTTGAGTCCAAAGTCGCTGCCGTTCACATCGCTTTGAAGGCGTATTCTTCGTTGCCTTAAGCCAGCACTTTCACCATCAAGGGGATGGCCACGAAGGTGCCGAGAGAGGCGCCGATGTTGGTGAACACCACGACAAGAAGAATCCTGGTGATCTTGTTCCGCCAGAATCCCTTTACCGATGCTATGTCATCGAGGAGACGCTCGAAGTCCTTTACCTTGGGTTTGGCAATGGCCGCTTCCACCAGTCCCGACACCCAGCCTGCCGCAATCAGAGGGTGAAGCGTCGTAAAGGGAGCTGCGGCCGCAGCAGAGAGAATGGTGAGCGGATGAGCGAAAGCCGCGGCTGCGCCTAGGGCGGCGAGCACTGCGGTGGTCAGGGTCCACCACTTCACCATCTGGGCGGTCGCCATCATTCCTGAATAGAAGAACCCGAAGAGAATCAGGCCGACGATAAACGCAGGGATTCCCCATCCGAGGATCTTGCCGAGTTTGCCTTTGGGAGGGAGCTGCTCCAACGAGGCCAAGTCCACTTCCTGGTTCCAGGAACTCAGTATGCCCGGAACATGCCCTGCCCCGACCACGGCCACGATCCGGTTTCCGGGCGCGTGGCGAATCTTGTGGCTGAGATATTGATCCCTTTCATCGATGAGGATTTTCCTCACTTCCGGAAGAACCTCCCCGATCTCGGACAGGAGCGCATCCAGCACGTCCTTCTTCTTCATCTGCTCGATCTGTTCCTGGGTGATCTCCTCCACCTCCCACACGGAGGACAAGATCTCTGTCAGGAGTTTCGTCTTTTTCCAGAACCCCATGAGGCGCCAGGTGCGAGACAAGGTGATCCGGATGTCCCTGTCCGCCAGGTGGACCATGGCTCCTGCCGCCTCGGCCGATCGAATGGCCTGGAGGATTTCCTCACCGGGCCTGATCCCGAGCTTCTGGCCGATCTTTCTTTGAAAGCTTGCAAGGAGGAGGTTGGAGAGGAGGAGAAACGCTTTCTTCTCCTTGATGACCTTGAGGAGATCCGTGTTCTCCCACTTTTTTTTCTGGGTGAGAGAATCGTAGCGGGACTGGCAGAGCTCCACACAGACCGTGTCTGGTTTCGTCTCTTCGATCACCTGGCTGACCAGGTCCGCGCTCTCCTGGGAGATGTGAGCAGTGCCGATAAGCGTGATTTCTTTCCCTTCGAAGTCAAGAGGATGCACATTCGGATGATCAAGCATGGCCAATTTATGTTTCCTTTATTTCGCCTCTGAATTTGAGCAATTGCCTTTCGTAGTACTCCACGTTGTCCCTTGCAAGGGCTATGGCCTCCTGGATCGTCTCGACCGCCTCTAGAGCGAAACCATTGGCATAGAGCGTCTCGGCCAGGGTGTCGAGATACACGGGCGACCTCTCGAGGGCCACAGCTCTCTGAGCCAGAGCAAGCGCTCTTTTCTTGTCCCGCAACTCCGCCTGGTCTGCCGTCACCAGAATCCACGCCAGATTGTTCAGGGCTATCGGCTGGTTCGCATCAAGGCTCAGAACCCGTTCATAGAGCTTGATGGTCTCCCGGAGTTCTCCTCTCTTGTGGGTGAACATGGCGAGCCTCTGCAGGAGAAGCACATCATTCGGGTTCTTCACCAGGCGTTCAGTGACAGCCGCTTCCTCCCACTCGTTGAAGAGCTTTTCCCTGGCAGGACTGAAATTGAGGAAATACCCGAGGCTCATCATGACGACAAGATAGAGGCTAAAGCAAAGGCCGACGAACCGATTGTGCTTCCTGATCAAGCCGGGGTAGCGGAGAAATTTCCAAAGGGTGTCCACCCGCTGCCTGATGCTGAAATGGTGCCAGCTCGGCAAATCCCGGATCTTTCCGCTCAGGATGGCAATTTTCTCCAAAGAGCTTATGGTCTCGCTGGGGCTTCCCATGGTCAGGGCGGAATAGAGATCCGCCTGCCGTTCGAAGTGGCGCATAAAAAAACCCATCCCATAGCGAAAATAGACGACCATGCTGACGAGGATAGGCAGCGCCAGAAGGAAGTACAGGAAGCTTGCGTCCGTCGAACCGACTGCCCCGATGAGGTTCATCAGGAACGGCCGGGTCGCGAGCAGCACGGCGAAGAAGTCCCAAAGGCCGGTCGAGACCACCGCAAACCCGATGAAGAACACGAGGTAGAAAAAGAAGTGGCGGTATCGGGCATGGCCCATCTCATGGGCGACCACGGCTTTCAGCTCTTGCAGGGAGAGGATCTCCATGAGGGATTCGGTAATCAGGAGGTACCGGAAGCGGGGCACCATTCCCATGATCCCTGCGGTCATGATCCGGCCTTCAAAGATGGGCCAGCTCAGGAGTTCCCGGTACTTGAATTTCTTTTCTTCGAGAAAACTCTTCAACGCATTCACTTTTTCAGAGGGAAGAAAAGGCCTGCACCCCCACCAGTAACGGATCAGGCCGGGCATGAAGATCATGAGAATGAAAAGGAAGAGGGAAAAGAAGAGGACCTCTCCCTCGGGTCTGTTCGTGAGAGACTGCAGGCCCGTCCAGGAGCTGAGAAAGATCAGGTCGTAGATCAAGGAGAGCATCACCCACGGGAACAGGATGGGCACATTGAGTTTCAAGTTGGAGACAATGAAAAATCGCCGCGCGATCCCTGTGTGGAACGCACGATCATAGGCGGGAAAAGCCAAATACCAGATGGTCACCTGGTAAGCGATGAAGACCAGAAC